>Ga0099364_10000909_pt1 | contig 50331 bp, 43 predicted proteins | sample TergutTh196P3_FD_73070 | JGI IMG/M metagenome (GOLD analysis project Ga0099364, IMG submission 73070) | Microcerotermes parvus P3 segment gut microbial communities from Pointe-Noire, Republic of the Congo - Th196 P3 | ecosystem: Host-associated > Arthropoda: Insects > Digestive system > Gut ... | reverse complement strand
ATTCGCAAAGGGGGAGGTTTTGGTTAAAAATGGGGTAAAAAAAAAAAAAAAACCCCCTTCCCCCCCCCCCCCCCCTACAGTTAAGCTCTGACAAGAAAAAAAATATCCCTTACCTTTCTCATAAAAATTTCCGGGTTTCTCCCTACATAGAAACACCGGTTTTTTTAAATTCCATTACAAGGAGGCAGTTTATGAAAAAAGCTGCAGTTTTCGGATTCATTCTGGTCTTGTTTACCGGAATTGGATTAATTATCAGTTGTGAAGGCCCTGCCGGACCAAGCGGGAAAGCCGGAGCAACTGCCGAAATGCCAACAATCACCATTAGTGAAGACGGTTTTTGGGTTGTCAACGGTGTCCCGACAACCGTTAAGGCAGAGGCGCCTGAAGCGCCGACAGTGGAAATCAACAGTGCAGGCTTTTGGGTTATAAACGGTATTGCAACTACCGTAAAAGCAGAAGGGGCAGATGCCACTGATCTGATTCTGTGGAATGAGATAAGCACCTACATTTCCGAAGTCACAACCGATCTTGGTAGTTTAGACAGGGTATTTGTTGACCTTGACCTGCCCTCGGGGAACGGCGATATAAAGGTAGCCTGGCTCTCCACTGTCCCAGGTGTGGTGGGCAACGATGGAATTGTTAGTCCCCTGCCTAACCATACAACCAGCCTTGTTCTCACTGGCTTCTTTACCAAGGGAGGGCTTACGCTGACACAGACCTATATCATTACCGTTCCCGCTTCTTCCGAGCTTACCCTTGAAGAATTAGCGGCGGTAGCATTTAGCCAGGAAGTAAGAACCATAGAAATCGACAATTTTATGGACTATTACCACTACGAAGTCCTGCTGCCGACTGCGACTGAACAGAATACGCTGATTTCCTGGGCGAGCAATAATACCACCTACCCAGTGCTCCACGACGACAGGGCTCCCAATCGAAGCAGGGTAATGGTAACCGATACCAATTATTTTGACGGGTATATAAACCTGACTGCGACATTCACAAATACCCAGCGGCTTGGGCTTACCTTTACCAGAGACTATCAGGTAAGAGTGGTAGACAGGCATTTCGTCGGGTATATTATGACATATTTCACCGGCAACAATGTCGCTGGAGAACAGGTACGGTTCGGCGTAACTACAGACATCACTGGTCTTGCCGGGTATACAGCCTTGAACAATAATAGCCCAACCATCTGGAACCTGAGCGATACAGGCGGTGTCAGGGACCCGTATCTTCAGCGCGGCCATGACGGTTGGTTTTACCTGACCGGTACAGATATGCATTCTTCCATTTGGGGAACCTGGTCAAACCGGGGCCTTGTGCTTGCTAAATCACCCGACCTTATTAACTGGACCGGTGCCAAGGTAAATATGCCCGGAACCTATCCGGCAAACTTCTCGACTATTAATGCTTCTTATGCCCCTGAATTCAACTACGACCGCAAAGCCGGGAAGTACCAGATAATATTTTCTGTAAGGAACTCGCAGTACAGCTTTAATGAGTGGATTTCGCCCATTAATATGCAGACAAGTGCAGCTGAAAGACAAACGATAATGAGCACACATATAAACGCGGACTTCACCGGTTTTGAGCATGAGCCTACCCGCCTATTCTTCCACCCCCTGGGTGAGACAAGCATTGACGGCAGTATTTTATATTATAACGATATGTACTATTTGTCCTGGAAAAATGAAGGTAGTAGTGGTACAAAAACCTATGTTGCAAAACAAGGCCTTGCACGATCAAAAAGCATTAACGGTCCCTGGGAGATATTAAGGCTGAATTCCGACCAGGACGGAGTCACAACTAATACGCGAACGGAAGGCGCCCAGTGGTTCAGGCAAGTCGGCACCGAAACATTTGTTCTTTTTTGGGACAGATTCGGCGGAGCTCCCCCACAAAGCGGCGGTATGTATCATCGATATGGGTATAGAACAACCACCGATATGGATACATGGGACCCTCCCATTGACTATTCAGGTGACTTCGATAGAGCCGCATACATAGCTAGCGGAGGGCAGTTTGTTCGCGCCCCTATTGGATTGGGAAGATATCATGACGACATTCCCATGTTCGGAAGTGATGCAGGCGGCTATGTGACACAGTCAACAACTCCCACAATAGCGCTGCCCTACTCAGCCAACCACGGCTCGATAGTACCCATAACACAGGCGGAATACGATCGCCTGGTGGATGCCACCTGGCCGGCTCAAACAGCAAATACTCCGATGGTAAACACGGATGCCACGCTCAGGCTGCACTATACTTTTTCTGGCGCTGACACTGTTGGTACCGCAGGTGATGGCACAGGGAGCAACATTATAAATCGGGCAAACCCCGGCACTCATGATGGAAAAGTAATGTGGCTCAACGCAGGCGGCGCTGGTGCAGCCATTGAAATCTTTAACGGCATTGGTACTTTTTACACAGGCACCACCACTACAACGCCAAATGTCAACGCAGGCAGCAACGCAAACCCAAATTGGCAATTGACCGGCAATAGTCCCGCCTATATTGATATGGGCGCGGCTGCGGGTTCTATTGTTGTCGGCCAGAATGATTTTACCATTGCCACCTATATAAGGATGGATAGTACGACAGAAACAACCACCAATGTGGTGACCGGCGAAGGTAACTTACTATGGTGCTTAACTGATTCTGATGATTTAAGCCAAATAATTTATGGCGCCGCAAATAATGGCGGTAAGTATATTATGCACAGGATAGTGTCTCAACGGGCAGCCATTTCCAATGCCGGTAGCCGCAGCCTTAGCTCCGTAAGTATCGGTGATAATTTGTTTGGCAACACGGGAACTGCCGCTTCTAACCCGCCCGTAAGAGGCACCTGGAGGCATGTAATGTACCGCCAGGCGGGAGAATGGGGGACGATCTACATCGATGGTGTGCCGGCAGCTACTTCAAGAATGAGGGTGCGCTCCACCCAACTGGTGGGTCCGGGGCAAACCCCTGAAACCGCTCTTCCTTACAACTGGATTGGAAGATCCGGTTTCAGAGCGAACATTGGAGGACTACCTGCCTCAAATGCGGCTGAACAGTATATGAGGCGTGCAAGATATGCGGATTTCAGGATGTACAGCGGCGCCATTTCAGAAGCCCAAATAGCGGCCCTGAATATCACTGGAACATTGGCAACATTGAACTCAACACCATAAACAATCCGGTTCAAACCCGGTATACTAGCACGCGAATGTGACAGCCCCCGTGAAGCATTAGTTTCGCGGGGGTTTTTTCATTTTGACCAAAGGGAAGATTGTCTATCGAAGTCTTATGTGCTACCTAACCGTCTGGCGAACCTGGCTTTCGCTAAAACCATCGATGGATTGCACCAGTGCGAGCCAGTAGTTTGCTTCGGTTTCTGATGTATAGGGGCCGACCCTGACACGGTACCACATTCTGCCGTCCAGTTCGCGGTTTTCAATAATTGAAGTGATGCCCTTGGAAGCAAGCAATTCCTTTGCACCTTCGGCTCTGACCATCGCAGTAAACGCGCCGGTTTGAACCCAGTAATCGTTTATTCTGTTCTGGGCAGCCACTGTTCTTGGCGCAGGCGCCCGTGCTGGTTCAACCCTTGCCGCAGGTCTTGTCTGCGCGGGCGCCGCGGCCGGCCTGCTTGCGACAGGGGCAGGACGCGGGGTTTCGACAACATCGGGAACCGCTGCCGTTGTAGGTTTGGGAATATCAATGGTTACCCGAGATGTGTCTAAATCGGCGGTATATTCTTCGTTATCAAAATAAATATTGGTTTCCTGACTGGCTTCGGCAAAAGGCTGTGTTTGAATCGCGGTATCCGTTTGATCGTTGAAATCAGGCGGTGTAAAAGCAGCGCCCCCGGCGCCCGGCGGAATTGGAGCCGATGAAAATGCAGCTCTTCCCCCAAGAGACCTGGGTGTAAGTATTAAAATAGCGGCGCTTATCAGTATCACCAAAAAAACGCCCACCGACACAGCAACGAGAAGCAGCTTTTTCTTTTCTTTGTCCATAATCAGTCAATCCCCTCTAAAAACATATCAATCTGGTATTCCAGCTTTTTGCGCAAACGCCTGGATTTTGTCAATCCAGGGTTTTCTACCTTATAAATTTCGGCGTTTCCTGCCAAATATTGAGAGTTGAAATCTTTTTGACTGGAAAAACGCCTGAGCAATGCCGCCCAGGAGAGCCTGTCGCGTCTGCGCGCCCGCAGCAGCCGGGTAAAAACGGGTGCCGTAACCAGAATGATGCGGTTTAGCCGGCCGAAAACCACAGACCGGTGCAATAAGGCGGCGTTAATTACGCAGGTTTTCCCGTTTTGGGCAGCAATCCACTCCCCGGTCAGACGGTTCGCCACCGGATGCACAATTGCCTCTAGAGCAGCCAGTTCCACGGGGTTACCAAAGACCCGCTGCCCGAGGAGCCGCCTGTCTATGGTGCCATCCTTTTTCAGTAAGTCCACTCCAAAACGGGCAAGAACCGCTTCTTTTTCCGAATCGAGGGCCGTATATCCCAGTTTATCTACATCAAGTACCGGCAGCCCCCGCGATTGTAACAAAGAGGCAACATGATTCTTGCCGGCGCAATAAGCTCCTGTAAGACCTATCAGCATATTCTTACATCGGCAAAATTCGACCAGTAATTTGCGTGTACTTATTACGGCAGGGTGTGGAAGTCCGACAACTCAAGAATTGTGGGGGCCTGGCCAAGGGCAGCGCTCCAGGAGTTATTTCCGGCATGCCCATAAGTATAAACACAAAACTCGACATACTCGGGATAGTGGTATTCTGAGTTATAGCTGATTTTAAAATGCAGTTTCTGCCTTTTACCTAAATTTGCTGCAGCTCCCTCATGCCAGGAAAGAAGCCATTCATAAATGCCGGAAATAGTTCCGAACGAATTTACCCTGCCCTCTATATACTCATCATAATCAGACTTGAGTTTTTCATGATGCTGCGGGTAATTCGGATCGAGATAAAGATTTTCCATACCAAGGTTTTCTATGTCATAAATTGCATTATTTTTTATTGTAACATTTGCGCAATAATTGTCCGGCGGATAATTAATCTGTGTGTACTTTTGCACAAAAGAATAGCCGGCAAAACCCTGTGTTGCCCAGGCTTTTTGTTTATCCATAAAATTGTCCAGGTCAAAGCCAGCCTGTTCAGTATCATTTGGCGCAACACTGCATGCAATGACCAATAACGCGGCAAATACGGCAGCAAACATTCTCGTCATTGGCTTCTTCACTCTTTATGGCAATATACTTCAAAATACTGCTGAATGGCCAGTACCGAAAAACCTTCGCTTTTTAATAAATACTTGAGGGAGCGACCATCATCAAGATATTTTTGCTTGCTTTTACCGGATTTATTTAGTTTTTCCACATAACGCATAAGCAGGGATAATTCGTTTTCTTCGTTCAATACGGCTTTAATTGCCGCTGTAGCATCGTCCCTGTCAATGCCGCGGCTGGACAGGGAAACAAGCATCTGCCGGGGGCTGCGCGTCAGGTGGGAACGCGACTCCAGCCAAAGACGGGCAAAACGCCCATCATCTACGAGCTGCATTTCTGTAAGGCGTGAAATTACTGCTCTAACGCAGGCAGGCTCATAGCCGCGGCGCTCCAATTTGCGGGTAAGGCCGGCCTGGCATTGTTCCGCCCTGGCTATCAGGCGAAGGGCGGTTTTCTCCGCCCGCAAGCAATCCGCAGACAAAGAACCTTAACTAGCGCTTGGAGAACTGGAAGCGCCGCCGGGCTCCGGCAAGGCCGTATTTTTTCCGCTCCACCATACGGGGATCGCGGGTTAGAAAACCGCTGTTCCGCAGTGAGGCATAATTGGTGTGATCAACCTGGCAAAGGGCGCGTGAAAGACCGTGGCGGCATGCGCCGGCCTGGCCATTGGAACCCCCGCCGTAGACATTTATCAGTATATCAAACTTGTTATCGCTGGCGGTTACCATCAGGGGCTGCCGAACCATCTGCACATGCTCCCCCTGCGGAAAATATTGGGCCAACTCTTTGCCATTTACTACGATTTTGCCGCTTCCATCCCGAATATAAACCCGGGCAACAGAAGTCTTCCTCCTGCCCGTACCAATTCCAAGATTCTTAATCATAATTACCTCTTATACCTCGATCAGTGTAGGATTCTGTGCATTATGCGGGTGCTTTGTCCCGGCATAAACCTTGGCATTTTTCGCCAGCTTTCTGCCCAGGGGTCCCTTGGGAAGCATTCCCTTGATTGCCTTTTCCATCGGCATCGCCGGGTGCCTGGCGGAAAGTTTTTCATAATTGGTGGTTTTTAGCCCGCCAGGATAGCCGGAATGCCGGTAATACATCTTCTGCTGGGCTTTCCTGCCTGTAACCACAGCCTTATCTGCGTTTACAATTACCACAAAATCCCCAATCTCCTGATTCGGAGCGTAAATAGCCTTGTTTTTGCCCCGGACAATGGACGCCACCTTGGCCGCTACTCTGCCCAGAACCTTTCCCTCTGCGTCAATGACATACCACTTCCGTTCCACCGACGCGGGTTTTGCAAATACTGTCTTCATTTCGATACCTTTCCATTATTCTAAACTTTTTAAATGCAACGGGAACCTTAATTTGACATAAAAGTGAAATTTAGTCAAGTGGAGGCTGATAAACGGCTGCCAATAATGGGAGTTATTTGCTTGAAAATTTATGAATTCGGCAATATACTGTTCCCATTCCATTCACATAAAGAAAAAGGAGAGAAAACATGAATTACACAGAACTTGTAGTATTTATCATTTATCTTGTGGCCATGCTTTGCATCGGTGTATTTATCTTCGTTCGGGCCAAGGGTAAGGGGGGAGAAAAAGAATACTTCCTGGGCGGTCGGCAGATGGGGCCCTGGGTTTCCGCCCTTTCTGCGGGTGCATCGGACATGAGTGCATGGGTACTCATGGGGCTGCCCGCTTCCATATATGCGGCAGGCATGGGACAGACATGGATTGCCGTCGGGCTCGCCATCGGCTATGCCCTGAGCTGGATTTTTATAGCGCCCCGCCTGCGTCAGTTCTCCATCGCGGCGAATGATTCCATCACACTGCCGCAGTATCTTACAAACCGGTTCCTGTCACAAAGCAAGGCGCTGCAGGTTATCTGCGCCGTGATTTTTATTTTTGCATATACCATCTATGCATCTTCCAGCATCAAGGCATGCGGTATTCTTTTTAATACGGTGCTTGGAATTAACGCAAGCGTCGCGATGTATGTAGCGGCTTTTATCATCATCGGTTATACCTTTATGGGCGGGTTCAAAGCCGTTTGCTGGACAGATTTTTTCCAGGGACTCCTCATGCTGGGGGCGCTTTTGATAGCTCCGATTTTTGCGCTGTCGCTGGTTAATGCCGGCTCCGGTATGGCAGCTTCTTCTGTTTCATTCCCTGACAACTACTGGAATTTCATAAGCAGCGGAAGGCTGGACTGGAATAGCTGGGCGGATATCCTTTCGGGCCTTGGCTGGGGTCTTGGTTACTTTGGAATGCCCCACATCATTATCCGTTATATGGCCATTCGTTCACAAAAGGATGTAAAAAAGAGTGCGGTAATCGGTATTTCGTGGAACATACTGATACTTTTCTTCTCTGTTTTGGCGGGTTGTGCCGGACGTATGTTCCTGGGTGAAATTTCGGACAGCTCCACAGTTTTTATTCAGATGGTGCGCCTTATATTCCCGGCAGTCATCTCCGGTATTTTGTTATCTGCAATTCTTGCAGCCGCAATGAGTACCGCAGACTCCCAGCTTCTTGCTTCCGCGTCCGCTTTTGCAGCCGATGTTTATAAACCCGTGCTGCGCAAACAGGCCAGTGAAAAAGAAATGTTCTGGTCGGGGCGCATTGTCGTTGTTGTTATTGCCCTGGCAGCGGTAGCCATCGCTTCGCACCCTGGCAGCGGTACCATTATGGGTCTTGTCGGAAATGCCTGGGGTATTTTCGGCGCCGCATTCGGGCCGGTAATTCTGCTGTCGCTGTTCTGGAGGCGTTTTACTTTTGCCGGCGCCGTAGCCGGTATCGTCGCGGGCGCCGTAGTAGATGTAATTTGGCTTGCGGCATTTTCCGGTACGGGTCTGTACGAGATTATCCCCGGTTTCGCCGCCGGCCTGCTCGCAGCCGTTCTTGTAACACTTGGCGGGAAAAAGCCGGGCGCCGATGTCGAAACGTTATTCGACAAGTCGGTGGCTCTGACGGATTAGACGGAAAAAACCGCGTTTGGGTGCCTGGCAACATACGTCATGTCGCGGCCAACACCACCGCGCCGAAAGCTCCCAGGCTTACAGCGCCTTCCGTGATGGGGTGAGCCTCGTTTGCTATGAGTACTTTTGCGCTGTGGAACCGTTCAGGCAGGGTGAAGACCTGGCCGAAACCTGAAAAATTGCAGGCAACGATCAGTTCTTCCCCACCGTAACTGCGGGTATAAATGAACAAATACGGGTCGTCAGGCATTAATAACTGATAATCGCCGTGCGTGATAATGTCCATTTCTTTGCGCAGCTTGATAAGGGTTTTGTAGTATGCGAAAACAGAACCGGCGCGCTGCATTTGTTCTTCGGCATTTATTTCGCGGTAATTCGGGTTAAGCATAATCCACGGTTCGCTGTCCGAAAAACCGGCATGGCGCCCGCCGTTCCAGTGCATGGGCGTGCGTGAATTGTCGCGGCTTTTAAGGCGCAGGTAACGCAGCATTTCCCCTTCGGCGATTCGCTTTTCCTGCACGACAAGCTCTTCGTAGGCATTAATGCTTTCCAAATCGCGGTAATCGCCGATTCCTGCAAACGGGGCGTTTGTCATTCCCAGCTCTTCACCCTGGTAAACGTACGGCGTACCCTGCATAAAGTGCAGGCATGTGGCGAGCATTTTCGCCGACTTCTCACGGTACTCGCCCTCGTCGCCAAGCCGTGAAACAATTCGGGGCTGGTCGTGGTTGCACCAGTAAAGGCTGTTCCACGCACGGCCAAAGAGCCCATGCTGCCAGCGGGTAAGAACCTTTTTTAGTTCCACCAGATTTATTTTAAGGTCGTTCCACTTGCCGGTTTCGCTGCCGTCCAGCCCGACATGCTCAAAATGGAACACCATGTCCAGCTCGCTGCCGCCGGAATTGGCGTATTTAACCGCCTCGTCGACTGTAACCCCGCTGGCTTCGCCGACAGTCATAATATCATAACGGGATAAAACTTCACGCCGCATATTCGATAAAAACTCGTGGACGCGCGGGCCGTTTGGGACCAGAATCCTCATGTCGCCGTCGGGAAACACCAGCGAGCCTGCGTTCAGGGGCTTGGAAATAAAACTGATAACGTCCATGCGGAAGCCGTCGATTCCCTTATTCAGCCAAAAGCGCATCATATCGAAGATTTCCGCGCGAAGACTGGGGTTTTCCCAGTTTAGGTCAGGCTGCTGCGGCGAAAAACAGTGCAGATAATACTGCCCGGTAGCCTTATCAAGAGTCCACGCAGGGCCGCTGAAAAACGCTTTCCAGTCGTTGGGCGGCCCTCCGTCCCTGCCGTCTCGCCAGAAGTAATAATCCCGCCGTGGATTTTCCCGGCTGGAGCGGCTCTCGGTAAACCACGGGTGTTCGTTTGACGAGTGGTTAACCACCAAATCCATAACGATTTTCAAACCCATGTTATGCGCACTCTCCAACAGGCGGTCAAAGTCCGTCATTGTTCCGAATTCGGGATTGATGGAATAATAATCGCTTACATCATAGCCGTTATCATGCATGGGGCTTTGACAGAAAGGCGAAATCCACAGCACGTCTACGCCAAGTTCTTTCAGATAACCGAGCTTCGAAGTAATGCCGTTCAAATCGCCGATGCCGTCGCCGTTGGAATCGCAAAAGCTGCGCGGATAAATCTGATAAACAACCGCTTTCTTCCACCACTGGGTTTTCATTTTTCCTCCGGTTCAATAAACCTTATTTTTCTAACCTTTTACCGAGCCTTCAACCATACCTCTAATTATATACTTTTGCAGTATAAAAATACTTTTTAACGTTCATGCAGTTATATTTCTTACACTTTGGCGCTGAATAATCTCGTGAGGTACATACGTGGTACCCATTGGTATTTCCTGTTTTTCTATTAAAGAAAACAGGGTTTGAGCGGCCAAGGCGCCTTCCTGAAAATATGAAACGCGCACAGTTGATAGTTTCGGCCTCACTTGTGATGCGGATTCAATATCATCAAATCCCATAATCGAGATTGTATCCGGCACCTTGACGTCCACCTTATCCAGGTAATTCATGGCTCCAATGGCCATAAGGTCTGAGCAAACCATTACCGCAGTGGGAAGTTCAGGATTCTTTTCGAGGATTTTTTTCATGCAGTTATATCCTGATTCAAAAGTAAAATCGCCATGAATTACATAATTTTTTTTGTATTCAAGCCCCAGTTCTTTCAAGGCTTGGCGATACCCGGAAAAACGCTTCTGCCCGGAAGAAAAATCTTTTTTCCGGCCGCCAATGAAGGCGATTTTTCGGTGCCCGTTGTCATATAAAAAGTGAATAGCGTCTTTTGTAGCCTGAATATTATCATTAACTACGGTTGGCATGGGTTTTTCGGCACCTGCTTCTGACATTTCCTGGGTGATTAACACTGTCGGATATTTCTGAGCTCTTATTTCTTTCACAATATCACCGGTTACATCAAACCCGGCGAATAGAAGGCCGTCTATCTGACGATTATTCATAGCCCTTAGTAATTTAATTTCATTTTCTGTATTATTGTTCGAATCACACACTATCAATATATAATCCCGCTGACTGCATACACTATCGATTCCTTTGGACATAGCGCCGAACACTGTATTGGATATATTGGAGATAATTATTGCAATCATGCCGGTTTTTCTGGTAACAAGACTGCGGGCGATTTGATTTGGTCTAAAATCATGCTTTTTAATGACCTTAAACACCTGTTTTTTTAATTCGGGACTGACTTCTTTCGTACTATTTAAGACCCGTGATACCGTGGAAATTGACACTTTTGCTTCATAAGCTATATCACGAATAGTAATTTTACGCACTGATGCTCCCTTGGAAAACGGGAAACCGTTTTCCCAAGAGTACAATACGGCACATCATTTGTCAAGGGAAAAATATAAAAATCACCATTGTTCTGTTTGCCAATTAACCCTTTACAGCCCCTTCTACAATGCCCTTGATGATATGCTTCTGCAATATCAGGAACACGATAACGATGGGAAGCATGGTCATTAACGTCGCGGTAAGGATCATGTCCCACCTCTTTACAAAGGAGCCGACAAAACTTGCCACGGCCAGGGGCAATGTCTGCACGCTGTTGCCAGAACCGAGTACCAGCAGCGGCAGCAGGAAGTCATTCCATATCCAAATTCCGTTCAGTATTACTACCGTAAATGTAATGGGAGTGAGTATTGGGAAAACAATCTTAAAAAATGTAGCCGGCTTTGAACAGCCGTCTATGGTGGCGGCTTCTTCCAGTTCCAGGGGAACCGATTTTATAAAACCATGAAAGAGGAATATTGATAGCGAGGAGCCGAAGCCCAGATACGCAAAAATGATTCCAGGGTAATTTTGCAGCAGCCTGAACGGGCCGGGGAACAGGCCGAGTTTTACCTCGATAAGATGGAACCAGCTTATCAGCGGGAACATTACCACCTGAAACGGTATTACCATGGCCGCGACGAATACCAAAAATACGGCATTGGACAATTTAGACTTGGTGCGTACAAGCACCCAGGCGGCCATTGACGAGTTTAATACAAGAAGGCCGACCGAGACAACTGTAATTACAAGCGTGGAAACAAAAGATGACGCATAACGCACGTTTGGGCTTGTAAGTATCGCCTTTATGTTGGTAATAAGCTGCGAAGGATTTTTGGGGAAGGCCAGCGGGTCCATTATAATCATAAGAGACGGCTTGGAAGAATTTATAATTACCAGTAAAAACGGCAGCATATAAAACAGAAAGATTATTACAGCGATGCACTCAAGAGCGAGTAATTTTTTATTTCTGCTCATCACATTTCAATCTCCCTCTTTTTATTTGCCTGCACCTGGATCAGTGAAATTACGGCAAGAACGATAAAGAAAATTATTGCCTTGGCCTGCCCCTGGGCGAGCTGGCGGTAGGCAAATGCCGTTTGGTAAATGTTCAGCGCCAGAAATTCATTTGTCATTATAGCCCTGCCCATAAACATTCCCGAAGGGCCGCCGGCCGTAAGGGCGAAATTTACATCGAACTGCTTGAATGAATTAACGAGAGTAAGAAACATCGAAACCGTAAAGGCCGGAGCGACAAGCGGAAACACGATATGCCTGAGCCGCTGCCCGTAATTTACGCCGTCTATTTCAGCCGCTTCTATCAATGATTCGGGAATGCCCTGCAACGCCGCCACATAGATCATCATTATGTAACCCGCATACTGCCATGTACCGACAATGACTATTGCCAAAAGCGCCAAATATCTGTTGGCAAGAAACAGATTATCTTTAAGCCAGTTAAACCCGACCATTGCCCCGAAAGATGGTATGGCATTGTTGAAAATAAACTGCCAGATATAGCCAAGAATAAGCCCGCCGATAAGATTTGGAAGAAAAAATCCGGCGCGGTATATCCCCTTTAATTTCAGATTGTTTGTTACCAGGAGCGCCATGAAAAACGCGCAAATGTTTAATATAACAATATTAATTATTGCATAAGCCACCGTAACCAAAAACGAGTGGAGGAACATTATGTCCGATTTCACCGCGAGGTAATTGCGAAACCCAACCCATTCTACTTCCGTACCAGTTATCGCATTCCAGTTTGTAAATGAATAGTAAATCCCCATAAAAAAAGGAATTACTATTACCATAAGGAAGGCAAATACTGATGGAAACAAAAACAAAAAAAACATGGGTGAGTGACGCGATCTGCTTATCTTACTTTTTTCTATACCCATACTTACTCCATTAGGGACTGGGGGCTGGGGAATGGGAATCATTGTTCGCTATCTGTTCGGATTGATATTACGAAAAGATTACAAACAACGATCCCTTTTCCCTTTTATCTTTTATCTCTTATCTTTTATCTTATTTCGCTGACTGCATTTGTAAACAATCTTACAAAGCCCTGCGGATCTATCTGACCCGAAGCCATCTGATGAAACACGGGCCCAAGGGTGTTCATGCCGAAGCCGTCGGGCATTTCATTCTGCTGCCAGGCATAAATCTTTCCCTGGCTCGACCACTCCTGAACGGCTCTGGAGAACTGCCCTTCAGGACTAAGTGTTACAGATTTGAACGCCGGCACCATTCCGGCTTTGTTTACCATGTAATCATGTCCTTCCGGCGTAGACGCCATGGCTATAAGGAACTTTTTCGCTTCTTCAATGCCCTCCGCTGAGGCTCTCGCGTTCACAAGGTACCACGACGGTGCCCCGACGAAAATGCCGTCCGTTGTTTCATTCAGATACGCATGGGGGACATAGCCCATCTCGAATGTTATGCCCAAATCCTTAAAGGTCGGGTCAACCCAGTTGCCCTGGTGGATAAACACCGTTCTGCCAATCGCATAATCGCCAAGCTGCTGATCATATCCGCCGGTAAGAAGGGTATTCCTGTTGGCATACCTGAACAATAAATTGTAATACTCGGCAAACCTGGTAAGGCGGGGATTATCAACCTGTCCGTTGAGCATCATGTCAATGAGCCTTGTGGAATCATTGTACGGCAGGCCGAGGGTAAGATAGGCGTTTACTCCGTGAAGCCCTGTTACCCAGGTCATGCCCGGGCCGGCCACCATGGAAACTACCGCATCAAGGCCAAGCTGGTCTTTCTGCGCATCAATTCTTTCAAACGCAGCCCTGATGGCGGATACACTTGTCAGGGTATTGGGATCTACTCCTGTTCTGGCAAGAAGTTCCTTGTTGTAGCCAAGCCCCCATCCCTCGATGGCCACGGGGAAACCGATAATTTTACCATCCGCCGGATCAACATAGGCAACATCGGTGTCTCTGACCCAGGGCTCGTTTGAAAGATCGGCAATTCTGCCAGAGCGTTTGGCGTCCTCGTATCCGGCCTTGCCTTCAATTACAAACAGTTCAGGCTCAGTACCGGAATTGAACATTGCAGCAATGTTCGGCGCATAGGGAGTTTCGCCGCCGAAACTTCTAATCGTAACCCTTACGCCGGTCTGCCTCTCATACACCGCCGCGTAGCCCTTCAGGGCTTCATCAATTTCGATTTTGTTACTTACAAGGGTTATTTCCCTGCCGCTCCCGGAAGCTCCGCCCCTTCTGCTGCAGCCAATTACTGAAAACCCAATGCAAACTACAAGCAGCACACTTACTAGTCCAATAATTTTTCTCATTTTCTTCTCCTTTCAATCAATGTAAAATTATTTTTGGTTGTAAAACCTTTACTAACATATAATGATAATGTACTTTTTTTAAGCCGTCAAATAGCTTCAGTTGATAAACCAAGGTTTTACCTTAATCTACCAGCCGCCCACTAAAGCACCACACATCTGCGCGCCAATAGTATGTAATAAAATATTTATGGAGGTTTACATGAAAAACAAGAATTGTTCGTTGGCGTGCTTTGGCGTACGCCTTGGCGCGCACAAAAGCGCGGTTTTCTTTCTCTACATAACGCTGCTTTTGGGAACGAGCGCCTGTAGCCTTTCTGCAAAAGGCCCGGTACAAACGCCTGAAAAAGGGGAAAATCTGACAATAATGACCTGGAATGTCCACAATTTTTTTGACGGCATTGAGGCAGGAACTGAATACCCGGAATACCAGGAATCAGCCGGCTGGTCGGCGGAAAAATATCAGGGCAGGCTTAATGCCGCCGCTTCTGCTATTAAGAAAATAGAGCCAAAGCCGGACATTATCGCGTTTCAGGAGATAGAAAATCTTCAGGCTATTTCCGGCATTGCCGGTTTGCTGTCCGGTTATGCCTGGAGCCATTTTGCCAACAATCCCGGCGCCGCTCTGGGCCTGGGAATTATCAGCCGGCACCCCATAACTGCAGCCACTGTTCATTCGATCACTATCGACGGGGTTACAACGCCCAGGCCGGTACTGGAAACACAGATAGAAGCCGGGGGCGAATCACTGGCGCTTTTTGTCTGCCACTGGAAATCAAAAGTGGGCGGGCAAGAAGCTACCGAAGAAACGCGCAAGGCATCGGCACGGGTTATACTCCGCAGAATACGGGAACTTGCCGATGAAGAGCCGGCGCTTCCGGTAATAATACTGGGCGATCTTAACGAAAACCACGATGAGTTTTACAGACTGAACGGAACGGCAGTATGCGCCCTGCTTCCCGACGATCCCCTAAGCGCTGAACTTGCAGGATTTTTGTATGCAGGGGGCGGAACAGCCCGGTCTCATTCAAAAATGCAGACGGATTTTGTTGTAATTAGCGGCAACAAGCCCCCTGCGGCCGTTCACTTTCCACGGGAGGTGTTGGCCTTCTATTCACCATGGACAGACTATACAAAAAGCGGCTCTTATTACTACAGGGATAACTGGGAAACCATTGATCATTTTCTGCTCTACGGAGAATTCTTCAATGGATCCGGCTGGGATTTTGGGGACTTCAAAGTAATAGATTTTCCGCCGTTCACAAATTCCAGGGGACAGCCGGCTTCGTATAACCCGCGAACAGGCACAGGCTTAAGCGATCATCTGCCGCTGGTGCTGACGCTGAGAATGCAATAGATATTTATTTTTTCGATACTGCCGCAGATCTGGAATCAAGAGCGTTTAGAATCGCCTGAAGCCTTTCCTTTTCGATCAGGTCGATCAGGCGTGCTTCGGTATACCGCCTTGCTTCTTCCGTAAAGCTGCCGACGGAAACGCAGATCCCCTTGCCTGCCTTAACCTCTTTTAAGTGGGAATGAAAATCCCTTATAACCAGTTCCCCGACCGACCCTTGAGTCCTGATAAAACGGAACATAATAAGGTCCGACCATCTGGGAGTGTCAACTTCAGCAAGAATATCCGCCCATTCATTTTTGTTTACGGATATATTGGTGATTTTTACTTTAGCCTTTGGGAAGTATGAAAGAACAATCCTCCGGCAAAGCGCAATAAAGTCAGCCGAGGACGCCATAAGGAATGTATGCAGATTGCGGTTTGCATTAAGCTCCTGATACTTGCTCAAAAGAACATTAACGTCCTTGTACGAAGAATTTTCGGTCTGAATCAATCTAAGCAGAGGTATGGCTTTGCCGATTTCATTAAGTTTGATATAGGTAAGGGCAAGCCTGTATCGCAATTCAGTCAGAATATCAACTTTTACATTCTGATGCCTCAACCCTATTTCGAAATCCGCAGCCGCAGCATCATACAGCCTTGTTTCCAGGTGAATTATTCCGGAAATCAGACAGGCGTTGGGGCCCATTACCGGATCAGGACGCAGATGATTAAAAATTCTCAAAGCCTGCTCGGTCTGGCCTGCCTCGTGATAACATTCCGCAAGGGTGTACAGCGATTCCTTGTCATCGGGAGCAAGGTCTATTGCCTTACGAATAAAGTTCATTGCATCTTTGGGTTTTTTCATTCTGAAAAGGGCATGACCAAGAATGCGAAGAGCGGCAGGATTATCAGGGTCCTGAATACGAGCCTGTTGAAGAAGCTGAACTGCTTTTTCATAATTTTTTCTTTCAAATTCTATGGCGCCAATGTTGAAGTTAACCTCAAAGTTATCCTGCCTGTAACCTCTGGCTATGTGAAAGCTCTTGTAAGCCTGATCGATCAGATCGAGTTTCTGTGCAGCCAAACCATGGCGCAGATACACCTCAAAACTATCGATTCCGGGTTCCGGGCGGGTAGTAAGTATCCCGGAAAGGGTATCGTAGGTCTTCATGGCCTTATCCCAGCTGCCTTCTTCAAAATAGTATCCTGCAATACTATACAGCGCTTCCGGATCATTGGGATTCTGCACAAGCCTCTTGCTGGCAGTCTTAAAAATAGCTTCCCTGTTTCCTGATCGTTTTCCGAATCCTCCGTAAAAACCGCCCTTAAAACGGCTCATAAAGAAGTAAAAAACGAACACGATGAGGATAAGAACAAATACTGCCGCAAGAATCGGGAGCATACTTCAAATTATCGGACAAATTTAACCATATCTGCAATAAAGACGCCCCATAAAATACAGAAGTATTAATAACTGTTCAGTTTAATTCGGCCGATAATTGAAATTAAGATTTAAATGCTGTATACTTGACAAGGGGAAATTCCATGTCTAAATTTGAAAGAACATTTGTCACTAAATCGTCCGAAGGACAAGGAGTTAGTCCTATGACGCCAATAATTGGTATAAAGATCGCAAACGGAGAGTTTTATCCTATTTTCGAGGAGAATTCTTCGGTAAAAAAGCGGATGATCCTGACCACGGTTCACGATAACCAGCTTAGTGTGCAGATAGACCTTTACAGAAGCACAACCCAAACCATGACTGAGGCCCAGTACATAGGCAGTCTGGTTATTGATAAAATCAAGCCAAAACCCAGAGGAGAGCCTTCCATAGAGATGGTAATCTCCTCAAATGCAAATGGCGACATTATTGCCGACGCAATCGACCTGGACTCCACTCCCGGCGGCGAACATCAGATATTGAGCGTTTCTCTAAAATCGCTTGATGAAGCAAGCCGCGACATAGACCTTCCCGATTTTGAGCTTGAAAACAATGTTGAACCACCAACTGGATTGTATAAACAGACCGAGAAAATAAAGGAAAAAGATTCAAGGTCCTTCCCTTCGCTGATAGTCTTACTTATAGGTTTGGTAATAATTCTTGCCCTGGCGGCTTTGTGGTTTTTCCTCTACGGAGGCAAAGAGAAAGTCAGCAGCATGATAGGAAAACCCACCACAGAGCAACCACCGGTAGAAACTGACCAAACCTTGCAGGAACCGGCCCAGCAGCCTGAGCCACCTCCGGTTATTCAGGCGCCTGTCTCGCCACCTCCTGTGCGCGAAGAACCACCGGTGCGTACGCGCCCGGCGCCGCCGGTTGCCTCCTACAGAGTGCCGGCCACGATTCCCAGGGAGGGCGTACCGTACACCATTCGATGGGGAGATACCCTGTGGGATATTTCTGAAGCTTTTTACAGGAATCCATGGCTATATCCAAGGATTGCCAGGTTCAACAATATCCGAAATCCTGATCTGATAATTTCGGGCAGAACAATTCGGGTACCGCCCAGGAATTGAGCATCCGAAGACTCTGTATATTAATTTTTCTTTTCTTGTTCCTGTGTTGTTACTCGTGTGCCCAGCAGAGTGTTCAGCCTGATTTTTATCAGGCACTGAAAAGTACGGATAAATCTGATGCATTAAAACTTTTTGAAAAAGCGCTGGACAGTTCCAATACATACATCAGGCAGTACGCGGCGGAAGAACTCGGTAAATTATTGTACGAAGGCATGGAGCTTTCCGAAACGCTTTCGGAGCGTGTCCGCCGCGAAGCAGCCGGTTCCTGGGCTGCGGCTTTTGACGCACTTGGTAAAGCGCCTGACAAAGAAAAAGTCTTATCGTTTTTATTGGGCCCCGGCTATGCGGAAAATGCAGCCGCCCTTCCCGATGAAGCTGCGCTTTACATACTGCGCGAATGCAGAAATGAAGAGGCATTTTTCAGTATAGAAGAAAGTGCCGCCATAGAGGGGCGCTTTGCCGCATCGCGCTCGCGTTTCAGGGAAGCGCTCACTTTTTTCCGCATTGTAATCGAAAGCGGGCAGACGGAAGCCGAAGGTACAGCGCCGCATATTTTTCTCCAGTATCCGGTTTTGTTAAACGATCTGGGCAGATCTTTTCAATACGCCTCGTCGACTAACGAAGGGCTCGAGCTTTTTCTGAATTGGGAAAACGCCATATCCGAAGAGCAGGACGCGGACGGTAATCTGCGGTTCAGGCTCCTCTTTTTTGCCGCGCGGATTGCACGCCAGCGGGGCCTTATCGATCAGGGCATTGCGCTTTTTAAGCAAGCACTGCCCCTTGCTCCCGATTCTGAACAAGCTGATGCCTGCATCTGGTACATTCTCGATTCTGCCTTAAATCGCAGTTCCGGTGTTTTTATTCAGCAGTTGGAAGAATTAGTCCACGAGTGGCACGACAGCGCCTACTTTGACGATGTTCTGGACAGGTTCTCCAGGGCGCTCATTCTGGGCAGGGATTGGAAAAATCTGATCTGCACTTTTTCGCTAATTCGGGATTTGGAGGGCGGCGTTTCTGCTGCAAGGTACGCCTGGGTAATCGCCCGCGCCGCCGAAGAAGGCTATCTTTCGGCAGAGGAACGGCAGGAGGCAGCCAAAGCGGTTAACTCAGCGGCGGAAACTTTAACGGCGGATTATTTACGCGCTGCATATAACAAAGACAGTTCCCTGCTTTATTACCGGTCGCTAAGCGCCGCTGCCCTTGGAGAACCTTTTTTGGTTTTGGCGCGGGCAGCAGCCGAGGAGGCTTCGGCCGCTGGCGACCCAGCCGCCGGCGACCTCCTGGCGGCGGAGTTTCTCCTTGGCTTTTTCGGCAACAATGCCGCCGAATTCTCTCCACGCTACATCAGGCTGCTGGAAAAAAAACTCTCAACGGCGGAACTGCGTACCATTGCAGAAGCCCTTGCAAAAGCAGGACTGTATGCGGAATCCATTAGGTTGATTTCGCTTGTTATCAAAAATGAAAACGCTTTTTACGGGCGGGACATGGAACTTTTTTATCCCCGGCCATTCAGGGAATTTGTTGAACAATACTCCAAGGAAACCGAAATGGAGCCTGCCCTGCTTTTCGCCCTAATTCGCACCGAAAGTGCCTTCCAAAGCAGGGTTGTCTCACGTGCCGGAGCGGTAGGTTTAACCCAGCTAATGCCGGCTACCGCCGAAGAAACAGCGGGCCGAATCCGGCGCTCCGGCGGACCGGATTATATACAAATGGAAGATAACGAGAATGTTGTTGATCTGGAAAACCCTGCGATAAATATCCACATCGGCGCACATTACCTTGCCTACTTAACAGAACGTTTTGAAAATACCCAGCTTGCTCTGTTGGCGTATAACGGAGGTTTGAACCGTGTGCGCCGCTGGAGATCCGCCTCCGGCCTGCCCGTGGATCTTTTTGTGGAAACAATAGAAATTACGGAGACCAGGGAATATAGCAGAAAGGTCATGGCAGCGACAGCGGTTTACAGGGAACTGTACTATCGCAATGATTGATTTTCGTATTCCAGCCCAAGCGCCCTGGCAAGCAACGTTCTTGGATCGCCTTTTCTTGTCAGAGTTTTAGCGGCGGCAATCAGGGCAGGAAGATCGCGGCCTGAACGTTCGTATAAATCTTCAAAAAAGTCGTCATCAGCATAGTAGAGCCGGTAAAGTTGAAGGTATGCATTATTCACAGGTATCGTTGAAAAGCCGCGGTAATTGTCAGTAGTAAAACGGTTTTCGTATTCGAGGTCGAACCTGCTTTGAGCGGCAAGGATAATTCTTTCTTTTTCAAGTAGTTTTTCCTCACGACTCATCACGCCGGAGTAAACGGCCTCCAGTTCTGCAATAAGGGCGCGAATAAAATCCACAAATGCATTTTTGTCGGCCTCGGAGATTGATATTTCCCGGTATTCATCAGAATCCACGCCAAAACGCGACTCTATATAGAGCCGCGCGCCCTCGCTGCCGGTAAATTCCGCCAGTTCTTCATTGAATTGCACCTTGCCCTTAATAAACACCGTTGCGTGTAACTGTTCGTGAATGATTAGATTTGCCAGATGGTAGGGTGAATAATCCAGCATGTATGAATAAAGCGGGTCTTTAAACCAGCCAAGGGTACTGAAAGCGTCCACACCGCGTATCCAAACATCCAGTTCCTTTTTTTCAAGTTTGGCCCGTTCTTTTCCTGCATCTTCTATATTAAAAAACCCCTTGTAAGGCATTGCGCCGACTACGGGGAAACGCCATTGGTAGCGTGTAAAGGAATCTTTCGCCGAAGCGGAGACAACAGCCGCAAGATAATCCCTGTCAAGCTGCACATAACGGGTATAGTTTTTGCTTAATTTAAGACCAAGTTCATCCGCCGCAAAGCGCCGGATATCATAAACCAGTTCTACAAATTCCCCCATTGCCGCGTCTTCAAGGGAAAGGCGCTCCAGAGGAACAGCCCGGTTCAGGTAGCCAAGCATTGTCGTCCCCTGCTTGATGGTATAACAGCCTGAGCAAATGGCGCACACAACCGAAAGCAGAACCGCGGCGGCAATTACCGGAAAGAGGGAAATGGGGTGTAAGCGGCAGCATCTTTTCAAAGCACCCTCACTCCTTAAAAAGCGGAACTTTTCCTTCAAGAAAATCCTCCAGGCCGCAGTTTTCTCCCCCTACGATCAGGCTTAATGCCTTAGGGTGGCGTTTCATGAATTCCACGCTGCCTCCAACATACTTAACCTTGCCGCTTTTTACCTCTATGGCTGTAAGAGCGCTTGTACCTTTTTGTATAACAAAATCAACTTCCTTTTCACGTTCCCGCCACCAGTGAACAGAAAACCCTTCCTCTTTTCCACGGGCCAAAAGACTGGCGCCAACGGCGCTTTCAACAAGGTGCCCCCTGGCATCCGGCATTTCGAGAAAGCTGCCTCGGGAAGCTCCGGCAGCCCAGATAAGGAGAGATGTGTCGTATACCAAAAAACGCGGGGAACTTTGCTTTTCCCTTATTTTATTTGCAGAGTATTTTTGGAGTCCGCAAAGAATGTTCGCATTGTTCAACAACTCCAGATAGTGAGCCAGCGTCACTGTGTTACCCGCATCATGAAGCTGCCCCAGGATTTTTGTATAAGACAATTCCTGGGCGGAGTAAGACGCTCCAAGTGTAAAAAGCGAGCGCAGAAGGGCTGGTTTGCGCACCGCTTCCATTTGGAGTATATCCCTGGAGATAACAGGCTCCACAATCGACGAACCCATATAGCGCGCCCAGCGTTCAGTGTCGTTCTTCAGCGCCGCCGCTCCGGGATAGCCTCCAAAAAAAAGGAAATCATCAAGTTTATACTTAAAAGCGGTTTTACATTCCTTATAATTCCAGTGCGGACAGAACAGCACTTCAAACCGCCCTGCCATTGATTCATTTAATCCTTTTTGAATTAACAGGGAAGATGAACCTGACAAAATCACTTTTATCGGGGTTTTTTTGCGGGTATCTTCGTCCCAAAGAAGTTTCACCATTGATGACCAGGACTGAACTTTTTGAATTTCATCGATAGCCAGGATAATTTCCCTGCCGGTCTGTTTTTGCCTTAAACGCACCTTTTCCCACTCATTGCGCAGCCACTCCGGCGAAACCAGAACCGGGTCATCGGCACTGACAAAATGATGGGGAACAGAAAGAGATTTCAGGGCTTGCAGTATCGCCGTAGTTTTGCCGGTCTGCCGGGGGCCGATCACAACCTGCATAAAAAGGCGCTTTTCCGTCATTCTGCCTGTTAATTGTTCGACCAGCTTTCTCTTGTACATACCTTCCTTACAAATTACTCATTATATTGAGTAATTTGTTCATTATATTGATGTATTTGTTAATTATAATGAGTAATTTAATATTGTCAAGATCATAAACCTGTTTCTTTAATCCGCGCAATCTCATCGCGGATTGCCGCCGCCTGTTCAAATTCAAGGTTCTTGGCGTGTTCCAGCATTTCGTTTTCCAGGGCTTTGATAAGCTGCTTGCGCTGCGCCGGTATCAGCACATTGTAGGATTTTTTCAGCACCTCGATTGTGCCCGCGGCGGCGCTGCCCGCTTCTTCCGCATGGCGCGTAAGAATATCGGCGATGGCTTTTTTCACGGTTGCCGGTGTAATGTTATGCCGCTCGTTGTAGGCGACCTGGATTTCACGGCGGCGGTTGGTTTCGGCAATGGCCCTTTCCATTGCCTCGCTCATACGGTCGGCGTACATTATTACCTTGCCGGCGGCGTTACGCGCAGCACGCCCGATTATCTGCACCAGGCTTGTATGCGAGCGCAGAAAGCCGATTTTGTCAGCATCAAGAATTGCAATAAAGGAAACTTCGGGCAGATCAATGCCTTCCCGCAGAAGATTAATTCCCACGAGTATATCAAAATCGCCCTGCCTGAGCTGCGTGAGTATTTCTACCCTCTCGATTGTTTCAACTTCGCTGTGAATGTAGCGTACTTTTAAACCCAGGCCGGAAAGATAATCGGTAAGGTCTTCGGCCATTTTTTTTGTAAGGGTAAGAATAAGGGAACGCTCTCCTGCCTTGATCCGTTTTTGCACCTCACTGTAAATATCTTCCATTTGGCCGTCGCTGGGACGCACTTCGACTTCAGGATCCAAAAGACCGGTAGGGCGGATCATCTGCTGCACAACACGCTCGGACTGCTCAACTTCGGTTTTGCCCGGAGTTGCAGACACAAAAACGGTTTTGTCCAGCCTTTCAACAAATTCATCGTAGCGCAGGGGCCGGTTATCCAGGGCGCATGGCAGGCGGAAACCGTAATCGACAAGGCTCTGTTTGCGGCTGCGATCCCCTGAGTACATGGCCCCAATCTGCGGCAGGGTAACATGGCTTTCATCAATAAAGGTCAGGTGTTCTTTCGGCAAGTAATCTACAAGAGTGTCAGGAGATTCACCTGGCTTTCTGCCTGCCAGGGGCGCGGAATAATTCTCGATGCCCGGGCAATAACCCATCTCGGTCAGCATTTCGATATCGTACTCAACACGGGTTTTCAGCCGTTCCGCTTCGATTATCTTGCCGGCGCCTTTAAGAAACTCGAGCCTTTCGGCAAGTTCCTGCTTTATCGCGCCCATTGCGTTATGCACCATTTCTGCCGGCATAACAAACTGTTTGGCCGGGTAAATCAGGGCGCGGTCAATGTCTTCCAGCATTTCACCTGACACAGGATTAAAGCGCCTTATCCGCTGAACCCTGTCCCAGTCCATGTCTACACGGTAGGCTTCTTCCATGTATGCGGGATAAATTTCAAGAGTATCGCCGCGCCGGCGGAAACGCCCCCTTTCCAATACCGGATCGTTGCGCTCATACTGCAATTCCACAAAGCGGCGCATCAATGCATCAACATCAACGGTTTCGCCCCTGGAAAATGTGGCGGTCATTCTGCGGTAAACATCGGGCGTTACCATGCCATAAATGCAGGACACGGTCGCAACGATGATAACGTCTTCACGTTCCATCATGCTGCGGGCTGCCGAGAGCCGCAACCGTTCAATTTCTTCGTTTATGGAAGCGTCTTTTTCGATGTATAAATCGCGGCTGGCAACATAAGCTTCCGGCTGGTAATAATCGTAATATGAAACAAAATACTCCACCGCGTTATGCGGAAAAAAACCCTTAAACTCCCGGTAAAGCTGGGCGGCCAGCGTCTTGTTATGGCTTACGATAAGGGTGGGCATCTGCACCGCCTCGATAATCTTAGCCATAGTGAAAGTTTTTCCGGAGCCGGTAACACCCTGCAAAACCTGATACTTGTCACCGGCCTTTATTCCGGCGGCAAGCTCGGCGATTGCCTTGTCCTGGTCGCCCGCCGGCTTAAAGGGCGATATTACTTTAAATTTCTTAATCATCTTTTTATTAAAACATTAAATGTTTCAAAAATCGACTCATGCTTGACTGATGCAATATCAAAACGAAGTATTCTAAAAGTTATTTGTATGCAAAAGCCAATTCCTATTACAGAAATTATTGTTCCAATCCCGACCATGCCGCCCAGCCGCCAGCCAATAACCGTTGCCAATAATTCGATTATGCTGCGGCAGATACCCACGGGAATTTTTGTCCTTTTCGTCAGCACCACCATCAGATTATCTCTGGGTCCGATACCAAAAGCCGATCTTATATAAAAAAATGAACCTATGGAAATAAGAAACAATCCCGCTATCAGCATCAAAATATTAATAACAAGAATATTTGGAGTCGGTATTATATTAATCGCCATTATAATATCAATAAAAGCGCCGATTAATATCATGTTTAACACTGTTCCCAGGCCAATTTTTTCTTTTAATATAATCAGTATAACTACTATTACCAAACCAACAATTATTGAGGAAAGCCCGATGCTGATTCCGAATGTATTTGCAAAACCAACATGAAACACATCCCATGGAGCGTAGCCAATGTTTGCTTTTATTGTAACAACAATTCCCAAAGCATAAAAAATCAATCCAATCATTACACTGAGCAGGCGGACAATCATAAGTTTCATAAATCATATTACACCTTCAATCAATATAATTCAATGGAGCTGATATCTTATGCGCCGTCCGGCTTGAAAAATAAACAAACAATGTTTATACTGGCATAATGAAAACCCGGAAAAAAAACCAAAAGGGATCTCTCTGTTTAACGTGTCTGGGGTTATTGCTTTTTCTTTCATGCGCCAGCACAGGCTCGTATAAAAAAGTCGATGAAGCGGTCAGCCGGAATGATTATTCCGGCAGCATTGAGCTCCTGGAAGAAAATAAAAACTCCCTTTATAACAGCAGCAGGGATGTTGTTCTCTACAATCTTGATAAAGGCATGCTGAGCCACTACGCCGAGTTGCACGAAGATTCCTCCCGGCTGCTTCAGGACGCCGAAGCGGCAATTGAAGAAGCGTATACAAAGAGCGTAACCCAGGAACTGGGAAGTTATCTTTTTAATGATAATACCCGTGATTATCCCGGCGAAGATTATGAAGACTTGTACACCAATGTATTTAATGCGCTTAACTATTATCACAGGGGAATGCCAGAAAGCGCCATGGTGGAAATCCGCCGGATGAATGAAAAGCTTAGGTTTCTTTCAACCAAGTACGATTTGATTACTTCAGAGCTGCAGCAAAAAGCCATTGAAGATAAGGTTGATAATATACCTTCCAATCCTGATGCACCGACTGGGTTCAGCGATTCCGCCCTTGCCCGTTATCTGGGAATGTTGTTTTACCGATCAAGCGGGCTGTATGATGATGCACGCATCGACAACGAAGGAATTAGGATAGCCTTTGCCAATGCTCCGGCGGTGTATAAATATCCACCTCCGTCTTCCATTGCGGGTGAGTTGAACATTCCGCGCGGCATGGCGCGGCTTAATGTAATTTCTTTTACAGGTCTTTCTCCCGTAAAGCAGAGCAAGGTAATGCGGATTCCCATACCCGGCGGGAGGTGGGCTAAAATTGCCCTGCCGGAGATGGTCAGCCGCCAGTCCGAAGTTTCGCGTGTCGAGATTGTTATTAGTAACGGGGAGCGTCTGAATCTGGAACTGCTGGAAGATATTGATGCGGTTGCAAGGGAAACTTTCAAAGCCAGACGGAACATTATTTATCTTAAAACGGTTATGCGCGCAATGGTTAAAGCCATAAGTTCTTCAGTTATGGGCGCTGCCGCAGATGAGGTTGGAGGCGAGGTAGGGCTGGCTCTGGCAGTGTTAAGCATTGCAACCCAGGTTGGCGCCGAAGTAACAGAGCAGGCGGATTTGCGTGTATCAAGATATTTCCCGGCCAGGGCTCATGTAACCGGAATCAATCTCGAACCGGGGCGATATTCTCTCAGTGTCGTGTACTATGGCAAATCGGGAAGACAAATCGCAGCCGATCATTACACAGATATAGATGTCAGGGAGAATGCTCTAAACCTGATAGAATCATATCACCTTAAATAGAATTATTCGGCCCGAACAACACCGATTACCGGTTTCTGAAACGCGGCTCACGGGCAGCGCGGGTATCGAGAACACGGTAACGCTGGAGTAGCGTGTTCACATTTGAAATCCGCTGCGCGGGGCTGGGGTGGGTGCTGTTAAACCCGCCTGCCCTTGCCGGCTGAACCCTCTGCAATACCTGTAAAATTTCCAAAAGCCCCCGCGGATCGTAGCCAGCGCCTGCCAGAAGTTCCAGCGCCTTGCTGTCTGCGTCAAATTCCTGAACCTGGCTGTAACCGTTTTTCATCATGGCGTCCACAACACCGGCAACCGAAGACCTCATCTGCAGCGCCCGCTGTGCTGCCGTGGAATTTCCGGCGAGGGCTGCGGCGCGCCCTGCAATGTCGTCTAACTCATTGGCGAGGCTCATGTGTTCGATAATGGCGGCCGCATGCCGCAGCATTATGTGCGCAAGTTCATGGGCGATCAAGGCGGCAAGTGCATCTTCGGATTCAGCGGCATCGACCAGAGCCCTTGTAAGCATTATATGTCCGCCGGGAGTAGCAAAGGCATTGTATTCCTGCGAGTCCATGATAACCACAAAATAACCGTTAAAAACAACAGGATTGGACGAGTTAATCACTAGGGTTTGGCAAATCCGGTTCAGATATCCGGTAAGCGCCGGGTTCCCGTTATACGGCCGGTATGCGGCAAAGATATTTGCAGCTACTGCACGGCCAAGGTAATATTCATCTTCGCCGCTCAGAGACTGATCGGTAAAGGCACGGTTCATGGCAGCAAAGGCATCGTCAGCGGCTGTTCCGGCGCCGCGCAAATCTCCCTGCCCCCAAACAGTCCCTGTCAACAGGCAGCACACAAAAAAACAAAAAACAAATTTACGCATCACTCCCCCCTGGACAAACGGCCTTCGATAATAAAGTTAAGCAGTGCCATTATCGGAGTCCTCGTCCCCTCCATTGCATCTACTGCTGAATAATCAAGACCATTTCTGCGATACTCAACTTCTACTTCGGCGGAAAAGCCCTTTCCTGCAAGCGCTACTTCTGATACCGTAGCTGTGGCTCCTGTAGCGGTTACCCGCCTTGCCCGCAGCCCGTCCAAAAGAGTCCACCCGGTATTATTATTCGCAGTACGAACCTCGACCCATTTACCGGAATTGTTGAGCACAACAACCGCATCTCCAAAATTAGCCTGGGCAACAACATTTGCAAATGTACTTGGAGTTCTTTTCAGCTCTACGGATCTAACTGAAACATAAAGAGTGCTCCCCGCAGACTGAGAAAAACAATACCCGGCTGTAAAGAGCGAAAGACAGAAAACCAAAACAAAGGTCCTCATAATTCCTCCTTTGGCAATTGTTAACTATATGTTTTACACAGAGAGGCTGTCAATATTCCGAATTAACCAAACAAAACAGCGGTTGTTTCTTGTCCTTATATATCATTTGATAAAAGTCGGTTTGGGCTGGATATTTTAATTATAGGCAGTAAAATCCTTATTTTAGTATACTTGAATAACGAAACAATTAATGATACACATTATGTTGTATCTAATAGACTTATTTCAAATCCTAAGGAGGAAATGTATGAAAAAGGTAGTTATGGTTTTTTTAGCGTTGTTCGTTGCGCTTGCCCTGATCGGCTGCGCTTCCAGCCCCAAGAACGAAAGAAGGGTTCCAGGCAGTTTTCCTGAATTTGTGAAAAAAGCCGTCAGAAATGCGGATGAAGATGCGCTAATTGGAATAGGTACTGCCAAACTGGCCTCACTGAGCCAATCCAGAACAGTGGCGCAAACCCGCGCCAGGGCGGAAATTTCCAGACAGATGGACACAATGATTCGCGACATGGTCCGTGATTATCAGGCCTCCAGCGAAATTGATCCTGCCGCCGCACTTTCATTCCAGGAAAATATTACAGTAGCATTGTCGGAAGCCAGGCTCACAGGCGCGAGGGTTATGGAAGAAGACCGTGATGAAGAAGGCAATGTTTGGTGTGTAGTTGTGCTTGACAAAGCAAGTGTGGTTAGCGAAATCAATCAGGCTCAGGCCGCAGCCAGACTGGCAGTACCTGCCATGGCTTCCTTTAGCGCCGAAGCCCGTATGAATGAAGCTTTTGACAGGGTTAATTCTCAGGAACTAACAGCAAGCGACAGGTAGCCTTTGGGGCAGGGCTTCCTGCCCTTAAAGATTAGGAGAAAAAGATGAAAAAGTTTATGTTTACAGCGGCAATTTGCTTTGCCGTGGTTATTGCCTTTGCCGCCTGTTCAAGCTCACCCAAGGTAACAAGAGGTGAAGCAGGGGGCAGCGGTTCGGATCTGAGCGGGTACTGGAGTGCGGCGGATGTAAAAATTGTCTGCGATACGCTGATTTCAGATGCTCTTGCCTCGCCCAGAATCGACGGATACATCAGGGATTTTTCCGGAAGGAACAGGGGCGCAAACCCGACAGTAATTGTAGGAAGATTCAGGAACAATTCCAGCGAACACATCGACACCGCCATAATATCCGGCAATATGCGCACCGCCATTATCAACAGCGGCAAGCTGGACTTTGTCGAGGGCGGCGATGCCCGCGATGATATTCGCGCGGAACGCCAGGACCAGCAGGGGCAGGCCAGCGAGAGTACGGCCTCTGCACTGGCAAATGAAACAGGCGCAAACTTCATGCTTACAGGAGATGTCCGCTCCATTGTCGACAGGGCAGGGAACCGGAGTGTGCGCACTTACTATGTCAGGGCCAGCATTACCGACATCGAAACCAACAGAATAATCTGGGAAGGCGAAAATAATTCAATTCAAAAGGAAATACGGCAGGCAAGGGCAAGGCTCTAGTTTACCGGAACCGGTGGAGTTGTTATGCGCAAACAAAGAAAATGCTTCGTAATTCCGGCATCGCTGCTTCTGTCCGCAGTGCTTTTTTCAACCTGTGCAAGTACGCCTTCATCAGGCGGGTCTCAGGCAAGGCAGCGCCAGCCGGAGTGGATAAATACGCCGTATGTAATGTACGACGAGCATCAGTACATCGTCAGAACGGGTTCCGGGAAAAGCCAGGTCGAAGCTGAAAAAAGCGCTCTGGCGAATCTTGTCGGGTATTTCGGGCTGTCGATAAGCGACGATCTGAGAATCAGCACCGCTTACTTCGAAGCGGTCAAAAACGGCGTTACGGATGCCTGGTCGGACACCACCAATATTGACAGAACAATTGTTACGTCCGCATCGCTGGATTCGCTGGTTGGGGCGGAAATCCGAGAAAACTGGTTCGACGGCAGGGATACCCACCATGCGGCGGCGGTAATGGAGAAAGCAAAAACCGCCCAAATCTATTACAGCTTAACAGAAGCCAATCTGGAAATGATCAAAAATCTTACCAATATGAATCCGGCGCAAAAAAACACGATCGAAGGATTTGCAAGGTATCAATTTGCGGCTATAGTGGCCGACATCAACCTGTCATACGGGAATGTATTAAGAGTTATTGGCGTTGCTCCTCCGGGAGAACTTAAAAGAGGCGATGAATACCGGCTGGAGGCAATGGAGATAACCAGACTGATTCCTGTTGGCATAACGGTAAGAAACGACAGGTCGGGAAGAATTCAGGGCGCTTTTTCCAAAGCGCTTTCCGAACTGGGTTTCAGCAGCGGAGGAGTCAATTCGCGTTATGTGCTTGCGGTGGATATTACTTCCACTCCGGTAACAATTCAAAATAACGCGAATAACTTTACCAGGATCGAAGTTACGGCCAATTTTACCGATACAAGTACCAGAGCGGTATTGGTGCCATATACATTTAACAGAAGAGAGGGACATACATCCCAGGCGGAAGCTGATAACCGCGCCTACTCTGCGGCGGAACGGATAATAAACGAAGAATACAGGGATATTTTATCCGATTACCTTTCTCAGCTTCTGCCAAGGAGATAGTCCTTGCCGGATCAGTATATTCACCAAAGCAAGGAATATATTAAAATTCTTCCTGCATGGTCGCAGGAGCTGGCATCAAAGTATGGTTCGAAAACAGCGAACCTGTATATTCTGCACGGAAATATCCGGGATCTTCTCCCGCATAAAAGAAAAGAAGATGAGTTTGTATTTACCCGCGTGCAGGAGTATATATCCGAAGTACTTTTCGGGAACCGGGACATAATTGCCTACTATGACCGGTCGAGCGGAGTAACATTCTGCGAACCGGGCATGGAAAAAAATTATCTTGCTGCAGCGCCCAGGCTTTGTACAAGTTCAGAAATTGACGCAGGCGATCTTTTATCCAGCGATCCTGAAAAGAGTTTTCCGTATTTAGAAAAATATTTTCTGTCCTGCATTCCGGCGGACAAGCGTGAAAAATGCCGCATGGTGTTAATCATCGACTATGCAGAGCACATAGTTCCCGCCGGCGATCTAATCCGTCTGTCCGACACCGACCGTTACTGCATGGTAACATTTAACCGCTGGGCAACGGATCCGAAGTTTATCAACGGCGACATTTCAGTCCTCCTGCTTACCGAGAATCTTTCGGATATTTCATCACGGCTTGCCGGTTCTCCTTCCACTGTAAAGATCAGCGTTCCATATCCTGATGAAAAAGTGAGGGAAAGCTTTCTGCGTTCCAAGGAAAAAAAAGGGAAGCTGCTGCTTGAACGCGGGCTTACTCCGGAGAAATTTGCCTCGGTAACATCGGGCGTTAATCTGATGAACCTGAACCGGCTGGTTTCGGAAAGTTACGAGGGGGATAAGCCCCTGTCTCTCGATTTTATGCGGTTCAAAAAAAAGGAAATTATCGAAAACGAAGCGGCGGGGCTTTTGGAATTCATGGAAACTTCTTTCAATCTTTCCCATGTCTCCGGCCATAGCTTTGTAAAAAAGCGCTTCAAAAACGCGGCAAAGGCCCTAAAGATCAACCGCCCCGATGTACTGCCAATGGGCTACCTTATTGCAGGCCCCGTAGGAACCGGAAAAAGTTTCATGGTCAGCGCCTTCGCCGGCGAAATCGGAATCCCCATGGTAAAGTTCCGCAATTTCCGCACCAAATGGCAGGGCGAAACAGAATCCAATCTTGAAAGAGTTCTAAACATACTGATAGCCATGTCCCCTGTTGCGGTAATGATCGACGAAGCCGACGCCTTCCTTGGCGACAGGGATCAGGAGGGGGATTCCGGCACCAGTAACCGGGTTTTTGCGCAAATTGCCAGTTTTATGGGAAACACCGAATACCGGGGAAAGATCATCTGGTTCCTTATTACCTGCCGCCCCGACCTTATCCCCATCGACCTGAAACGCCAGGGACGCGCCGAAGAACATCTGGCTCTGTTCTATCCCGAAACCGATCAGGACAGGGAAGATCTCTTTAAGACACTGGTTCGCAAACTAGACCTGGACATTCGCAACTTCCCGATAACGGATCTTTTCAAGAAATACAAACACGAGTATTCCGGCGCAGACCTGGAAGCGGTGCTGGTCAGGGCAAAACTCCTTGCGGCAATGGAAGACCGCATTTTCGTAAAAAAGGAAGACATGGAAGAAGCCATGGACGACTTTGTACCGGCGGCCTATCCCCACGAGGTGGAGCTTCAAAACCTGGTAGCGGTTCTGGAGTGTACATCCAGAGAAATGATTCCCAAAGAATTCAGGGGTCTTTCGCGCAGTAAAATCATCAATGATATTCAGGAATTAAAAGCCCTTCTCGGCGAACGCTGATCTTTTACCAGCCAATCCTTGCCTTGAATTTTTCCCCCCGCTGGTCTATACTTACAGCGAGTTGTTTTCGAACCAACCTTGTTTTTGAAAACGGCTAACCTACCTAAATAATCGAGGAAAATATGGCGGAAAAAAACAGAACTATGATCGATGGCAATAACGCGGCGGCTTATGTGGCCCACGCCCTCAGCGAAGTAATCGCGATTTATCCGATTACCCCGTCAAGCCCCATGGGGGAGCTCTCCGATGAGTTTTCCGCCCAGGGCCGAAAAAACATTTGGGGAACAGTCCCCGATGTCATGGAAATGCAGTCCGAGGCTGGCGCAGCGGCGGCTGTTCATGGGGCGCTGACAACAGGCGCGCTGTCTACCACATTTACCGCTTCCCAGGGGCTTCTGTTGATGATCCCGAGCATGTATAAAATCGCCGGAGAACTCACATCGACAGTGTTCCATATCTCCGCACGGGCTCTGGCCACTTCCAGTCTTTCTATTTTCGGCGACCATCAGGATGTAATGGCCTGCCGCCAGACCGGCTGGGGCATGCTTGCTTCCAACAATGTTCAGGAAGTAATGGATATTGCAACGATATCCCACGCCGCAACCCTGCGCTCCCGCGTTCCGTTCCTTCACTTTTTCGACGGGTTCCGAACCAGCCACGAACTTCAGAATGTCGAGGAAATATCCTACGAAGTTATGAGGAATATGATTGATGATGATTTGGTAACTACTCACAGGAGCCGCGGTCTGTCTCCGGAGAATCCGTGCATTCGGGGAACCGCCCAAAATCCCGATACATATTTTCAGGGACGGGAAGGAGTCAGCAAGTATTACGAAAAAGTCGCCGGAATCGTTCAGGCGGAAATGGACAAGTACGCAAAGCTGACAGGCCGCGCCTATCGAATATTTGATTACTACGGAGCGAAAGACGCAGAGAAGGTGATCATCATCATGGGTTCCGGTGCGGACACCTGCGAGGAAACCATAGATCACCTAATTTCAAAAGGTGAAAAAGTCGGCATGGTGAAGGTGCGGTTGTTCCGCCCCTTCGACTCAAAGCTGTTTGTAAACGCCCTGCCGGCAACGGTAAAAGCCATCGCAGTTTTGGACCGCACCAAGGAGCCAGGCTCAATGGGCGAGCCATTGTACGAAGATGTTCGCACCGCCATTGGCGAAATGTACGGCAAAGCGCCGTTCACGGGTTATCCCATGGTACTGGGCGGACGATATGGTCTTGGTTCCAAGGAGTTTACTCCGGCAATGGCCAAAGCAGTCTTCGATAATCTGTCCGATAAAAAAATTGCGAACTTTGTTATCGGCATTAAAGATGATGTTTTGGGCAGGAGCCTGGATTACGACGAGAATTTTGTTATCGAAGAAGAAGGCATGAACGAAGCCCTGTTCTACGGCCTTGGCGCGGACGGCACAGTCGGTGCGAATAAAAACTCGATCAAAATAATCAGCGAAGCAAAACCGGAGCTTAATGCCCAGGCATATTTTTCTTATGACTCCAAAAAATCCGGCGGATTTACGGTTTCACACCTGCGTTTCGGCAAGAAAAAAATCCGCCGTCCGTATCTTATTAACTCGGCGAATTTTCTTGCCTGCCATAAATTCTCCTACATGGAAATGTACGACATGCTGAAAAGACTGAAGACCGGAGGAACCTTCCTTCTTAACAGTCCCTACAAGGCTTCTGATGTTTGGAAAACAATTCCTGTAGAAGCGCAAAAGCGGATCATCGATAAGAAAGTAAAGTTCTACGTGATCAATGCCGCCGAGATTGCCAGGAATACTGGCATGGGCACGCGCATCAACACAGTTATGCAGGCAGCTTACTTCAAAATTTCCGGCGTACTGCCGGAAACCGAAGCGGTAAAGCTCATGAAGGAACACATCGAACATACCTACGGCAAGAAGGGTTCCGATGTTGTAGAAAATAATTTTGTAACTGTAGATGCATCGATTAATGCGGTAGAAGAAGTAAAGTATCCGGCCAACACTGAAGGGAACATTCACATGAAGAAACCCTTTGCTACTGCAAATAACAACTGGGTCAGGGATACTCTTGGAACCATGTCAGTTCAGGAAGGCGATACCCTGCCTGTAAGCAGAATCCCGGAAGACGGAACCTTCCCGACCGCAACTAGCCAATACGAAAAACGCTCCGTTGCCGAACGTGTTCCTGTATGGAATCCTGATCTGTGTATACAGTGCGGCAACTGTTCAATGGTGTGTGCCCATGCCTGTATTCGCATGAAAAATCCAAGTGATGCTGATGTTGCCAAAGCCCCAAAAGGATTCAAAACCGCGGTAATAAAACCCAAACCAATAGACGGCCGGAAGGCAGCGCTGGTCATCGGCGCCGAAGACTGCTATGAATGCGGCGCCTGCCTTAACATCTGCCCAATGTCGAAAGATCAGAGCAAGCCCTGCGCCCTAAGCTGGAAATCGTACGCTGATGATCCCGAATACCACGCAGAGCAGGTTGCCGTCTGGGATTACTTCCTGTCGCTGCCCGAAACCCCTGCAGCAGGCGAACTTAATACATCTAAAGCCCTTGCTTACAAGCGACCCCTGTTTGAATTCTCCGGCGCATGCGGCGGCTGCGGCGAAACTCCCTACATCAAACTGATGACACAGCTCTTTGGCGACAGGGCTGTCATTGCAAACGCGACAGGCTGCTCCTCGATTTACGGCGGCAACCTGCCAACCACGCCCTATTGCAAGCGCGCCGACGGCCGCGGACCGGCGTGGTCGAACAGCCTCTTCGAGGACGCTGCTGAATTCTCACTGGGCTTCAGGCTTACATGCGATAAACTTGCAGTACACGCCCGCGAGATGGCGGCAAAAGCAAAAAGCGAAGGCGCGCTTGCAGGCGATGCCGCCGCAATAATAGACAAGCTATTGGCGAATGCCCAGGCTGATGAAAGCGCCATCGAAGAACAGCGAAAAAATGTTGATGCATTAAAAGCCGCTTTGAAAAACGATAGCAAGCCAACAGCCAAGATGCTGCTCTCACTGGCCGATCACTTTATAAAACGGTCGGTGTGGGCATTCGGCGGAGACGGCTGGGCCTACGACATTGGCTTCGGCGGGCTCGATCATGTAATTGCCTCCGGCAAAAATGTTAACCTGCTGGTTATGGACACAGAAGTTTACTCCAACACCGGCGGCCAGATGAGCAAGGCCACCCCGGTCGGGGCAATCGCAAAATTTGCCTTCTCCGGAAAGGAAGTTAACAAGAAGGACCTTGGCGCAATAGCCATGAGTTACGGCTATGTATATGTCGCAAAAATTTCTCTTGGAGCAAACATGGCCCAGGCCATCAGGGCTTTCCGCGAGGCGGAGTCATACGACGGCCCGTCGATCATTATCGCATACGCCCACTGCATCAGCCACGGCATAGATATGAGTAAGGGCCTGGATCAGGGCAAGGCAGTGGTAACCTGCGGCCTGTGGCCGACGTACCGCTACGATCCGAGACTTAAAGCCGAAGGAAAGAATCCCTTCCAGCTTGATTCCAAGGAACCCTCTACAAGCCTGGAAGACTTTATGTATAAGGAAGTGCGCTTTAAGAGCCTTAAAGCAGCAAACCCCGACAGGGCAGACGCCCTTCTTGCCAAGGCAAAGGCCCAGGCCGAGCGGACATGGAAGGAGTACAAATACCTGGCGGACAGACCATTTTAAAAATTAGAAGGTAGAAGGGAAAAGATAAAAAAGCCCGGCGCTATGTCGGGCTTTTTTTGGGTGTCACTGTAACAATTCTTCACTAAATGATATTGCCTTTATAATATCATCAGCATTTGGCCTGTTTTTATTAATTCCTCCAAAAAGTTTTAAGAAACTATTTTTGTTAAATCCAGGACAGCTATATTCTCCCAATATTAAGAACCCTTTATTTACAAGTATATCTCTTAATGTTTTATGGTTATTATTCATATATTCTTCGGTAAAAACCCCGCAAGTAGAAAAAATAAAAGCGTTCTTTTGTCTAACTTCCGGTAAATTTTCGGCAAATTCCAGCAGCAAAGAATGATGTTTATCGTGAAAAATACCGGAACCAAATCCTATTAAATGATAATCATTAATGCCGTCTGGCATAGACTTTGAGCCATCCAGATTAAAAATTGAAGCGTTTATATTATTAGAAATTGCCTCTGCGATTTTTTTTGTACTTCCATTAGGTGAAAATAGAATTATTATGTTTTGAGTATCCATTACATTTTCCCTTAAACCGTCAAGTCCGGTATTATTTACAATATGGCTGGCTGATGTTATTGCTGATGGTTCTTCTGTTTTATTTGATATTTTTCCAGCACAACTAAAAAGCAAGAAAAAGACAAAGAAACATGCAATTAATCGAAAAACTAATTTTACCATTACTAATCAACTTCTTTTGATTTAAGTAACAATACTCCCAGCCAAATAAACCATATAAGCTGAGTAATTCCAAATACCCCTCCCAAATTATGTAATACAGGAATAATAGTAATTATCCCAACACCGCCGACTAATACCCCATAATAATTTAAACTTTTCCGTAAAAAATGCCCGCATATTCCGGCTATACTTAATAAAATTGTCATAAGACCGCCTAAAATCTCGCCGGTTACACAGGATAAACCATTTGCGACAGTTTCTATTTGTAGCCAGAAGAACTGAGCCTGTTCAGGATCTTTTTGGAATAATTCAGCTGTTGGATTAATCCCCGCATTTGCAACCAATCCGCTTGAAATAAGCAGTCCTGCCCAAATAATACCGATTACGGCAAATATTTGCATGATTATGGGCGATTTATTCTTAAAACGGTTATATAACGATAAAATTAAAATGATAAGAAAAAAACCAAAGAATATGTATAATATTAGATTTGTAAAATATGCAAGCGCTTGATTATTAATAAGTACTATGAGTTTTTGGGATGGATCAATATTCAGGTAATCAAATGCAAAAATGAATATTACCATGCCGATAATATATGCCGCAGAAAGATAAAATGCGGAAAAAGCGCCAATTTTCCGAAAGTTTTTCATTTTCTATTCTCCTTATAAAAAATAATGCCTTATTTGAATTTTATTTTCATTGACTTAGGTTAAGAAATGAAAAGTTTTATTTTTTGCTTATTCTTCTGCGAATACGGCTCAATGATTCCGGTTGAACACCTAAATAACTTGCCAATTGATATTGTGGAACCCGTTGTATTAAGCCAGGTCTCTCTTTGGTTAATCTGATGTACCGTTCTTCAGCAGAATCCATTTTATAATCAACAATTGTAGATTGATAATTATCTATCACATCTTCTGTCATTTTAAGAGAGGCAGATATTAATTCAGGAAATTCATTGGACATTTTTGCTTCAATTTCCGGAGTACCTATAACGGCAACAGTATCTTCCACACATTCCAAAAATAACTCTGAGGGAATTTGCTTCCCATAACCCGGAAGCGCCACAGATTGTTCCTCCATATAAAATTCAATTGTTTTTTCCAAGCCGTCCTTGATAACGTAACTTCTTAAACAGCCTTTGAGTATCAGATAGCATTCAGTTACTAAGTCGCCAGCCCGTAAGATAACTGTCTTTTTTTTATATTCCCTTATATCAAGGCTCTCAGCTATCTCGCTTATCTGTTCTTTTGTAAAAGGAGAATGTTTTGATAAAAACCTTTCAAAATCACTATTCATACCATCCATAATACCATTTTCTATGCTATTATACCTCATGAGCCAATCCTATCTTGATGTTCTCAACTCTGAGCAGAAACGTGCAGTGCTTCACACAGGGAAGCCGCTTTTGATCCTTGCCGGCGCGGGCTCGGGTAAAACCAGGGTAATCACAACAAAGATCGCATGGCTCATCAGGGAGCAGGGGCTGGACCCACGCTCGATACTTGCGGTTACTTTTACAAACAAGGCCGCCAGGGAAATGGCGGAGAGGGCAAAGCTGATCGATGATCGCGCCGGCGATGCCATGCTTCGGACTTTTCATTCCTTTGGGGCATGGTTTCTGCGGCGCAACGGCCCGCTGGCCGGCCTTGATTCCGGTTTTGTTATTTATGATGATGATGATGTCTGCTCCCTGCTTTCTTCGCTCATGGAAAATTCAACTAAGGCTGAAATAAAACAAATTGCCTACAAAATTTCCAGGGCAAAAGATTATTTTCTATGCCCAAATGATCCGAAACTTTCGTTCATCGACAGCCATAAAAAATTCCACAGCATTTATGCAATGTACGAGGAGCGCATGTCGCAGATCGGTAATGTTGATTTTGGAGATCTGATAAAAAAGCCGGTCGAGATTCTGCGCAGCCACCCTGAAACAGCTCAGCGTTTCCGCGATCGCTTTTCGGCAATACTGGTTGATGAATACCAGGACGCCAATGTTGCGCAGTTCGAATTGCTAAAGGAACTTACCGGCCCCGCAACTTATGTCTGCGTTGTGGGCGATGACGATCAGTCAATATACCGTTTCCGCGGCGCCGAGGTAAAAAACATTCTTGAGTTTCCGAATCTTTTTTCCGGCACAGAAATTATCCGGCTGGAAAAAAACTACCGCTCCACCGAGCCCATTCTAAGAGCCGCATCCTCGGTAGTGGACAACAATCAGGGCCGCCTGGGAAAAACCCTAAGCGCAACGCGCGGAAACGGAAAACTGCCGGTACTGGCATTTCTGCCCAACCAGGACGAAGAAGCCGCCTTTTGCGCCCGCCAGATCGAAGACTCTGTAAGGCAGGGCAGGGCTAAATGGTCGCACTGGGCTATCCTTTACAGAACCAATGCGCAGTCCCTGGGTTTTGAAACCAAATTCCTGCGCAGGGGAATCCCCTATCGTGTTGTCGGCTCCCTGAAGTTTTACGAAAGGGAAGAAATAAAAGACGCCCTTGCCCTGCTGTCGTTTCTTGTAAACCCGCGCGACGAAGTTGCCTTCCGCAGAATAGTGAACAAGCCCGCTCGCGGAGTAGGGCCGGCATCCGTTGATAAAATAATTGAGGCCGCTTATGCAAACGAAAATGACTTGATGGAAACAGGGCGCAGAATTGATCTTGCGCCCAAGGCAAGAGCGGGTTTGAATGATTTTATTAAATTGATTGAGGACGGAAAATCGTTACTCGAAAACGCACAAACCACAGACGAAGAAATTAGGAAACTGCAAATAAAAAAAAGGGATTCTAATAAAAGCCGGGAAGGGCTTGCAAGCGGTGAAGGATTTTCAAATTGTGTATACATGCTTGTAAAAAATTCGGGGATTGCCGATTATCATAAAATGCAGGATGATGTTACAGGAAACCAAAGACTCAACAATTTACAGGAACTTTTGAATGCGGCAAGCCAGTATCCACTGAGCCAAAAGGGGCTGCAGGATTTCCTTGAACACATTGAGCTTGACCGCTCATTGGTAAACGACTCTGCCGATACCGGCAATGTTGATTCTGTTACGCTGATCACATTTCACAATACCAAGGGCCTGGAATTCCAGAATGTAATCATGACCGGAGTTGAACATGGCGTCTTTCCACGGGAAAATATTAAAGAAGACGAACTTGAAGAAGAAAGGCGGCTCTTTTATGTAGGAGCAACAAGGGCGATGAATGAACTTTATTTTACTTCCTGCGCAATGCGGCGAATGTACGGAAGAACCGTACCAACAAATCCATCGCTTTTTTTACACGAGGTTGATAAGGGCAGCCTGCAGATTACCGGCAGCATTCCTTATGGTTTTAATACATTAAAGAAAAACGCAGCCAGCCCCGGACACAGCGAAATCGAAAAAGCTGCAGACTGGAAGCGCGGGGAATCTCTTTACCATGATGACCATGGTTATGGCGAGGTGATAGCTGTTACGGACAGCGAAGAAGGGCCGGTTGTGCGGGTACATTTTCAAACAGGCAAGGAACTGCATTTTCACAGCGAATACCAGGGATCGGCCATTACAAAAATAGGCAGGGATTATTAGTTATGGAAACAAAAAGCGAACAAGATGAATTTTATCTTTTACATACTGTCCCCACTGTACTGCGCGCCAGAGGTTTCCGTCTTTATACACGCGGCGGAAAAAGGCTGTTAGATCTTTGGCAGAATAACGGCAGCGCAGTACTGGGACACACGCCGCCCAACCTGCTCCGTGAACTGAAAAACACCGCAAGCAGGGGCTTATACGCTCCCCTTCCACATTTTCTCGAAGGGCGCTTCATAAAAGCCCTGCTCCGGCTTTTCCCGAACCGCAGTTTTAAGCTCTACGCTGCAGCTCCCGCTGCTCTGGAGCCGTTACTCAAAAGCGGGGAGGCCGCGTTATGGCGCCCCTTTTTGGATCCTGCCTCGCCGTTTGCGGCAACAGAAAATGCGCCGCCAATCCTCGTTCCTGTTTTACCTGGCATCCAGGGCTGGCGCGGTAACCTGCCGCTGGGGCTCTGCGTACTCGCTATTTCCCCGGATTTTCAATGCGGCCTCCCCGCCGCGGACATACTCTCTCCGGTACTGCTTGCGGCCGCTGCCAGGAGCATACACGATCTTCTCGCCTCGCCGCAGCGCGTAAGGCCGAATTTCCCCCGCATTGCCAAAGCCCTGAAAAACAGCCCCTGGCAGCGGCAGGGCATTTATCTGAATCTGCGGGAAAAGCCGGACGCCGGGCAATGGGCATTGCTGTTTAGCAATTTCCTTGATGCGGGATTTCTGCTTCCGCCCGTATCATACCATCCTCTGATACTCCCCGGTGAACTTTCCGACGGCGAAGAATCAAAACTGGCGGGCATTTTGGGGAAAATACAGTAACAATTCTCTATTGCCGAACAAGTCCAATATACTCCATTATTACTTTATTTCAAAAAATAATTCATATCTTCTTTTTACCAATTCGTTTTCGTTCGGGTTATAAACAATTAAAATATTTTCGTTATCACTTAACGTTGTAATAAAATCTACATCAAAATATTTTTTTAGATAATACCATGTAAATGTTTCCGCAAAGTCTTCAGCCCAGTTTTTTGCGCCATATAATGAAGTAAATGGCGTTTTGCTTAAAGCGGTGAATAATTCCAGTGATAATATTTTATCTGTTCTTTCACCTAAATCATAAAAAGATACATTCCTCCTGTTTTTATAGTCGTACAATTCAATTGATCGATCATAGTCAAGCCAAATATCCTGAATAAAACTGGTTGGATAATTATTTTGGGTATTTTGGACATTCATTACTATTTTGTCTGTATATGGTGTAACAAAACTGTAATAATCATATATATGGCATGCTTCATGAACTAATGTAGTCAATAATGCATAATGATTGGTATTACATTCAACAGTTAAGGTTATTTCATTTTTATTATCCATAAATATTGAGTTATCTCTGTAGTTTATCCACTCAGTGATATTAGTATTTAATATTTCAGGATTTAAGAATAAAACCATATACATATTCATATTACTTTCAAATGCGGGCATTGTCATGCCGCCGCCCAGAAAATTTTCTATAAAATATATACCTGCAACTTTTTCATTAATAATATTTTTGAATGTTTCCGGGAGCAAATCATAGTAATCCATAAACAACAGTCTTTCATCATCGCTTAGTTCATGTGAAGCATAGTTATCAACATTATCAAATTCATTTAAAAATGATATAATTATTTCTGGTGCAGGTAATATTCTTTTTTCAATTGGTAAATTTATTTTATTTAAATCTAAATTATAGCTCAAAATATCGTTTAGAGGATGTATTTCAATCGGCTGGCTGTGTTTACAATTAACAAAATAAAATAAAATTGCTGACAAAATAAAAAGACATGATAAATATTTTTTCATAAAACCTCTATTAGATTTAATTAAAAAAGCCGTTAAGGAACTGTAAGATCTTTTATTTTTAACGTTCATTCTGATATATCTGGCTATTCAGTAAATACCCTGAGGCGCAGTTTCTGCTTCCGCAGATTGGATCATTATTACCAACAGAATCTCTAGAATAATTATAAATATGAATTTTATAACCATGTTTGTCCTCATATTCACCAAAGTCACGAAAATTATTTTTCATCTCTGAATGATTTACAAATGCCTCATAAAAAGTTTTCGATACCAGGATATGTTTTTCTTTACCAAAACCCATAATACGCGAACATGAATTTAAACTATGTCCAATTGCATTGAATTGATTATTCCTATGTATAATCTTAAACACAGTACCGGTTTCTATACCAATTCGCAAGGGAAGTGCTAACGCTCTATCAGTAATTTTTGATTGAACGGCATGGGAAAATTTAATTACAACTAAAGGATCGTTTATCTCATAAAATATTATATAATAACCATCACCACTTGGAATACAAATAGTATTATTAGGGTTAACTCCCAATTCGCTTAAGCATTCACCGAGTATGGAAATTAAATTCTTATATATTTTAACTTGATCATCTGTGTCTTTTTTAGAAAATGATATTGCATCACAGCCAAAAATAGAGCATGGAATTTTTAACGAGCTTATAATAGGGTTTAATCCTGGAAAAATAAATTCTGATTTTGCTAGTCTGTAGTATTCAACTAAAACACATTCATCAAAGGCAAATTGTTTACCTGTTGTATCGTTTCGAAGATGGTTCTTACTTTGTTTATAATTATTTAAAACCAAAAGGTTGTCGAAAGTTTCCAGTTCCGTGAGCTCATAAGGATCTCTTATAGAGTATCTTAACAATAAGACACCATCCGAAACATATTTATCTAGCTCAGTTTTGACGTCTGAAATAGAAATTTTCATATTTGATTTTTTTTCAATTTTTCTATAAGCTGTTTGTAAATCTAATTCAACTCCACCTAAAAACAATTGACGGATATCTATCATTTTTACTCCATTATAGTTTTATAATAAATATCAAAGATGTAATCTATTGCATCTTCAGAAACGATTGATGGGAAATACAGACTTCCTGTAAGCAAATTGAATCTAAATGGGAAAGTACTGTCGTTATAGTTAAAAATGAACGTCAGGCTCAAATCCTGTAAATTTTCCCGCATACGAATAAACTCATCTGTATTTTGGGCATAATCGACACCTTGTCTTGCAGTAAATTCAAGTAATTCTGTAATTGATTGGGGATCTAAATTTTTTCCTTTATACCTTTTTATTTCTGCTCCTGGAATGGCATTCCAAAATGCTAAAAAAGCTTCTTCAGTTATTATTTTTTTCCCAAAACCAGGTACTGTTTTTACTCCAATCTTATCGACCACAGTTTTTAATAAGTGGTGCCTAAGTGTTTCATTAGCACGAATTTCAATAATATTATTTTTTTCTCTAATAATGATTGTACAAAAATATTCTGATGGTGATTGCACCAATTTATATTCTTGAATTGATATTGAATCACGGTAATTTCCAGTACCTAAAGTAATAAACAATTTATTTTGTTTTTCAATTGCATGCACAAAATCAAAATCATCGCCAAGGTGCAAATAATGTCCTTTTTTTAATATATCATGGGAAATAGCATTAAGCCTCTGTTTTATAACCAAAATGGAATTTTCTGCCTTATCGGCTAATTTATACCAGTTTACAGAAATTCTTCCTGCAAACAAATATTGTTGAATAATTTCATGTTCTGGTAATTTATCCAATTTTTCAACCATTTCATTTATTCTTTCTATCTTGTATTTTGCTCTACCCTCCTTAAGACATTCATTATATAGATTACCTATCTGATACCAACTTAAATTATTCAGGTAAACTCCATAAATTTTAGGTAAACTCAATTTATCCACTCCCTTTTTATCATGTAAACACATTTTATACTTTTTATAAGGTAAAGACAACCATTTCGGTAAGATCTTGTTTTAAGGTATCATGTACAGCAAAAAACAAAAGAACAATAATTCTTCATCTCCTGTATTTTCAATTCCGATTAAATTAAGAATAAAAGCCTTAATTAATTAATCAGATAAACTAGGAAAACGTCATACTTAGAGCGTATTTTGACACATTAGCGTCTATCTTGGCGGCTTAGCTTATTTGCGTGATGAATTTTGAAGTAAATTAAGCCTCTTTTTTGCTGGAGACTGCTGTTCCCAACCGTACCAAGGATTGAATTTTTTTTTCTAATGGTAGATAATTAACTTATGGATACAGGGCAGATAGTATTTATTTCCAGCCGGCTTATACTTGGAGCGGCTGCTACATTTTTGGCTATAATGCTCTGGGCAAAAATGCGGGACATGGCGTGGATGCTCATGGTAATCGGGACCATTGTCTCCTATATAGAAATTATTTATTCAATTCTGGATCTTTTTGGTTTTATTGATGCAGACTTCATGTTATTAGGTTCTGTTCCATGGGCTGCAATCCTGCTGCCGTCGATACGAATGATTTTCTTTATCGCGGCGTTTTATATAATGGTAATCAACCGGCGCAGAAGTTGACCGGATAAAAGGAGAGGTAAAAATGAAAGCCTTATTCATCGGATTAGTAATAATCGTAGCTGCGGTTTTGGCGATTTTACCGGCCGAAACCATCGGGTTCGGATTGGGCTGGGGAAATGATGTATTGGCATTTCTCCGCGGGGGAATTCCGGTAATTGCCATACTCATCGGCCTTATCGCGGTTTTTATCGGCATCGCCGACATGAAGGATCGTGCCGAAGCAAAAAAAGAAGAAGCAGAAAAGAAAGATTGATATTTTCAGTCTAAAAAGACTGTACCCTTTTGCATGCCGGCGGCAAGAGCTTCCAAAGAGCGCGGCCTGCCGCCATGCGCCAGGACTGTCGGGATGCCGAATAATAGCGCCTGCCGGGCTGCCTGTAGTTTTGTATCGATACCGCCGGTGCCAAAACTGTTTGTATCGCCTATACTGATATTTTTTCTTACAGCTTCGATATCCCGCACTTCTTCAAGCAGAGCGGCGTCCGGGAATTCTTTCGGGTTTTTATCGTATAATCCATCGATGTCGCTGAAAAGGATTAATAGATCTGCACTCCATAAAATAGCCGACTGAGCCGCAAGATTATCATTATCTCCGATTTTTATTTCTTCCACAGAAACAGTATCGTTCTCGTTGATGATCGGGATAATCCCCTCGTCCACAAGGGTAAAAAGAGTGTTCCGCATGTTCAGGGTTCTTATGGGATCGTCAAAATCCTCCCGTGTCAGCAGAATTTGCGCGATATGCAGGCCGTATTGGGCAAAAACACGGCGCCAGGCCCCCATAAGCTCTACTTGTCCGACTGCGCATAACGCCTGCCTGTAGTGCAGGTCCTTCTTGCGCGCCCACTTGTCCATGGTCGATAGTCCCGCCACCTGCGCACCCGATGACACGACAACAATCTGCTTGCCTTTTTTAATCAGCGCCGCAGCCTGATCTGCAAATTCCGAAAGATAAGCTGTATTGATTTTTCCGTCTTTATCGGCCAGTGTACTTGAACCGAATTTAATTATTATTTTCCGTGCATCAGCTATAAGTTGATCAATCATTTATCAATCCCGAATTTGTCCGCTGCCTGTTACAAGATACTTTATCGTTGTAAGCGCTTCGAGCCCCATCGGCCCCCTGACATGAAATTTTTGCGTACTGATTCCAAGCTCTGCTCCAAAACCAAATTCACCGCCGTCGGTAAAGCGAGTCGAAGCATTGACATACACGCAGGCAGCGTCTACCCTTGTGCGGAATTTTTCTGCCGACTGTAAATCGTTGGTAAGGATAGCCTCCGAATGTTTTGTTCCATAACGATTGATGTGCTCAATGGCGTCATCACAGGAGGCAACTGCTTTAACAGCAAGAATGTTATCCAGGAATTCAGTTTCCCAGTCTTCTTCGACAGCGTCTTTAAGAGCCAGCCCGGCGGGGTGGACTCCAATAGCCGCCTTTGTCTCGGCATCGCAGCGAAGCTCCGCCTTGCCTGCGAGTTTTTGCGCAACCTTTGGCATCAGCGCTGCAAGCGTGTCACGATGAAGCAGCACTGTTTCCACTGCATTGCACACTCCCGGTCTTTGCAGCTTTGCGTTGGCAATTATTTCCACCGCTTGCTCTATGTCGGCGCTGGCCTCAACATAAATGTGGCAGTTGCCCTCGCCGGTCTCTATAACTGGAATGCCGGCATTTTCGACCACACGGCGTATCAGTTCTTTGCGTCCTCTTGGCAATACCACATCGATCCAGCCGCGTGCTTTCAGTATCAAATCAACCTCGTCCCTGCTGCCGGATTCCGCCAGTGCAACTGCATCAGCAATTCCGCCCCCTTTTATAAGACCGGCCTTGATGGAGCGCACCAGCGTCCTGTTCGACTCCAGCGCCGAGGATGATCCCCTTAATAAAATGGAACAGCCCGCCTTATACGCAAGGGCTGCGCAGTCGGCTGTAACATTGGGCCGCGATTCATAGATAATCGCTGCAACTCCAAGCGGCACGGTTACCCGCTCGATCAAAAGACCGTTGGGGTGCGTCCAGCCCGCAAGAACCCTGCCGACTGGATCTTCCCGGCGGATTACCGTTTCGATCCCTTCAATTATACCGTCTATTCGTTTATCGTTCAGAAGCAAACGATCAACCAAACTTTCCTTTACTCCATCAGAGCGGGCTTTCTGCACATCAATCGCATTGGCTGCGAGAATAGCCGCCCTGTCCCGGTTGATAGCTGCCGCCGCCGAGGCAAGCGCTTTATCCTTAGCAGCACGCTTTTCCAGCGCCAGCTTTTCCTGCGCACACCTTAGAGAAGGAAATACTGTATCCGTTAAAACATTCATGTCTTATAATACTTCATAGATTTAAGTATGACCACTGTTCACCTTTTCAATTATTTTGTATATTTAATGTATGCAAGAACAACTTAACGAATATCAGGGAAAAGCAACAATGGAAAAAATCACGTCGCTGGCAAAGCGGCGCGGTTTCGTATTTCAATCATCGGAAATTTACGGCGGCCAGAATGGAGCCTGGGATTACGGGCCCCTTGGCGTTGAGCTGAAGAACCGCATTGCCCAGTCATGGTGGAGGGAAATGACCCAGCTCCACGATGATATCGTAGGCCTGGATGCATCAATATTGATGCATCCGCGAACATGGGAAGCCTCGGGGCATGTGGAAAATTTCACCGACCCTCTGGCGGACTGCAAAAAGTGCAAGACAAGGTTCCGCACGGATATGATCCCGGAGGAAAACCTTTCGGCAAAAAAATGTCCCGAATGCGGAGGCGAGCTTACCGACACCCGGAAGTTCAACCTCATGTTCAAGACAAACATTGGCGCCGCAGAGGACAGTGCCAGTCTGATCTATCTGCGTCCTGAAACCGCCCAGGGAATTTACGTCAACTATAAAAACATAATTCAATCCAACAGAATGAAGATTCCTTTCGGCATTGCCCAGGTTGGCAAGGCCTTCCGCAACGAGATTGTTACCAAGAACTTTATTTTCCGTACATGCGAATTTGAGCAGATGGAGATGCAGTATTTTGTAAAGCCGGGCACGGATGAAGAATGGTTCACTGAATGGAAAAAACGGCGCTGGGCATATTATGAACGCATGGGAGTCAGAATGGATCATCTGCGCTGGCATCAGCACGGTCCCGATGAACTTGCCCATTATGCAAAAGACGCTTACGATATTCAGTATCTCTTTCCCATGGGCTGGAGGGAGCTTGAAGGTATCCACAATCGCACCGATTACGATCTGAACCGCCACACTGAGTACTCCGGCAAGGACTTGCAGTACATTGATCAGGATAATAACAACGAGCGGTACATTCCATACATCATTGAAACTTCGGCGGGTCTTACTCGGAATGTTCTGATGATCCTCAGCGATGCCTACGACGAAGAAAAAGTCGCCGATAAAGGCAACGAAGATGATTGGCGGACTGTTCTGCGCTTCCATCCAAGTCTTGCGCCGATTACTGCCGCAGTCCTGCCTCTTATGAAAAAAGACGGGCTCGCAGAATTAGCCCAGGAAATTCGCCAGGAACTGAAAGAAGAATACGCTGTCGATTTTGATCTGGGGGGAGCCATTGGACGGCGTTACCGCAGACAGGACGAGGCGGGAACTCCCTTCTGTATCACCGTTGATTACCAGTCCAAGGAAGACGGCACTGTTACCCTGCGCTACAGGGATTCCATGGAACAGGTGCGGGTGCCAAGAGCGGAACTTGCACAGCGGCTGCGTCAGGAGATTAAATCTTACAAAAGAGTGAAGTGAGTTTTTTATCAGTCTGTCTTAATCCGACTCTTCAAAAAACCCTGCGCTTTTCGTCGATAGCGCCGGACGGAGTTAACCGGACGGAGTTTCACCGCCTGGACGCTTCCGGCAAGGGAATAAATGTAAGCCGTGTTTTATCACAACTGGGTAAGAATGTAATCCATCTTACCCAGCTCGGCGGTGTGATGCAGCCCTTGTTTCTTTCCCTCTGCGAAGAAGATTCGCTTGCTGTTGAGTGGGTGCAGAGTAACAGCCAGATCCGTTTCTGTTATACACTAATTAATGAAAAAGATTTAACCATTACCGAACTGGTCGAAGAGTCCGAGCCTGTCGAAGCCGGCACGGAGCAAAGGCTGATGGAGAAATTTGAATCGCTTGTTTTAAATGGGTGTTCAGCTTCAAACGACCAGCCGGCTTTTGAATACCTGATCATTTCCGGCACAAAGGCGGCAGGTTATTCGGATACGGTTGTTCCGCTAATGGTACAAAAAGCAAAAAAGAATGGCATAAAGGTTATCCTTGATGTAAAGGGAAAAGATTTAATCGACAGCCTTCAATATAAACCTGATATTATTAAACCAAATCTGTATGAGTTCGCTTCCACTTTTGCGCCTGAACTGGTAAGGAACAATGAGCTGACAGGTGATGAGACTGAAACAAAAGAGCGAATTAAAACCACAATGCTGGACATTTACCAGAAATTTGGCTGCCGCACTATTCTTACCAGAGGCAGCAAAAAAATCTGGGCTGCCGACGAAGAAACTTTTTTTGAAGTGGATTTTATGGCAGTAAAACCGGTAAACACAACCGGCTGCGGAGATGCATTTACCGCGGGGCTTGCCTCCGCCCTTGGCGACGGCGCCACCTTCAGCGAAGCCATTACCGAAGGCGTCCGCTGCGGCAGCTTGAACGCCGGTTTATTAAGGCCGGGAGTTGTAAAAAGTTAAAAAGTAAAAAGACACGCGGTGCTTGTGTTGTTGGGGTGTAACACAACAACAATCAAAAAATAAAAAAGCCTGGCAAGGCGCGCTGCCCGGGCTAAAGCCCGAGCGCATGTACTCATCCAGTTAACGTTTTCTACGCCACGCCGTGCTGCTTTATTCGCCTACACCGCTTTGCGGTGCATTCCTGGGCGCCTACTTTCCCGAATTATACGGCACAATGGGCAAACATTATAAAATAAAAAAGCCTGGCAATGACCTACTTTCCCGCGACTTAGAGACGCAGTATCATCGGCGCTAGAGGGCTTGACTTCCGTGTTCGAAATGGGAACGGGTATTTCACCTCTGCCATAATCACCAAGCAATTAATTCAAATAAAACCTTTACTGGCTGTTCCGGGAATATATGCTCAAAAAACTACTTGAGGGGTGTCAGTTGAGCAAAAACCCCCCGCTTGCGCGGGGTTTTGCTCAGCTGACAGGACCCCAAGTAAATTCTTTCAGCATATATTCCCGGAACAATAATATGGTCAAGCCTCACGGCAGATTAGTATTGGTCGGCTGAACATGTTACCATGCTTAGACCTCCAACCTATCAACCAGGTAGTCTTCCTGGTACCTTCAGGAGGATTAAATCCTCAGGGATGGTTTATCTTGAGGGAGGCTTCCCGCTTAGATGCCTTCAGCGGTTATCCCTTCCCGACGTAGCTACCCGGCGCTTGCTCTTGGCAGAACAACCGGTACACCAGAGGTCAGTCCATTTCGGTCCTCTCGTACTAAAAACAGCTCCTCTCAACCATCCAACGCCCATGGCAGATAGGGACCGAACTGTCTCGCGACGTTCTGAACCCAGCTCACGTACCGCTTTAATTGGCGAACAGCCAAACCCTTGGGACCTGCTTCAGCCCCAGGATGCGATGAGCC
>Ga0099364_10000908_pt1 | contig 50332 bp, 44 predicted proteins | sample TergutTh196P3_FD_73070 | JGI IMG/M metagenome (GOLD analysis project Ga0099364, IMG submission 73070) | Microcerotermes parvus P3 segment gut microbial communities from Pointe-Noire, Republic of the Congo - Th196 P3 | ecosystem: Host-associated > Arthropoda: Insects > Digestive system > Gut ... | reverse complement strand
CCACCCCCCCCCACCCCTCCCCCCCTCCCGCGGGGAGGGGGTTAGGGGGAGGGCGAAACTTTCAAACGTTCAGCCCCCACCCTAGCCCTCCCCCAAAGGGGGAGGGGGCATAAAAGGGTATGACATTTATTGGCGGAAGCCTTAGGGCACTTCGTCCCCGGCACTTTTTGGAGTCCCTAACTGACTCTGTACGGGACGGGGAGGGAAGAACCGGTATTGCATCGCCCAGCGGAACCTCACAATTTTACGGATACTGCGCGAAACTATTTTGTACGGAAGTTTCGTCAGAAATAAAAGAAAGAGCGGATGATAAAACGGACGGGGCGGACGCACACCAATATCGGAATCCGCCGCCATAGGCGCATTTAATTGGATGGGAAAAGGCCGAACCGTTACCTCCCTGATGCCGATGGGAAAACCGTAAAAAAGTCCAATATCATGGGGAAATTGCATCGGCAGACACTTTTTGATGATCGTTTCGGCAGCATAGCGATTGACCACTTTCGCCCCATTGCCCGATTTTGTTTTCAGATCGCATCCCAGACGGTAGCCGTGCGACAAGTCGGCAAAGTCCCAGCCGCGAGTCGGTTTGATGCCGTTGAGCCGAAGCAGATCCCAAGAGTCGGAATAGGTCATCGCTTCTCCGAGGACTTCCATCAATTCCGCACAAGGTGTTACATCATCTTCACAAATCATTGCATGTTCCTTTCCTGATTCAAGAAACATCCGAAGTGCCTTGATATGGCTAAAAGTACAAGCAACCTCGTTAGGAATCATTTCATAGCCCCACCAGAAAAAATAGCGCCAAGCCGCAAAATCAGGATGGGGAAACGACAAATCTTTGCCCTCAATGGCGGGCACACGGATAACATTCAATCCGAGGGTTCGGAATTTTTCCGAGATAGTGTCCCAACGTTCAACACTTTTGTCCAAATTGATGATATAACAATCAAGCATAATAGGGGCTATTCTAATGTCTATTGTTGTGAATCGAGTCCAGTGCAATTTGCCGTGAATCGACAAATTGAATTTTTTCGGGACAAATAGTGCATGCCTCTAGCGGTCCCCTCATCAAAAACAGGTGCCTGACAATTTCATCGGCAGCGGCATCTGGAGACAAAGGGGAATAACTTTCCGTGATTTTCCATTCCTGTCCCAGTGCCCCTTCCTCGTAGGCTTGGGCGGCGTTTGCCAAAATAGAGCAACGGTACAATTTGTTCTCGGTCAGATTGAAACAGGTATTAACTCCGCATGCTATCCAAGCGGACTCCGGTCTGCTGTTGTACGGCAACGGCTTTCCCTCATCATTAAAAAGATAGTATTTTTTCCAGCGGCTGGCACTCGGAATAATGGTGGTAGGGACACCGGCTTCTTCCAGTAGGCGGCGGCTTTCTTCAAATGCCGTCATACCCTCCTGATCTGTAAGATGTTCGGAAAGCAACACTTCTGTTCGGGTTTCAAGCAATGTATCCAGTAACGTTTTGTCCTTTTTGGGCAAGAGAAGACCATTGGTCGTGAGAATAAGCCGGGTAGTCGGCCAGCACTCTCTCGCCTTTTTCAATATCAGATTGAAATCGGGATGTAACAAGGGTTCCCCCCCTAAAAGTCCGAATTTTTTAGGGCGAACCTTTTTTGACCAAGTTTCCATGCTGTTGATCAGCGTTTCTGTCGGCACAAGTCCCCGTCGATAGGGGTTAAAATGGCTGCAATAATGACATTTCAGATTGCAACCTTTCGTCAAATAGATTTCCAATTTTCGGAGGCGTACCAGCCCATCCGCATCGATGAACTTTGACTTGCACAACCCTGATTCGTACAAAAAACGTTTCAGATGGAGTCCCAGTGCCTTGTTGTAACAACGTTGAATACTGCGTAATACTCTGGTCAATGACATGAGATGTGTTTTTCTATCAGATTCGGCATAAGATTGCCGTCATCCTGTTTGATTGTAGTGATTTTGGAGAATCGAATCCAGTGCAATTTGTTGCGAATTTGACAATAGGCGTTACTGGTATTCGTCTGTTGATTTTCGCGGCGTTTGTGATAGCATGTCCCATCAAGGCTATGTCAAAACTCGGTATCATCAGCGACACGCACGGATGTTTGAAGGAAACGGTCCGTGCCGTACAACTTTTTCGGGAACGGAACGTTCAAACCGTCATCCACTGCGGAGACATCGGCGGAAGTGCCGTCGTGAGGGCGTTCCAAAGGATCACGACCCATTTCGTTCTCGGAAATATGGACAATGATGCAGAAACTCTGCGGCTGGTCATCGACGAGACAGGCAACCATTTTCACGGTTGCTTCGGCTCCATAGAACAAGACGGAAAACGAATCGCCTTTTTGCACGGTCATGAAACGGAAAGGTTTGAGCAAGAGTTAGCAAGCGGCAACTGGGATTTACTCTGCTACGGTCATACCCACGCCGCCGATATGCAAATGCGTGGGGCAACATTGCTGCTCAATCCGGGAGCGTTCACTCGGGTCTCCCAGCCCACCATCACCATTGTAACGCTTCCCGAATTGACCGCCTTGTCCCTTAATGTGTGATGGGTAATGTGTGATAGGTATTGTTAATTTTGTCTAGTTTTTGTTTGATGAATGTCATTCCCGCACAGGCGGAAATCTAGAAAAACGGGCTTCATCTCCTACGTCTAGATTCCCGTTTTCACGGGAAAGACGGCACTAGACTGTAAACGGCATGAAATTGGACTTTGCGCCCTTTGCGGTTGAATCCTTTTTTAACCGCAAAGGACGCGAATCAGAAATGTCCGTTTTCTACCCGTTTCCAGTATACTGTTGATACCCTTGCTGGGAAGAGGCAGACAGAATTCGTCGGTTTTTTTATACATCCAGAAATGAACGAGTCCCCTTTCTTTCAATCCGTGCTTGCCAGCGGACTTGTTCCTGCGGAACCGCTGGGAGACATGGCGGCTTTCGTTCAAAAACGTGTTGCCGGCTTAACGTCAACACTGGATACAATCCTATACGATCTTTCGGCAACAAAACCGGTTTCACTGGAACAGTACCAGCGGCTGCCCAAGGTGCGGACAATGTTCAAACACGAATCCGCACAAAGAAAAAACGCAATGCTCAATCCGGCGGACGCGGCACTGGATGCTTCGGAAACCAATCATAAAAACAGAACGCCCGAAGAAACACAACTGGCCGATATACTCATTCGGCAGGGCTTTTTGAACCGCTGGCAAGCAGAGCAACTCTTGGAGGGACGCACCAAATTTTCGCTCGGGGAGTACCGGATTTTCGATGCCATCGGAAAGGGGGGATACGGCTATGTTTTTCTCGGACGCAAACCGGCAGAACAACATTTTGCCGCCATCAAGGTCTTGCCGATCACCAAAGCCACGCCGCAACTCTCGCGACGCTTTATGCACGAAATAGAGGTGCAAAAGGATTTACGGCATCCCCATCTGGTACGATACATCGAGTCAGGAGAAGATGGCAACGTGAACTATATGGTTCACGAATTTATGGACGGCGGGGATGTCCGTCTCCTTTTGCGGCAGGAAACGATTTTACCGCTGGAGACCGCAACCACGATAACCGTTCAGATCGCAAGGACTCTACACTATTTGCACGAAAACGGAATCGTCCATAGGGATATTAAACCGGCAAACATCTTGCTGTCGAGTAGCGGAACGGCAAAATTGATTGACCTCGGGTTGGCAGCACCGATTGATGCTCAATATGCCCTTGCTCCTCAATACAGCACCGAAAATGAGGAAGAGGAGAGCAGTCTGAGTACCCGGCAACTCGATACATCAATCATTACATCGGGACGCATTGCCGGTACGGTAGATTATATGGCACCGGATCAACTGCGTGATCCTTCCCGTCCGATACCGTCGTGGGATATTTACTCGCTGGGCTGTACGTTGTATCAAATGTTGACGGGCACCGTGCCGTTTCCTTTGGGAGACACGCAGGAAAAGTTTCGGGCAAGGTTGCAATCGGAGCCGAAGGATCCCCGAATCTACAATCAGGCGATCCCGTATGACATTGCCCATCTATTGCGTTTAATGTTGACTCCCCACCGCCGTTACCGGATTACATCGGCACAAACGGTTGCCGACCGCCTCGATGCTTGGACACCGCCCGAAGGATTGGCGAAAGGATTGATGTTTGAGTAACGGCATATACCTTACACGGGAACAAAGGGGGTGTGTAAAAAATTAGTTGGTCTTTGGAACAGAAGCCGGAAGGGAGCGCAGCGCAATGACGGTACGACCATTTTACGAGTATATCATCTTCCAGCGGAAGCCCAATATCGAAGACTCTTCATGACGCTGTGCGGCACTAACGGCGTTCGACCGTTTGCGGGCGCAGTGCCATCACTTGCAAGAGTACATGGATTTGGACGGCAAGTTGTTCGGGCGTTTGCCGCCCGACGAGCCGCCGCACCTCCATTCCATTTGCATTGGAAAGGATGATCGTGGGAAAACTGGAAATCCCCAAGGTCTCACACAGTGCTGATTCCCGGGAACCGTCCACATGGATACAGACCAGCCATTCGGCCAGCCGCTTGATTTCATCATCACGGAAGGTGGTGTCCAGCATGCGTTGTGAGCCAAGGTTATCGGGCACGGAGAAAAAAACGAGAGTGGGTTTTCTCTCCTTTCGGGCAATGTCCAATCCAGCGGCGTGATCGTACAAAAAGGTGATAGGCGGTCTTGTTTCGTCGATTTTCGGGGCGGCGGGAACAGCATTTTCCCAGCCGCATCCCGTAAAAACAGGGCAGAATATCACTACAACCGTCAAAAATAACAAAAACCGGTATATTTTGGTCATAGACAATATCTTGCCTGGTTTAACATCACTAAATGAAAGAATGACATGTCGGTAATCGGACTAAAAGGGAAAAAACTTGAGCGAAAAATTGAAAAAAGACTCTTCCCGCATTCCCGGGCTCTGTCTATCCCTTACACGAGTCCGACTGCAAGTTTTTTTTTCACTCGACCAACAGCGATTTCCGAATGTTAAAATGGGGAGCATGTACACAATAAAGAATTTTCTTGGCAATGGGGCATGAACTTTGTTTGTTAAAATAGGCAGATTGTGTGATTTGCGATGTTTTTTCGTTATTTGTTTTGCTCAGTTTACGTGGGCAAAAAAACTTGCAGTCGGACTCTTGACAAACCCTTGCCCGTTTGGTTTAATGGCTCTTCGTGGTATTGCAATGCGGCAATATCCATTAACCCCCTTACATCGGAGATTCACCATGAAACTACGTTACATTCTCTTTTTTGCCGTTGTTTCGGCATTTTTCGGTCTTTGCACCCTGCTGAACAACACCCTTGTGAATGCCCAGGAAGTCCAGCCGGCGAAAGTCCTGTTGTATAGCCGATCTGCAGGGTTTCCCCACGGACCTGTTAATGCTAATTTGCGTGAGGGCACCACTCCCGCCGGCAGGGCTCTGAATGCCTACTTCGCCGACAAAGGGAAGAAAATTGAAGTCATCGAAAGCAAGGACGGCAGCGTGTTCGACGGCGATTTGAGTCAATATGACGGTTTCGTGTTCAGCACTGTGGCAAACTTGCTGGGGGGAACCGACGAAAGAGCCAACGAGGCCAACGGCTTCGCACCGGACAAACCGATGACCGAACAAGGACTCCGCAATCTCATTGCCGCCGTACAAGGGGGAAAAGGATTCGTGGGTTGGCATAATGCCACCGACACTTACAGCAATGTTCGGAACGAACAAGGTCAAGATATTTTCACGAATCTTATTGGTGCCCGATTCATTTCGCACGGACCTGAGCAGACGGCAACTGTAACCACCGTGTCGGATGGAGTCATTGTTGCCGCGGATGGAACCAAGACGGGCGGTATGCCTTTTCTCAAAGATGTCCCGGAAATCACCGTTTGGGAAGAATGGTATGCAATGAAGAACTTCAACAGGGATATGCATGTGCTTCTGGTGCAGACGACCAAAAATGAAGCCGGAGAATTCACGATGCGGGGGGGTGAGTATCAGCGTGAGCCCTTCCCGATATCCTGGATTCGCCTGGAAGGCAAGGGGCGTGTGGGATATTCTTCTTTTGGACATTCGGAACATTACTTTGAAGAGAATCCGAATCAAGTCGCAAGGTGGGGGAAGGCGGCGGACAATTTACCGCGGATTGCCGATCTGATCGAGTGGTCTATCGGACGCTTCGATGCGGATACAACCCCCAACATCGACAAGGTGGCACCGAATGCCGGTTCGCACAATGATGGCCCGTGGAGAGAGCGGTAGGCTTTTCGTCGGAATGACGAAAAATGGTATGCGTGACCTCTAAAAATCCAGATTTTGCTTTGTGTGTCGAAGGCGCAACGAATCTGCCCTTTGCGTACTTTGCGGTTCATTCTTTTTTAACCGCAAAGTACGCAAAGAAAAGAACGCGTTCACAGAGCCCGTAACGTCAGTTAGGGGAATTAACCGAGCGATTCCCTGGCTCTGTGAACGCGGGCTCTGTGTCATTTTATCCGCTAGGGCGGTAAAATAACTCTCAATCCGCCAATGCTAGTGCCAGTGCCTTGGTCTAGAGTCTATCAGCGTTCATCCATTGCCGAGATAATTCCTGCTTCTTTCTTGCCTTCGATGACGGCATCGGCAAGACAACGGATAATCACCTCAATCGAGCGGATCGAATCATCGTTGCCCGGTATCGCCAAATCAATTTCATCAGGATCAGAATCCGTATCCAGCAAGGCAACGGTAACAATTCCCAGTTTCCGTGCCTCCCGAACAGCATTGTGTTCCTTTTTAGGATCAATGATGACCATTGCTTCGGGGAAACGGTTCATGTCCCGAATACCATTGAGATTACGGTACATTTTTCGGTATTCCCGTTGGAGCGAGGATTGCATTTTTTTCGAGTAGGTATGCAGTTGGTCGCCGTTGAGGATGTCTTCCAACTCTTTCAGCCGGGAGAGTCTGCTTCGGATGGTTTTGAAATTGGTGAGCGCTCCGCCGAGCCAGCGTTCGGCGACGTAGGGCATTCCGCTGCGGGTTCCTTCGTTTTTGATCGTTTCGGTTGCCTGCCGCTTGGTTCCGACGAACAGGACTAAACTTCCTTGAGCGGCCACCTGACGGAGATACTTCTTCGCACGCAGGATGCCCCGAACGGTCTCCCGAACGTCAATGATATGAATGTTTTTGCTGCGTCCATAGACGTAGGGACGCATTTTCGGATTCCAATGGCTGGCACGGTGCCCGAAATGGACTCCGGCATCAATCAATTCCTGTATGGAGACAGGGGGCTGAATAGAAGACATAGTGTACTCGCTTTCTCTTGACCTGTTCTTTCGGCACACAGTCAGAACGGTACAATACGTAACGCGGCGGCTGCGTTGAGAACAGGAAACTAACGGTCGATGTAAATATCCCTGTTGGTAAATATCCCTGTTGCCTGACCGATACGGCAACGGGGACATTCCATTGTACCCGAAAAGCGTTGTGCGTCAAGAGAGTCTGTGTGGGCGGGAATATGTTCATAGAGCCCGTAACGTCAGTTAGGGAATCAACCGAACGATTCCCTGGCTTACGCCAAGGGCTCTGTGAACTTTGGGCTGTGTGAACAGTGGGCTTTGTGAACGCGGCTCTTTCTTTGCGCTCTTTGCGTACTTTGCGGTTAACTCTTTTTTAACCGCAAGGGACGCAAAGGGCGCAAAGAATTTGAAAATTATTTATTAGAGGTTCTTTACGGCAGTGCCGTGAGCGGCACGAGTTGACTGAGCACTAATACGACCGAAAACCCGAAGAGTCCCAGTAACACGAGTCCTACCGTCCACGTTTTCAACGCATCGGTCTCCTTGATTCCTCCCATCCGGCAGAAAATCCAAAAGCCGCTGTCGTTCATCCAGCCGGTGACGCACGAACCCAATCCAATCGCCACCGCAACATAAGCGGTATTGAAGGGCAACGTCGGCGCACCGGCAACGTTCAAAATTCCCGAAAAGATTCCCGCCGTAGTAATGATCGCCGTAGTGCTTGAACCCTGAGCAGTCTTAATAATCGCTGCCGTTCCAAAAGCGAGCAAAAGGACTCCAATGCCGCTCAATCCCCCTTCGCTTCCGCCTGCACACAACTCTTGGAGCCGCTCGCCGATACCCGCCTGACGCAATGTTTCGCCAAACGCTCCCCCCGCCGCCGTGATAAGAATGATCATGCCCGCTCCGAGCAGTGCCGTTTCGAGCCGCTTGCCGAGAATGTCAAAGGACAACCTCCGCGACCGCAACAAAACCGCCATCGCGACGATTGCCGCTAACATCAACGCAAAACGAGGATCGCCCAGCAACCGCAAAAGATTCTGCAACGTTAACCAATTACCGCTCCAAACAATCGTCCCCGCCTTTTCCAATGCCTCGATGGTCGTTTGCATTGCAATCAGTACGACGGGAATCAATATCGGTGCAAACGACCAAAAGAGACTCGGTGTGTTCTCCGTTATTTCCTTTGTTTCAACTGCCGCTGTCGCTTCTTGTTCAGGGATTTCATCGGCGAAGTGAATCGTTGGATTCGGCAATACTCTATCCATAAGATAGGCAATGCTCAATGCCGGTATTGCCGTCAATGCACCGACCATCAGGGCGACGATCATCATCGTGCCGAGCGGAACGCCGAGTGTTTCCGCCACAATCAGCGGACCGGGCGTGGGCGGAATCAATGTGTGCGAGAGCGTGGCACCGAGTCCGATTGCCATCAGACAAAGGATGTAATTTTTCCGTATTGTCTTATAGACGCTGCGGACTATCGGTACGAGAAGATAAAACGTTGTGTCGTAAAACACGGGAATGGAAATCACGAATCCTCCGGTGAGCAGTGCGGCGGGAATCAACCGCTGTCCGAAGAGTACGATGATGAATCGGATGATACGGTCTGCGGCTCCGCTGTCGAGCATACATTTGCCGATGATCGCTCCCATTGCGATGAGGATACCGACTCGTCCTGCCATTGTTCCGAAGGCGTTGCAGACGTTTTTGATGTTTTCGTCCCAGTATTGACCGGTTTCCAGAGGAGTCAAAAAACTAACGACCAGTGCTGCTGCCAAGAGTGAGAGGAACGCATTGAGTCGAAGGAAGACGATCAGCCCTATGACCGTCAACACACCGCAGAGCAAAATAAAAAGCGGATCTGCAGGAAGATTGGTGAGAAAAGGGAGCATGGATTCGCAACAGCCTCTGAGGGTGATGTTCTATTGTACCGATGGAGTCTTCCCGGGTCAATGCTCTGTGCGGACACAGATTACAGTTCTATTCCACAGTTGTCAGCGGTTTTTCTGACGCTTTCTTTTTCTTTGCGTGTTATATTAGCCCATCATGAAAAAGCGTATTTTGAGTGCTGCCGAGCGCAGCGAGATTCTGGCACTCTTGTCGGCGGGTTATTCCCGAACGACGGCGGTCAAGTATATTCGCAGCACGCCCGACACGCTTCGCCGGGCAATCGCGGAGGATGCCGACTTTGCCGAACAAGTTGCCCGAGCGGAGGAGGGTTCGGAAGTCTTTTATCTTTCCTGCATCCGTCGGGCAGCCCTGAAAGAGCAGTATTGGCGTGCTGCGGCGTGGGTCCTCGAACGCCGTCTGCCCGAACGCTACGGCAATAAAAAGCCCGAAACCCCGACCGCCGAACAACTGCAACAGTTCCTCGAAAACTGCATCCAAATCATTGCCGAAGAATTGCCCGACGGTGAAAAAAGAACACAGATACTCAACCGGTTGTCGGAAGGGTTGGAGTAGGGATGGAACACGCCTCACCCGCAAGTTCCGGCGGAGTACCGCCTACACTTGCGGCTCTTTGTCAATAGGTGAATGTTATTTTGATACGCTTCCTAACGTAATTTTTGAATGTTTCGCACCGTGATATGTCGGGCATTCAGGATGCGGTCGTAGCCGAGGACACCATTAATGCCGACGAACTGGCCGATATAGGGCTGTAAGTCAAGATTGGCCGAAGGAGAAATCAAGCAGATGATTCGCTCCCTTTCATCGACGACGGCGAAGGGGGGATGCCCTTCGGGAATGGGCGGTTCAAATTCTCCTAACCGTCCGACGATGTCGTAGCCGCCGACATTGGCACCCGACCGAAGGGGAACAGTGATGCTCTGTGCCGCCGTCGGGGTGTAGGCCGGAACAACAGCGTTCCCCCGAGGAGCAGGCGCGCCCGAAGGTGTTGCCGACGTTGCCGCCGTTGCCGCATGGGGATGCGCTGCCGAGAGGGACTGTGGTACGGGTACAGGTCGGGGATTATTCCCAAGGGGGCTCCCAGTGGACACCCCAGTGGTGATAGGCCGCCGCAGTGCCAATTCCCGGCGTACCATTCGGGTACGCTCTAATGATTCGAGTAAGTGATAGGTCTTTTCTAAATCAACGTCGGTCGGAGCAATTTGATGGAGTTCCTCCGCCCGGTGAATCAGTAGGGCAAACACGTCATCATTGGCTGGTCGGGTCATGACGACGTAGGCTTCCCGTTGCAATTCGTTGAATGCCCGTTGGAAGGGGTCAATGACGGCATGGGAGAGCGTTCGCGATGCGGCAGAGGGGGAGGATGCGGCGGCGAGTCTCGGTACAGGAATGGAGTGCCCCTGTGTTTCGGTTTTCGGCGGTTCGGTTTTCGGCAATTCGGGAATGTTCGCTACCATCGCCTCGTTTGCCATGGCCGTGCGGAGATGCTGAATCTGCGGCGGAATCTGAAAATCGCCGGTCTCATGCCGAACCTGTTGAATGGGGGGCGTGGATTTAATGGCGGAGCGGTGGATCCAGCGGAATTCGCCTCGGGGCGGAGCAATTTTGAGCCAAGCCGGACTGGCGGGATTCTCCGGCGTTTCCCGGCGTTCGAGAATGAGGACGGACTCCCCCTTGTTGAGTCTAATTTGAACGGTATCGCAATCATCGGAGTCATCGCTGCCGATGCGGGAAGCGAGTCCCTCAGCGAGGATGGTGCCGATGTTGCCGGTGCCGAACGCGACATATTGGGCACTCACCCAGGAAAAACTGCCGATGGGGGGACGGATGGCATACCATTCTCCCTGTTCGTAATAGATTTCGACTTTATCGCCGGTTTGAAGTTGCAGTACGGGATAGAATTCGATGCCGGGTCCGCTGCGCACGGCAACGCCGTCTGCCGTAATGAAGGCAGTGTACGGCTCTGCCTGAGACCGCTCTGCGGCAAACAGAGAAGTAAAACAGAGAACAAAAAGGAACCGGCCCATATAACGCATGACTTGACTACTCACGTATGCCGTAAAAAAACGGACTGCGGCGAATTTATAAAGAAAAAACGCAAATAAGGCAAGAGCAGTTTGGAGAAAAAAAGAGCACCCAAAGAGCCGTCAACACGCGGGGCACCCGGAGATTACGGCAGAGTACCGCCTACATCTCCGGCTCTTTTTTTCTTGGCTTTTTTTCTTCTTGGCTCTTTTATTTCTTGGGCAGTCTTTCGGTTAACTTCCTTGCTGTCGAGTTTAGGGGTAATTCCCGTAACTCCGCTTCCGTGACCCAACGGGTCTCACACAGGGGCTCCATATAGGCACTTCCCGCATCCTTTCCTTCGCAAAAGAGGAGCGTAATTTTATATTTCGTTACGGAATGTTTGAGCGAATGAATCAAGCGTCCCGGCAACAGTTTGCGTCCCGTCAGTGCCGAAAGCCGATGGTGCCAAGCAGTATCCGCTGCCAGTTTTACAGATATTTCCGCTTTCGGCAGTTCCCTTGTCGGCAATTCTGTTGTTAAGGGTGCACGGGGGAAGTCCCAGAGTCCTGCCCATCGTCCGCCGTCGGGAGAGCGGATTAAGAGTGTTTTCCCCCTTTTTTGGACAAGCAGTGCGGCTTCGGTAGTGTATTCTTTCGGCACTCTCGTTTTGGGAGTGGGAATTTCATGTTGCGTCCCCTGTTTGGCTGACTCGCAAAACGCCGTCACGGGGCACTCGGCACATTTCGGAGACCTTGCCGTACAAATGAGACTGCCTAAATCCATTAACGCTTGATTCACTTGACCGGAACCGCGGCGGGGCAAAAGTTCCTCGGCAAATTGCCACAGTCGTGCATTGGCTTCACCGCTCATGATGTTCCCCTTGACGGCCAGAAGCCGGGCATGAAGCCGCAAGGTGTTGGCTTCGAGAATCGGCCAACGCTGATCGAAGGCGATGGAGAGAATGGCACCTGCCGTATAGCGTCCGATGCCGGGCAGATGGCGGACATCCGAAAACTTATCGGGAAATGTGCCGTCAAACCGGGCAACGATTTCCTTTGCTGCTCTGTGTAAGAGTGCACACCGCCGATAGTATCCTAATCCTTCCCAGTGCCGATTGACGGTGTCCAAGTCCGCTTCGGCAAGGGATTGAACTGTCGGAAATGCCGTGATAAACCGGTCGAAATATCCCTGTACGGTGTGTGTGGTGGTTTGCTGCAACATCACTTCGCTGACCCAGACGTAATAGGGATTCCCGAGATCACGCCAGGGCAACGGCCGGGCATTTTGGTTGTACCACCGAATCAACCGGCGGCGGAAGAGAGCAAAGGGGAATGCTTGCATCAAGTCTCCATTCTACATGTTCTATTCCCAGTTGGCAACTATTCCAGTAGGCAACGGGTGTGTCAAAAAATTAACAAAAAAAAAAGAGCACAGAGCCCGGAGCGGCAGCTCCGGCGTGAAACCGAAAAACGTCCCTAACTGACGTTACGGGCTCTGTGAACTGCGGCTTTACTTTCGTTATGGTACAATGACCGTTGTCTCTATCCTTTCCCGATTTTATGTTGCCATGCTCACTCGTGAGGACATTCTGCAATTCCTGCGGGACAACAAGGAACGTTTCGCCGAGCAATACGGCGTAACGAAGATCGGTCTTTTCGGTTCCTTTGCCCGAAATGAGGCGACCGAAGAGAGCGATGTCGATGTCTGCGTGGAAATCGCCCAACCGACGTATGACGGGATGTGCCGTTTGCGGGAAGAAATCATGGAGAAGAGTTTGCGGGAAGTCGATCTGATCCGGGTTCGCGATGGAATGAACAAAATATTGAAAAAATTCATTGATAAGGATGCAGTCTATGTATAAAAAAATCGAATGGGAAATAGTCAAAGGGAAATTGGCAAATATCCAAGGAGCATTGCAGACCATTGAAGAACGGTTCCGTGAGGTGCCCGATGCGGAATACTTCCGATCCAAAAAAGGGGAAGAAAGAAGAGACGGCATTTGCATGCTGTTCCAAGCGGTAGGCGAGACGTTCAGGCAGATTGACGACAAAACCAATAAGACTTTTCTACCTCGGTATCCAGAGATTATTTGGAAAGATGTTATCGGTTTCCGCAATATCATCGCTCACGGCTATTTTGAGATTGATGAAGACGTGTTGTTCGCAATTTGCCAAACGCACCTTCCGCCGCTGCTGGCTACCGTCAACCGTATGATTGAAGATTTAGAGAAGGAACCAACGTGATGTTACGGAATCAACAAAACCGGTGCTGCCGCACCGGGCTCTGTGAACCAACGTCAACCGCTCCGCAGGCGGAGCGGCTAACCACGAAAACGTTACCCCTACCATAGCATCACCTCCTCTCCCAGCGGAGCGGCATCTTGCCAGCCAGCATTGTCAACGGCGGCATCATCGAAGCCCTCGTCCACATAGCCCTCGTCGATGGTGTCCGCATCCATTCCAATAAACAGCCCATCCATTCCGGCAGCCGCTCCTCGCAGGTCGATGATCTTCCCGATGTTGCCCTGCTCCTTAATCGTTCCGCCTCTCCAATACAGCGTTCCAATGTATCCGTTCGTATTGTAGAGCGTGCCGCCTTCCAAATTGTAGTCGGCAACTTCGCCGGAATTGTAACCGACTCCGTCCATCTGAGAAACCCATTCAATGAATCCGCCCGCCTGGTTTTCCAGCGTGCCGGTAAACATGTTGACGGAGCTAATCGTGCCGCCTGCACAGTTCAATATCTTCATCTTGGTGTTTTTATCCACGCCCCAGGCATTGAACCCGTCGTTGAACGCGTTCATATCTCTTATCCTCGGCGGTCCTCCATTCTGCCCAGGCTCCATGAATAATGTCCCGGCACTTTTAGTGCCGAAGATTTCTCCATGCACATCCCGCTCGCCTACTTGCAGGATGAAGGTATCGATGCTTGCGCTGCATCCACTGTGCGACGAGCGGCGTGATTCCAGCGTACTCCTCGTTGCCCAAAATCGGTCGATCTTTACCTGAGATTCGTTGTAGATTTGCCCATCCTTGTGGTAAATGTCCCAAAAATTTTCCCAGAGTCCATTGAAAGTCAGTTTTCCTCCTGCCAGTCCGACCCACTCATGTCCGGTGGACATTTTGTCATCTTTGTAAATCCACAAGCCCTTGGTGAGTCCGTCGAGGGGTTCGTCTTCGTCCGTTGCAACGTTTTCGATTACCGCCTCTTCCGAGAAGGGTCCGTTGTTGGGTTGTATGAGTTGTGCGTGAGCGGAGGTGAATCCGCCGAGCGTCATGGCCGCCGCGAGGGCCGCCCCAGTCAGTGTTTTAAGTGTAGTGCTCATGATAATTCTCCTTATTAGGGGTTGTGGTTGGCGACATTGCCAACCTGTCTATTAGGTATATGGTAAAACGGTCACGAAATGCGACAGGGGAAAGGAAAAAATTTGGAACAAAAACGAAAAAGTGGAAAGAGAGCCGCAAGTGTAACGAAGTGAAACTTTCGGGTGCTCCCGGAAGTTCCGCTGCGCTACGCTTCCGGCTCTTTGGATGCGATCGGCTCTTTGGATGCGATCGGCTTTTTGGAGTGGTGCGGAGCCACTAGCCGTGGGGCGGTTTCCTTTCAAAGGAGACAATGGCACGTCCGCGGGAATGTTCGGAACCCCATTTCTTGATAACCGTTGTCCGCCAATCCTCCGAATTTCGGCAATGCGACAGGATCGAAGGATGCGAAGCCGTAATACTGAATCGGAAACCCTGCCGTACATAGATTTCGGCCAGCGTGTCGAGCAGAGCGGAACCAATGCCGATCCCCTGATAGTCGGGCAGTGTTACCAGTCGGCTTACCCGATACCAGCGTGCGAATCCCCGCTGAGGAAGCAAGGCACAAAAGGCCGTCGGCTTGCCCTCCCATAGAGCAACATAACAGCGGCAAGCAGGGGATAAAGTGCCGCTCAAATAGTGATGCGCTTTGAACATCCTCCAAAGAGTGCGCCCGCAACGGAAGATTTCCAATTCGATGTCGGGCCGTTTTTTTTTTGCGCTTCGCCGGGCGAAGCGGTCTCCCTATCGGAAGCGGTCGTTAATTCGCCCATCGCGGTATCGAGGATCCAGTCGGGCTCCAACCAATCGAGCACATCATAATGGCACGTGACTGCCACGAATCGGCATGAATGCCCGGCGTGTTCGGCAGTTTGCTTCATCCCTTTCGGCAGTCGATACCCTTCGGTCGGTCGATGAGGTTTCGGGCATCCATTTCGGGTTTTCATCGTTTTTGCCAGTGCGGCGGAAGCGACTTTGGCCACATTGCGGTCGACGACCGAACTGTATTCGTCGAAGACCACCGGTCTGCCCTTCTTCTTGCCCTTTAAGAGTGCACGGGCAAGATCGCAGCGGAACTTTTCCCCATTGGAGAGCACGGAGTAGGGCTTGATCCAACTCGGCGGCGAACTGAACCCCACAGAGATCAACAGACGCGTAATCTCTTTGAGGGGGAGGTCTCCAAAGTTATCAATGACGGCAGAATCATGACTCCAATCGCTGCCCGTGTAATAGTCTTCTCCGAAGAGGTGCCGGGCAATACTGGACTTCCCGCTGCCGGAAGGGCCGACGATACAACCGATAGACCAAGAGGTATCGAGCGGCGGCGGGTCAAAGTAAAGCGTCCGCACCGCTTTATCGGCAAGGGGAACATCGAACATCCCGGCAATCTGCTGCACGCGGAACGACGAATAGACGGGACAGGAAAGTGTAAGTTGCATCATAGCCCTCTACGCTACCATAGGGTATGTCAACAACCGTCAGAAAAAGGGCTGACATTTGGGGTATGTACACTGCAACACGGCATGAAATTGGACTTTGCGCCCTTTGCGTACTTTGCGGTTAAATCCTTTTTTTAACCGCAAGGGACGCAAAGAGTCACAAGGAAAATAAAGTACAATGATTGGCGTGCCGTCGTATAACTGTATCGTCATAACATATCCAAAGAGCCGCAAGTGTCGCGTAGCGTAACTTGCGGGTACACACCGAACACGCTCGCCACCCGCAAGTTCCGGCGGAGTACCGCCTACACTTGCGGCTCTTGGGCAGACACTCATTTTATTTTTTACACACCGCCGCCCCACCGGCATTCTTGACAAATCCCTTTTCAGTGCGGATAATGGGAGATGTTCCTGAAGATTCGGAATATGCTATGGCCCATACGATTACCCGTACTAACTTGGATCAGTTGGTCAGCCGGCTGCTCGCGGCGGACAAGACCCTCATTGGACTCGCCGAAGCCAATGGCCGATACTTTTATCAACGCATTACGGCACTCCCGGAGTTGATTCTTGATGCGGCCCTCATGCCCTCGAACTCCATTAAGGAGTTTCTTTTTCCCCGAAGCGAGGCGATCTGTTTCTATCGGCATGAAGGAAAAGAGTTGATTATCACCGATGCCGAAGAGATTACACAGGAGCAGATTATTTTCGGAGCCTTGCCCTGTGAGTCGGCCAGTTTGCCGATTCTCGATAAGGTCTTTTCCTGGGACTTTCAGGACCGTTTTTATCAACAGCGTCGTGAACTCACGACGGTTGTAACATTAGCCTGTACGGAAGCGGATAAACATTGTTTTTGCACATCGGTGGGTCTCGCCCCGGATACACAGGCGGGTGCCGATGCGATGCTTTTACAGATCGAACCCGGCCTCTTTGAGGTGCGCATTTTCACGGAAAAAGGGGCGGCACTCTTTCGGGGGCAAACGGAAGAGTCGGATAAAACCGGCAAAACAGCGGTGCCGCCGGAAGTCAAATTCGATGCGGAACAGGTCGGAAATTATTTGCGGAGTCATTTTACCCATCCTCTCTTTGACCATACCAGTATGCGTTGTGTGGGGTGCGGCAGTTGTACTTACGTTTGCCCGACGTGCCATTGTTTTGACATTGTGGACGAAGGGGGTGCCCAAAAGGGGCGGCGGGTGAAAAACTGGGATGCGTGTCAATTTTGTCTCTTCACGCATCATGCGTCGGGGCACAATCCGCGTTCTGACCAGTCGTCCCGTCAGCGTAATCGGGTACAGCACAAGTTCAGCATCTACCCGGAGAAGTTTGGAATGATTCTGTGCACCGGTTGCGGAAAATGTACCCGGGTATGCGCCGCTTCACTGGGCATCTGTCCAGTATTGGAACAACTCGACCAAGAAGCCAAGTCCGGGATGAATTGAGCGTCCGATGTTCACAGAGCCCGTAACGTCAGTTAGGGAATCAACCGAACAATTTCCTAACTGACGTTACGGGCTCTGTGAACATCGGACTTTGTGAACGTTGAACTCCGTGAACTGCGTTGCCGGTTGCGGGGGGCGGGGCTTTCTGATAGACTAGACCCGGTGGTTGTTTGCGGTGAGGCTCGGAGGAGATCGAACCGCCAAGGATGCAACAAGGAAGGAAGAGAGAACAATAGACCCAATGGCTTTACCGACAACCGATCTTACTCACGGACTTACCGACGAACAGGTTCACCAATCCCGGCAGTTGCACGGGGCGAATACGCTCACGCCGCCGCCGAGGGATCCGCTCTGGAAATTGTTCCTCGAAAAATTTGAAGACCCGACAATCCGCATCCTGCTTCTTGCCGCCGGGGTGTCGATTCTCATTGCCGTCCTTGAAAAATTCGTCGTTCAACATCCCGACGCAACCTTTATTGACTCCATCGGCATCATTCTTGCGATTCTCGTCGCGACGCTGGCGGGCTTTTTGAGCGAACTCAAAAGTGCCAAAGAGTTTGAACTGCTCAATAAAGTCAAGGAAGACATTCTTATCAAAGTGCTGCGTAATGGAGAAATTCATGAAGTCTCGATTAACGACCTCGTCGTCGGCGATGTGGTGCAACTTCATTTAGGGGATAAGATCCCTGCCGATGGTGCCGTTACCGAGTCGTTCGGTTTGCTCATCGACCAAGCCGTGATGACAGGGGAGTCGGTTCCGGTAGAGAAGACGGCATTTGATCACCATTTAGCCGGTACCCCGGCTGCCGGAGTACCGGCTCAATTAGAGTCAGACGCAAACGAGGTCTATCGCGGGACGATGGTTTCCGATGGTCGGGGGCAGTTCGTGGTGACTCAAGTCGGCGACCGTACCCGGCTGGGGCAGATTGCCGCCAATCTCGGTGCGGCCGCAGCCGAGTCGCAAACGCCGCTCGTGCAGAAGTTGACCAAACTTGCCCACCTGATTAGTTTCGTCGGCATCTCGGCGGCTATCCTTATCTTTTGCGTGGTGGCCTCGTTCGCCTGCATGAACCACTGGCCCGAAGTCTGGACGCTTGAAGAAATTGTTCCGCTTTTGCGGGGCTTGCTCACCGCCTTCATCATTGCCGTCGCCGTGATTGTCGTTGCCGTCCCGGAAGGCTTACCCATGATGGTAACGATGGCACTGGCACTCAATATGATGAAGATGGCAAAACAGAACTGCCTGATTCGCAAGTTGGTCGCCTCGGAGACCATCGGTTCGGCAACGGTCATCTGCTCCGATAAGACCGGTACGCTGACGCAGAATCAGATGACGGTGACGTGGGTGTTTTCGGCGGGGCGTGTCGTAGGCGACACGGCTAACTTGGAAAACGCCCTTGCCGAAGCCCTTGCCATCAATAGCGACGCATCGCTTAACATCCTGCCCGACGGTACCGTCGAAAATATCGGCAATCCGACGGAGTGCGCCTTGCTGCGGTTGCTCCACGATGCCGGAATTGATTATAAAGACCTGCGGAAACAATACCCGCACGTCTGGGAACTCGGACACAATTCGGCACGGAAAATGTCGCTCGTTGCTGTCAACAGAGTTGCTGATCATGGGGAGCCCCAGCGGGTGATCTACGCCAAGGGTGCCCCGGAGCGGCTGGTGAATTGCTGCTCCCACATCATGGTCGATGGACAAAGCGAGCCGATCGCGCAACATAGGGCAGCGATTGATGATGCTCTTGTTCACGCGCAGGATCAGGCATTGCGGGTTATTGCCGTTACAATGAAGCAAACGCCGGTTCATGACATTCCCGAAAGTTTTCAGGAAGCCCATGCGGAACGCTTTGCCGAATACTGCGACAATACATTGCTTGCGTTGGTCGGCATTTCTGATCCGATTCGTGCGGAGGTGCCTCATGCGGTCGCGACGTGCCACGGGGCGGGCATTGATGTCAAAATGATTACCGGCGATGCCAAACCGACGGCGATTGCGATTGCCAAGCAGGCGGGGATTCTCGTTAGCCCCCTTGCCCCGCAAAGGGAAACGACAGAGGACATCGTCTTAACCTCCGAGGAACTTGCCGAACTCTCCGATGAGGAACTCACGGCAATCATTCCACGCCTTAAAGTGGTTGCCCGATCAACCCCGATGGATAAACTCCGACTCGTCAAAGCCATGCACCAGCAGGGAGAAGTGGTGGCGATGACCGGCGACGGCACGAATGATGCGCCTGCCCTGAAATATGCCGATGTCGGTGTGGCGATGGGGATTACCGGTACGGAAGTGGCGAAAGAGGCTAGCGACATCGTTTTGGTGGATGATAATTTCAAGAGCATTGTAACGGGCGTGTGGTGGGGACGGACGCTCTACCAGAACATTCAGCGGTTTCTGCAATTTCAACTGACGGTGAACGTGGTGGCATTGATTTGTGCGTTCTTCGGGCCGATTTTCGGCGTGCCGTTGCCGCTGACGGTGGTGCAACTCCTTTGGATCAATATCATTATGGATACGTTTGCTGCCATTGCGCTCTGTACGGAGCCGCCGAGGGAGCATTTTATGAAACGCAAACCGATCAAACGGGAGGCTTCGATCATTACCGCGTCGATGGGGGTAACGATTTTGCTGACGGCACTCTATCAGGTGGCAGTTTTGGCGGCACTCTTGTTCGGCGGTTGGTTTTCAACAAACGCCTTCGATTTTGACAAAGCGCATGATCTTCGCGATCCTGCCAACATTGAGGCGTTGACGGTCTTCTTTACGGCATTTGTGTTGTTTCAATTTTGGAACATCTTCAATAGCCGTGCACTCTGCTGGGGGGAATCACCGTTTACGATGCTGTTCAGGAATAAAGCGTTTTTGGTTATCATTGCATTTATTGCGGTGATGCAGTTTAGCATTGTGCATTTTAGCGATTACGGTTTCGGCGGCATTTTCCGCACACAGGCTCTGTCGATGATGCAATGGCTGCAACTCACCCTATTGACGGCAACGATCATACCCGCAGCGTGGGTAATCCGATACATCGTCTATTCGCTGGGATTGTACGAAAAACAGACAGCAACACAGGAGTAGGGTTTTCACTGGAAAATAATATACCCATAAAACGGCAGTACCGTCATTACACTTCGTTTCATTCCGGCTTTTGTTCGCACCCCAAAATGATGGACTACCCCCCGCACAAGCACAGCCGTTCCTCTTGTCTTGGATCGAGTCCATAACGCATGGCCAGCGTCTCTTTGGAAATCACACCGAGATTGTAAAGGATCGCATCCGCCTTTGCTTCGTTCAAACGGTCTCTCGCCGCCAACATCGGCGGGATTGCATGAATCGACACCTTCTGCAACGTCCGTTCCGGCAACAAACCTTGATAAATCGCCTCTCGAATCACCATCTTGAACAGTTGCCGGTCTTCGCCTATAATCTCGTGTTGTAGTCTTTCAAACATTCTTACTGCCGGTCCTTCGGCAATCATCGTCGAAGCATAATTCGCATTCGACGCATCGCTGGTGAGCATAAACTCCGGCATCACCAGCCGCGAAGCAATCGCCCGAAGTTCCGCCTGCAACACGAGAATGTATCGACTCGCATCAATCGCAGACACCGGAAATTCATACTCCGTATTGTTGCCGCTGTCGATGATCGTCCCCGGCGAAAAGTGCTGAAACGTCTGAACCTGTCCCGTCTCATTGTCAACCACCGTCTTCGTCGCCTGACTTTGCACGAACTGCCGAATCGCCTCCCGCTCCGTCGTTTGATGTTTGCGAATCAATGCGATTGCCGATTGAATCTCCGCCACAACACTCATATTGCGGAGCAGTTTTTCTGCCCGGCGAAGATTCTTACGCACCGGCGTTAAGAGCGGCAAGCCGCGTTTCACATTGCTGTCCACGTTTGCCTTGCGGTGTTGAACACTCTCCGCATCGACCCAAGTACCGTCAATCCAATAACCGAGAATCGTTTCGGTATCGTGCGCTTCGGTCTGAATTCCGAAACTCATGTTCGGTTCATTAAAACATCTCGGCGGTGTAACGACCTGCTCCGGTTCGACGAACCTGAGTTGCAGCACTCCTTTTCGTGAAGGAAAGAGTCGGCAGAAGACTTCGCCGTCGCGATCACGCCGCCGCATGATTTCCCGTTGCCTTCGAGTCCAATCGTTTTCTTCGCAGAAGGAGTCTATCACGTCTTGGACTTTAGCGGCGATACTTGTATCGCCCGGCGATTTGGCGACGGCTTGATAGCGGTGCCCCTGTCCGATGACATAGTTGATTCGGTTTTCGAGAGCATTGATAGCGAACTCATTGGAGTAGGCGAGCCATCGGGATTCATTGCGGAGAATGTCGAGCGATTCGTAAGAGTGCATCGTGTTGGCCGCTCCGCCTGCGGAGCGTATTAGAGTCAAAATAAAGATTCACTCTACCACACATCCCCTGCGAAACCGTCAGGAAAAGTTTTGACAATGATCGTGCCGCGCGGGTAAAATTTAACGCTAAACAAACAGAGCCCGGAGCGGTCGTTCCGGCATTTTCGCGTTCATACTGGAGCGGAGCTGCCGCTCCGGGCTCTGTGCTCCTTTCCGGCTTTGGGTTTGTCTGGTACAATGGGTACAGGACGTGTTATCTTGCCGAAAAGTATCGATGCCCTACGAAAAAATGACCGCCGCCCAAGCCCGAAAGGCGGAATCCCTCGGAAAATCTGTTCTCTTGCAAGGCTGGGTACGCACCCGACGAGACTCCAAAGCAGGCTTCAGTTTCGTCGAACTCAATGATGGTTCATCCTTCGGCAACGTACAGATCGTCGTCTCCAACGAATTGCCGAATTACGAAACGGAGATCAAGCAGATCACCGCCGGCAGTTCCATCATCGTTCAAGGCCTCGTCAAAGAGTCTCCCGGCCAAGGACAGGCCACCGAAGTCGAAGCAAAATCCGTCGAACTCGTCGGTACGGCCGATCCCGCCGCGTATCCATTGCAAAAGAAGGGGCACTCCCTCGAATTCCTGCGGTCGATTGCCCATCTGCGCGTACGCACCAACACGTTCGGTGCCGTCGCCCGAGTACGGAACCGGGTCAGTTTTTCCATCCACCAATTCTTTCAGGAAAACGGCTTTTTCTACGTCCACACGCCCATCATCACGGCAAGCGACTGCGAAGGGGCAGGCAATATGTTTCGGGTCAGTGCGCTCGATCCGAACAACCTGCCGAAAGAGAAGAAGGGGAACGTCGATTACAGCAAAGACTTCTTCGGAAAGGCCGCCTATCTGACGGTCAGCGGGCAGTTAAATGTCGAAACCTACTGTGCCGGCTTGAGCAGGGTTTATACGTTCGGGCCGACCTTTCGGGCAGAGAACTCAAACACTTCCCGGCATGCCGCCGAGTTTTGGATGGTCGAACCGGAAATCGCCTTCTGTCAACTCGAAGACAATATGGACTGGGCGGAAAAGTTCTTGAAGCGGCTCATCGGCGATGTGCTTCGGGACTGTGCCGAAGATATTGCGTTTTTCAACGAACAGATCGACAAGACGCTCCTGGAAACGCTGCAACATGTGATGAACAGCCCCTTTATCCGGCTGCCTTACACCGAAGCGGTGGACATCTTGCAAAAGTCGGGCAGGAAGTTCGAGTTCAACGTCGATTGGGGAACCGACTTGCAAAGCGAACATGAACGCTTTCTAACCGAGGAGCATTTCAAGAGTCCCGTCATCCTGCATGACTATCCGCGAACGATCAAGCCCTTTTATATGCGGGTCAATGATGACGGCAAGACGGTTCGGGCAATGGATGTGCTCGTGCCGAAAGTCGGCGAAATCATCGGCGGCAGCGAACGGGAATACCGGCTTGACCTCTTGGAAGAACGGATGAAAGAACAGCATTTAGACTTGGAGGCCTATCAATGGTATGCCGACTTGCGCCGCTACGGCACAGTGCCGCACAGCGGATTCGGTCTAGGGCTGGAACGGGCATTGATGTTTATCACCGGCATCGCCAACATCAGGGATGTTCTCCCCTTCCCCAGAACGCCGGGGAACTGCGAGTTTTGAGGGCCAGAGAGCCAACAAAGAAAAGAGCCAAAGAGCTGCAAGTGTAACGTAGCGTAACTTGCGGGTGTATAGCGAACACCCCCGCCACCCGCAAGTTTCACTTCGTTACACTTGCGGCTCTTTGTGCGGAGTACCGCTTACACTTGCGGCTCTTTGTAAAGATGTGAATGTTATTTTGATACACCTCCAAAGGGCGCAAAGGGTTGCGCAAAGTTCGCAAAGGACAGATTCATCCCTCGCTCTTCAATCGAAAAACTGCTCACATTCCCAGGAACCTTGAAGGATGCGGAGAATCTGAAGTGCCGAATCTTCCTGTCGATAGAAGAGTAAGTAATCGGCAAAATCCAAGAGGGCGTAACATCGGATTGTTTCCGTCTGATCACTGCGGAATCGTCCGCCGAGTCCGGGATCGGCGCACAGCACCTCCGTCGTCTGCCGGATGGACTCCAAGAAGCGGTCAGCCTCGGCAATATCTTGACTTTCAAGGTCTTCGGCACATTCATTAATATCGTGCCGGACGACCGGAGCGTAGCATACGGTCAGTGTCATGACATGGCCTCCTTTTGCCGGATGTTACGGCGTGTTCGTGTATCTTCGTTGACCCATTGCCAAAATCCCTTTTCGGCAACCCATTCATTCTGGTCGAGGGCTTCGCGGACCTTCATCATATAATGTTCTTCGAGATTCTTACGTTTCTCTTCTTCGATCAGGTGCTCAAAATACTGGTCGGAATGGTTAAACCCCAATACGGCAACCTGTCCCGCCACGAACCGTTGTAACGGTTCCGAAAGAGTAATCTGAAATGTCGGCATAATGCCCTATTGTACCATAAATACGGACAAACCGCAATACTGTGCTACCTTTCGGTCTGTGGTCTGTTGGCGAGTCCTTCCCGGGCTTTTTCTCTATAATGCTCTTCGAGTTTTTGGCGTTCCCCTCCGGCAAGGAGAGCCTCTTCGAGCAGTTGTTCGAAATACTGGTCTGAATGGGCAAGTCCCCGTTCGGCAATCTGCCCCGCCACGAACTGCCGTAATGACTCCGAAAGCGTGATGTAAAACGTCGACATAATGCCCATTGTACCATAAATACGGACAAACCGCAATGCTAGATGTCGAGCGGCACAGAGTATGTTCACAGAGCCCGGAGCGGCAGCTCCGGCGTGCAACCAAAAATACCGGAGCGGCAGCTCCGGCGTTTTTCGGTCTCATGCCGGAGCTGCCGCTCCGGGCTCTGTTTGTTCAGCGTTTGTTCAGCGTTTGTTCAGCGTTAAAATTTTCCCGCCGGGGGTGTAAGCGCTGAACACTCGTCAGCAATTTTGCTGACGGGTTTTGAGGAGGCGTGTGGTAGAGTGGCGGGATGAAAATTCGAGACCGTATCAAAGACTTTCGCCGTGTGGCGGCGGACGTACTCCTTCCCCATCCCCGAAACTGGCGGGTGCACAATGATCGGCAACGCGATATCCTCCGAGGTATCCTTGCCGAAGTCGGTTATGCCGACGCACTGCTCGTCAGGGAACTCGCGGACGGTTCACTCCAACTCATTGATGGACATCTCCGTGCCGAAACCACGCCGCACCAACGGGTTCCCGTACTGGTCGTCGATCTGAATGATGCCGAAACGGATAAACTTTTGGCAACGCTGGACCCGCTCGTCGCTCTTGCCGAAACCGACCAGACGAAACTCGAGGAACTGCTCGCCCAAATCAACACGGAGAACATCGCCTTACAGGAGTTCTTGCACAGTTTGACGGAGGAGCCCCCTTACGATGAACTCCCGGAGAATATCCCGCCGGCAACGGAGACTGAAGAAATGTACCAGATTCTCGTAACCTGCGGGGATGAGAAGGAGCAACGGGAAGTCTTCGATCAACTCACCGCAGAAGGACGAAACTGCCGACTGGTGAGCCTGTCCTAAAAGCCGGGAACGCAATGCACCTACGGCGGTGTTTCCGGCATTTGGGGCATCTCCGCTGTTTCGGCTTCTTCTGTGTCCATTTCACCTGTTTCGGCTTCCATTGTTTCGGACTCTGCCGTCTCTTCTACGGCAACTTCAACAATCCGGCGGGTGATGTTGTTATTCAGGGGGATCGTCGTGACTCGGGGATTGACCGCCGGTCTGGGCGGTTCGGGCACTTTGTCCATTTCGGCAACTTTGTCCACTTTGTCCACTTTGTCCATTGCATCCACTTCGGCGGCGGTGATGTAGGCGGCCTGCTGAATGGCAGGGGCATAGTGTGCCGTCGCATTCCGGTGCGCTTCCGCAAGTAATGAACGCGACTCCAAAAACTCCCGAATGGTCGGGTCGGTCGGCGTAGGCGGTCGGCGACCCGCCAAAAGGGTATTAATCGGCTGCCCCATCACGCGTCCCTCTGTCAAACTATTATCGAATCGGGCAATGATGCTGAGGGACTTTTCCTCGCCGCCGAGTTCATCAATCGGCAGAAAGAAATTATACCCATGCCCCAGCGGTTTTTGATGTGAATAATGCTGGTCAAGCGTATCCGCATCGAATTGAAATATTTTAATCGGCTTCGTGTGGTCGGGATCGCTGTCATTCCCGTCAAAAACGAAGACGATCAGATCGCCGTCCACTTTGACGGGTTGCCCCTTACTTTGTGTGTCGTAAAAATGGATGCGTCCCGCCATTCCCCGAATGATTTTGCCTTCCGGGGTTGTTTGTGCGTATGAACTCCAGACATCGACGATTTCGACAGGTGTTTTGGCAGCATTTTTCGCAAGGGGATTCTTCGCCTGCATCTGTTTCACGGCCAACGGTGTATGGCAGCCGGAAACAAGAAGAGACAAGAACAACATGCCGAAGGATATTCGAACTAATGGCGGCATCTCTTTACACGGTTACACGGTATTTTTCACCCTCTCTGAGTCAGAGTGGGAATCATCGCAATTTTCCGCCGTTACGTCAAGAGCAGTTTTTTCGCTCCCGGCGGTCAAAAAGTTCACAGAGCCCATGTTCACAGAGTCCATGTTCACAGAGCCCGTAACGTCAGTTAGGGAATCAACCGAACGATTCCCTAACTGACGTGACGGGCTCTGTGAACAGGCCGTCCTTCTACAACATCGCTTCCAGTGCCATCCCGTAGAAGGTATATTCGACATCGCTCTGTTGGTCGGGCAGCATGCCGAAATATCCGCCGTCGGGAGAGCGCAACCCTGTAACAAAATTCCGCAGGGCTGAACGATTCACATGGTCGGCTGCGTCCATGTCCATCAATGCCGTTACTGCCGAAAAACTGCTCAGCAAGTCGGGCAAGGGAATTCGTGCGTGGGCTCGAAACCCGCCGACGGGATGCTGACACCGGCAGAGAAACCCGACCGTCTGCTCCCTCTCCGGCAAGGGAACCTCACGCAAGGTCAAGAGTCCGACCGCCGCCGCCGTGGGATTCACACCGCTATGCTTGAGCGGCGGTAATTCGACAAACCCACCGTCCGGTCGGCAGCGTTCCAAAATCGGCTCCACGGGGATGGACAAAGTTCTTTCGGGCTCCCCCAGCAGTTCGTAAAAAATGGCCGTCAAAAATGTGGTGTAGGTACTGGAAACGGCAGACTTTTCAGAAGCGGCAAAACACCCGTCCTCACGCCGGAAATCTTCCCAGCGATGAAGGAAACGTGCTGTCTGTTCCGGCAACAGTCCCCCGCCGTGAAGGGTATCCCCCTGAACGGTATCCTCTTGAACAGCATGGACAAGGGTTGCACAAAACATCCAGGAGAGCATCTCGACGGGAGTCAAATCATTTCGGTGTCCTTGTTCATCGAGAAACCGGACAATGTGCGGCAGGATGTTTTTGTCATCGAGCAGCCCGAGCAGAAAGAGTGCTCGAAGGGCGAAGCCGGAATAATAGAGGTCTCCTCTTCCTTTCTGTCCGTGCACTTCCCGCCCGCGAAAACCTCCGTCTTGATCGAGGGCGGCCAGGAAGTATGCCCGAAGTTCCTCCCGCCGCTGCGGCGTTACACGCAGCAAGCCCGGAAGCATGCGTTCGGTCAGTGAGGCAAGATAGGAAATCATGAGTGAGACCATTCTACCCTATTTTTCGGCCATTGTCGGCATTACGGAGTCCAACGTTTACAGAGCCGGTTCACAGAGCCCGTGGCGTAATGATGAACTGCGGTCTGCGAAATTGCCGAGATGGACATCCCGTTTTTCTTCGGGTAGAATAGGAGTTACAGAGGGTTGGGGGGAGCCGTTGTCAACATGACCAATGGATATGGCCAATGGATACCAAACAATGGGTTGAAAACTGGAGGCGGGTGGGGCCGATCTTGGAACAAATCGAAGCGGACGAGTTGCGTGCGAGGGACAATGTGGAAGCGATTCAGCGGTTGATACCGATGATCGACTGGTGCATTCGCCGGTCAGTGCCGAGAACCGCCTCAGGCTTGCTCGAACAACAACGGCTCTTCCAAAAATTACGGCAACAGCAAGAAAAACAGGAGGATTAGAGTTGTCATGGAAAAACTACTGTTTCAAGCCGCCCTCGAAGTACAGGATTTCTTTACGGCAAACGGTTGGCAGTTTGCTTTTATCGGAGGTCTGGCAAACATGCGATGGGGGCAGCCGAGGATGACCGAAGACATCGACAGCACCCTATGGACTTCGTTTGTCGGCGAAGAAAATGTCATCGACACGATATTAGCGGCGTTTCCCTCCAGAATTTCCCGTGCAAAGGAATTCGCTCTCAACAATCGGATACTCCTATTGACGGCTTCCAATGGTGTGGGTGCTGACGTGTCGCTCGGCGGAATCCCCTTTGAAAAACAGGTGATTGAAAGGGGGACATCATTTGAATTCAGTGCCGGTTTTGTACTCCGAACCTGTTCAGCCGAAGATTTAGTGGTACTGAAAGCGTTTGCTGCAAGGGACAAGGATTGGGCAGATGTCCGATGGATTTTGGAAAAACAGAAAGGCAAACTCGACGTGCAATACATCAAGCACCATCTTTTTCCTCTGGCCGAATTGAAAGAAGAGCCGGAAATTATCGGGCGGCTCGAAAAGATGCTCGATTAAAAGAGTCCGTCCCCTCTATGCCTTTGCCTCTGGCGGTAAAAAGTTCACAGAGCCCGTGCTGCCGCCACGGGCTCTGTGAACTTTTTACCGCGTCAGGGATAGAGACTCTTGTCAGCAATTTTTCTGACGCTCTTTGACATGCAGTGTGATAGAGTGTTGCCTATCATTTATTCTCTTTATCCGTGCTGCGAACGGCACGGTGAAAACCATGACAGAAATCCTTTACGAAACGGTCCATACGCCGGGCGATGCCGTCAAAATCGATAGGGATGCCGGTGTCCTCTTCGGTGTGAAAATCATCGGATGCGAAAGCAAAAACAATCGGCACTATCCCAACGAAACCCTTCGGCAGGCAATCCCGTTGTATGAAAACTCCAAGGTCAATCTTGACCATCCCGACGGCGATCCGAGAAAGCCGAGAAGTTATCACGCACGCTTCGGGATGATACGCAACGTCCATCTTCGTGAAAACGAAGGACTCTACGCCGACTTTTGGTTCAATCCGAAACATTCGATTGCAGAACAACTTCTCTGGGATGCCGAACATTCGCCGGACAACGTCGGCTTTTCGCACAATGTCGAAGCGGTCGTTAGCCGCTCCGCTTGCGGAGTGCATGGACGCGACGACAGCGTTGCGCTTGTCGAGCGCATCGTTGCGGTGCGGAGCGTTGACCTCGTTGCCGATCCCGCAACAACGCAGGGACTGTTTGAGTCGGTCGAACCGCCGCCCACGATCACATTGGAACAAGTCGAACAACTGATCGAAGAGCGGTTACGAACGTTTCAACAACGTGAAATCAAACCGCAGTGCCGAGAACAAAGCATCACAGAAACAGCATTCGACAGCAAAGCCTTTGCAGCGGCGATAAAGACGGCAGACAGCAGCAGAATGAGTGCGGCTGCGCCGCCGCTAAATACAACCACCAACCATTAACCATTAACAACTAACCATTAACCACTAACAACTAGCCATGACTATCAACATACGTGAACTTCGGAAACGAATTGAACTTGATGGTGCCGAGCGCACCGCAGAACACCTTACGGAATCCCTGAAACAGGGAGACCTCAAACCGGATGATTTCAGCATCCGAGACCTTGCGGAGAGTTTTATGCCGGGCGGACTCGCCCAGGCGGAACAAATGATGGTCTCCGACTCGGCATGGCTCACGGAAGAAGCGGCAATCCCCTTTGTCAACACCGTCGGAGCCGTCATTGATACCAAGATCAAAGAAGCCTACAACCAAGAGGTCTTTGCGGCCTCCCGATTGGTGCGGACAATTCCCACGCGGCTCGACGGCGAAAAGATTCATACCTTCGGAACATTTTCCGACAACAATCTCGCCGTCGCCACAGGGAGTACCTATAGGTCGGCAGCCCTTCATGCCGCCTACATCGAAACGCCCGGAACGGCCAAGCATGGACTCATCATCCCCATCACAAAGGAGGCCGTCTTTTTTGACCAAACGCATCACCTCCTGGAACGCGCTGCCGAAGTCGGCGAGATACTCGCCTTAAACAAAGAGCGGCGAATCCTCGATATGATTCTCGGTATCACCAATACCTATAAACAGAACAACACGTTCTGGGATACCTACTCGGCCGCGTCCTCGCATCCCTGGAAGAATTTGCTTACGGGCAATGAACTCCTGAACTGGGAGAGCATCGAAGCGGCGGAAGACCTCTTCGGTGAAATGGTCGATCCGATTTCGGGCAATCCGATTATGATCGAACCCAATGCCGTCTTGGTGATGCCGCCGAAACGGCACTTGGCACACCGGTTATTTTATGCATCCTCCATTTCTTACGAGGACGGTTCGTCGGGCATGACAATCCGCAATCCCTTTGCGAAGTACCGTTTGATTTCGAGTCGGCTGGCTTATCAGCGGCTCAAAACGCAAAACGGGATTACGAACCCGGAGAGGATTTGGTTCCTCGGCAATTTCCGTAAGGCATTCGCTTATATGGAGAACTGGGGCATCACGGTAACACGTTCCGCTTCGGGCAGCGAAGCGGATTTCATGCAAGATGTGGTCGTCCGTTTCAAGGCTTCCGAACGCGGCGTACCCGCCGTGATCGATCCGCGCTATGTCGTGAAATGCGTCGGGTAGTTAGCCGCTCCGCCTGCGGAGCGCATTTTGTTTTTATTTTCCGTCTCGCAGGCGAGACGGCTAACGCTATGTACCAAACCATCAAATCGCAAACATTATCCTTGATTGCCGAACTGACGGTGAATCCGAAACCTTCCTATAACGTGGATGGACAATCCGTTCTCTGGACGGATTATCTGAAACAACTTCGAGCGACCGTCGAATGGTGCGACAGGCAGATTGCACAAAGCGAAGCGGGAGTCGAAGAGATAACGATTTGCCGTTAGCCGCTCCGCCTGCGGAGCGGATGTTGGCTCCGTTTGCGGAGCGCAATTTAACCATCAAACTTTCGTCTCGCAGGCGAGACGGCTAACACCCATGTTCGACACAACACAATCTATTATTCTTTGGCACCGTCAAAACGGCACCACGACGGAGATTGCTCAGGCACTCCTTCGCCGCTATCGGCATCGGCGTTATTCGCAGGTGGTCGATTCCCCGATCCCTGTCAATTATGCTCATTGGTACTTTGCCGATTCGGCAGGGATAACGGCACCATTGCCCGGCGATGAGATTCATGTGCCGGACGGCACTGTTTGGACAATTCTTGAAATCAATCTTTCTCCGCTCACGCGTATTTGGCAGGCGGTCTGTGAAACGTTTGCTTCGGCGCAGCCGACGGAAACGGTGGAACATCTTCGGCAAGAGATGCTCCTTGCTTCCCTGCCGGCACGGACGGGTGCGCTGACCACCACGTTGGAATCGGAGGTCTCCCAGCGGCTGACGTTTTATCTGCCCGACCCGATTGCGGCGGAGCCCGGTGATCGGTTGCGGCGGAGCGATGGTTCGACATGGACAATCACTCGAATCGACCTGCCGCAGTACCGTGCACGCTGGACGGCAGTGATGACCGCGGCGCACAGAGCCCGTAACGTCAGTTAGGGAATCAACCGAACGATTCCCTGGCTTACGCCACGGGCTCTGTGAACATGGTCAAACTTCACCTCTTGACGCAGTGCCGATACTTGGATTATAATGTATGCCCAGACGGGATGCAACGGTAGGGAACCAAAAGGGGGTGGAGTAAACAAAAGCACTTATGACCAAATTTCAACGGCTGCTCAAATTAAGGTGCATCATCTTATCGGTCATCCTTCTCACTGCCGTAACGGCAGTCATTCATACGGCAGTCTATGTTACGTCGAGAAACTTCATCGAAGAAGAACTCACCCTCAACGCACAGGGTATCGCCCTGATCATCGCACAGGTGATTAGCGAAGATATTGAAGACTATAAGGACTTTCTCCAAACAGTAGATGACTATAAGTCTTCCCGAGGTCTCTGTCCGCAGGATACGGTCAGCGAAGGGGATTGTATGCCTCCCGAAATCTATGAAAACAACCCGTATTATCAGAGGATGCAGCGTTTTTTTACGCAGGTGAAAGAGAATGCCCGTATCAAATTCATTTATACCTACCGCCCTGTGTCGGAAGGGTCTCTCGAGTACATTTTGGATGCGGAGCCGGTCGGCAACGAAAACCATTCCGCCCCTTGTTCGGTACACAGTGCGGATCCGGCGAATGTCATCGTTTTTCACGAAGGGAAGCCTGCACGGTACGGATTAACCCACTATGACAACTGGGGATACTTGCTCGGTGCCCATGCCCCCATCGTTGACCGTAATGGAGAACCCTTTGGAGCGGCGGGAGTCGATATCTGCGGGGCGACGTTAGCGAATCATTTGAACCGTCTCCAACTGATATTACTGGCAGTCTATGTCGTCATCATCGGTGTAACCCTGTTCATTGTAACGAGATTTTCCATTGTCATCATCGAACCCTTACTCAAAGACCGGTTGACGGGCGCTTATATGAAACGTTATGCCGACCGGTTGATTCAAGAAGAAATCACTGCCGCCCTTAAGGAGAAGACCGGCTTGACGTTGATGATGCTTGATTTGGATCACTTCAAGGAGATCAATGATACGTATGGACACAATTTCGGCGATAAGGTCTTATCCGCACTTTCGGAGACGATCCAAAGGGTCTTTCGCCAGAAGGATTATTTTATCCGCTACGGCGGAGAGGAGTTTATCGCTCTGTTTCCGGGCGTTGATAAGGAGCATTCTCTGAACATTGCGGAACGGATCCGCTTGGCCGTCGCGAACACTCCTGTCATGGATACGGCAAAGAACATCGCGGTCAACGTAACGGTCAGCATTGGTGTGGCCGTTTTACATCATTCGACGGCAACGGTTTGTGATCTCATCGACCATGCGGATAAGGCCCTCTATGCCGCCAAAAAGCATCGGAACTGCGTCTCCTTCTATGTCCCGGAAATGGAACAAGTGCTGAATGCCCAATGTTAATAGAGTCCGTAACGTCAGTTAGGGAATCAACCGAACGATTTCCTGGCTTACGCCACGGGCTCTGTGCGCCGCGGGGCATTGCCAACCGAGCCGGTTTCAGGTATAGTATCGGCAGTTCTTTCTCTCAAAGGAGTTTTCGATGTCTTCTCTTTCGCGGCGTTCATTTCTGAAAAAATCCTCCGCTCTCGCTTTCGGTGCCGCCTTCATTCCCGCTTCCGCTCTCGGACTCGACGGCAACGTTGCCGCCAGTGAGCGAATCGCGATGGGGCTCATCGGGTGCGGAGACCACGGCGGCGGATGGAATCTCGACCTGATGATTGCCAATCCGATGCAGCAAGTCGTCTCCGTCTGCGATGTGGATGAAGGGCGAATGCTGAATGCCCAGCGAAAAGCCCAAGCAGCCTATACCGAAAGGATGGGGGCAACCTACAACGGCTGTACCGCCCACGGCGACTTCCGCGATTTGGTCAACCGAAAGGATGTTGATGCCGTCTGTATTGTAACGCCCGACCACTGGCATGTCCTGCTCTCCGTCTTCGCGATGAAAGCGGGGAAGGATGTTATCTGCGAAAAGCCGACCCTGACCATCGAGGAGGGGCAAATTCTTGCCGATGTCCAGAAAAAGACGCAACGTGTCTATCAGATGGCTTCGGAGAACCGGTCGATTGACCGTTACCAATATATGGTCAATGCGGCACGCAATGGATACCTCGGCGAGGTGCGGAACATCAAAGTCCTCCTGCCGCCGGGCAACACCGCCACACGGAGCGTGACCGTAAGCGGAGAAGTTACCGAATGGGACCCGACCGACCCGCCGCAGGGACTCCATTATGATCTTTGGCTCGGCCCTGCTCCGGTGAAGCCCTACATTCGGGCACGGACGCACTACAACTGGCGGTGGAACTTCGATTACAGCGGCGGTGTCTTGACCGACTGGGGCTCCCATCTGATTAACATGGCGCAATGGGCATACAACAGCGACGACACCGGCCCGGTCGAAGTGCAAGGCACCGGAAACTTTCCCGACTACGAGGAAGTCTGGAACACGACTCCGACATTCAAAATCGATTGCCGTTATGCCAATGGGGCAACAATGGAAATCTGGTCGGAAGTACCCGCCATTAAACTGGAAGGAACGGAAGGCTGGCTCTTGATGCGCGGCTGGCGGGGGCCTATCACGGCAAGCGATGAGAAGTTGTTAACGTTGCAATTTGAGGGGGACAAGAATCTCGGCCGTCCTGAAAGTACGGTGGCGGCTTCGGGAGGCACCGGCGGCGAACACATTGATTTTTCACGCTGCGTCAAGTCTCGGGAACTCTGCTACTACACGGCAGAGAGCGGCCGGCGGTCGGACACGATTGCCCACATTGCCAACATTTCGATGCTGTTCGGCGGAGCGAAGTTGACTTGGAATCCGCAGTCGGAAACCTTTGAAGGGGAGTATGCCGCCGAAGCAAGTAAACATTTTTGCGCTGCCCGGCCGCAAAGGGAGCCATGGACGTTCGCGAATGTCGATTCATGGATTAACGTCGGGTAAGGAACTGTATCGTAGTAACATATCCAAAGAGCCGCCTACACTTGCGGCTCTTTGGAAATAGGTGAATGTTATTTTGATACACATCCTTTGCGTCTTCTTTGCATCCTTTGCGGTGAAGTCTTTTTAACCGCAAAGAATTCGCAAAGGGCGCAAAGTATAGACGTAACACACAGAGCCCGGAGCGGAAGCTCCGGCGCTACCGCACCGGGCTCTGTGTGTTCTTTGCTAATTTTTCCCCGCCAACCCTGTAAGTCGGTTCACAAAACGTTTCCAGAATTTCGAGCAAGACTTCCCTTTGCAGCGGTTTGGCGTAATGGGCATTGATTCCGCTTGCCCGCGATTTTTCGATGTCTTCCGGGAAGGCATTGGCACTGACGGTAACAATCGGCACCGTCAGGGCATCCTGACGCGGCAAGGCACGAATGGCCATCGCCGACTCCCAACCATCCATGACGGGCATCTGGATGTCCATAAAAACAATATCATACAGGTTCACCGGAGAGCGTTCAAACATCTCCAATCCCTCCTTGCCGTCTTGGGCTTCATCCGTCATGAGTCCAGACTCTTTTAAGAAGTTGACCAAGACCAGACGGTTGAGACGCACATCATCAATGACCAACGCCCTTTGTCCGGCAAAACGTTCCCCGATACGGCCGCCCTCTACGATGCCCTCTACGACGCCCTCTACGACGGCGGGGATAATCGGTGCCTCCTTTTGCGTCTCCTTTAACCAGAGTTCAAAGGAGAACTCGCTTCCCTGCCCGACTTCGCTCTGGACGGCAATGTGTGTCCCGAAGAGACTCAAAATCTTTCGCACGACGGGCAAACCGAGTCCGCAACCGTCCGTGAACTTGCTCCCCTCCGCCTGCAACTGTTCAAAGGGGCGGAAGATGGAATCCATCTGGTCGGGCGGGATGCCGCAACCCGTATCACGCACGGTAAATGCGATCAACGTCTTCCCCTCCCTTCGGTCTTTTTGCCGGACAATCAAGTCAACGCTTCCCGACGGCGGCGTATATTTCACGGCATTACTGAGCAGGTTGAGCAGTACCTGTTGCAGCCGCAACTCATCCGTGATAAAATGGGCAGAGGTGAATTCGTCAAAGGATGTTGTCCATGTCAACTCCTTTTGGGCACAGTCCCGTGCAGTCTTTTCGGCAATCCCTTCGAGCATCTCTGTCAGATTCACGGTCTTTTCGGAGAGCACCGTCGAGCCGCTTTCTAAATTGGAGACTTCAAGGATTTCATTCAATAGATTGAGCAGTTCAAAGGAAGAACTTTTGAGCCGTGCCAGATAGTCGTTGAGTTCTTGTATATCTTCGGCACTCTGGATGCCCTCCGTCTTTGAGCGTGTGATTTCGTTGAATCCGATAATCGCACTCATGGGAGTCCGCAATTCGTGACTCATTCGTGCGAGGAATCGGGTTTGATGCTGGTTGGCCAATTCCAATTCGATCTGTTTGAGTGCCAGTTCCGTAACATCATTGCTTCTGATGATATATCCCCGCCGATTACCCAGTTCATCCGTGAGATAGTGGGCGGTTCCCAGCAGATAGCGGTTGAATCCTCTCAGATAGCAGACGACTGCTTTTCTTCCGTCGTGCAATGCCGTAATGGGACAGCACTTGGAGCCGTAGGTGTAGATCGTTTTCTCCTTGTAGGATTTCCCGACGACCTCTTCCAAGGTTTGCCCTCCGATAACCATGAGTGCATGAACGTTGGCGTAGATGATGTTCAGATTCAAGTCGGTAATGACCAGAGGGGTATGCACACTATGCACGATGTTGTCTGCCATGTCGTTGAATGAACGGGCTAATTGCCCGAATTCATCCCGCATGTCGGCAATGAAGCGGAAGTCCCGATGCCCTCGGCGAAATCGGGTAATCCCGTCGATCAGCCATTGCAGTTTACTGGACAAATAGGATGCCATCCAGACGGCAATCACCACAACGGCGGCGGAGAGGAGTACCGTCGTCCATATCAAATGAATGGTTGTATATTGGATGTTCGTTTCGACGATTTCTTCGAGTTTATCGCTAATGTCTTGGGCGGGTCGGCTGAAATCGTCGAGTCCTGCCCCGACGGCGACGAATCCGAATCCCCGGCGGTTCCCCCGCACTTCGGGACTGTACTGCCCCGTGTAATAGGGGATGGCCGCCGCGGTCGTGAGTTTGTAGAGCCCGCTCCACAATATGTAGAAAGAGCCCGAACCACCCTCTTCGGTCAAGTTCATCCAACCGGTACACTGAGGAGCAGTATTCAGATAGCGTCCATCCAACCCCACCAGTCCCGCCATGGTCAATTCCGGGGAGGGCTCCTTGCTCCTCGACTGGAAGGCGGGGGACTTCGGGTCGCCCGACCAAGGGATGTAGTCTTCAAGCGCGGCGATGTACTCTTGCCAATCCGCTCTATCGAATCCCGCAGCAATCATCCCGTCGTACAGAGTCCGTTCCAGCCAGGGCGTTTCGGGCATTCCCGTCTCCGGGTTGAACCCGTAAATCGAATGATGGCGCGGATGAACGATACTTCGGCACAGATAGTCCCAGATGAAGGCATAGTTCCCGTCGAAAGCATTGGACAACTCCGTATAGCGTTCCGGCATCGGCGTGATGTGGTCGATCATCGCGGAAAGATGGGCATGATTCAGGGCAAAGGTAACGTATCCGGCAATCTCCCCCTCGCGGTCGAGCACCGGTTTTGCCCAGCGGATAATCCCCTCAAAGCGGACTCCCTTCGGATTTTCCGCACCGGCAAAGGCGGCTTTTTCGGGCTCAAAGGGGATGTCCAAGATTTCGTCCGCCAGTTCGGGAAAGCCGAGAGTCCGCAACTCTTCGGCCGTCTCTTCACGGGTTTTGTTCTCGATCTTCCAAATTTGGTTCCTCCCCAGCCGACGGTCAATTTCCGCACGAATCTCCTCATTACCCAACTGCCGGCTGTTGAAGGCTTCTTCTTGGTCTTTCAATTCAGCATTGAGGACACGGAGTTTCCAAATCGTTTCGGCATTCCTTGGATTCCCTTCCCCGGCAAGTGCGTCAATTTTGGCATCAATGCGCCGTGATGCAATGTAATCCGGCGTGTACATCCCGATAAAATGGGTGGGGACGTACGCACCGATGACATCGGACACATAAATATCCTCTTTGCCCAGCCTCTTCAATGCATCAAAATAATGTTCCGCCCTGATGTAGGTGTTTTTCGGATCGGAAACATCAAGCAACTCTTCGGAGAAGGGGAACCGCATTTTGCCCGAATCGGGAGGAATGTATTTGGCAATCTGCATCCCGTTCAGGTCGAGCAAAGCAATCTCCGAATAGAGCGGTACATGTTCAAAACGGCGGAGTCCATCGCCGAAGCCGCGGGGCGCACGGTAGTTGAAGGAGATGCCGTCAATTTCCATCTCGTTTTCAGGATTGACGGAACGCCCCCCCATTCCTTCCGGCTCTTGAGGGGGGTCGGCTTGAACCCAGTGCATCCCGTTGTTGCCGAGAACCCATTCCCCATGCGTGCGGATCAGCCCAGTTTTCCGGCTGCCGAAATCGGCAAAAAATTGTGCGGCATAGACTTCGGGCTCTTCGGGCATTTGCGTTAAGATGCGTCCGCTCACTTGAGAGAGCAGGGCGATGTCGGTATCACGCTGATAGAGAAATTCCGCGATCTTTTGAGCGGTATCGGTCGTAAGGCGTTCGATCTTCTTTTGGGCGGTTTCGGTCAATGCTTCCCGCGAATCAAGGACGGAAATTGAACGTGTCCCTTCACCGAGCGATTTCAATGCCCACCAAGCGATGGAGGACAGCAAAATCAGGGGCAAAATCTTGACAAGCAGGAAGAGAATAATCAATTTTTCACGCACCCCAAGCGTGCGGACGGGCGCAACCTGCGGATTCCCGTAGGGCGGAGATGGGGCGTTGTTGGAGACTTCCTCCTCCACAGACATAGTACAGGACAAATCAAACGGCACACCAGAACGGCAAAAAAGATTCTAACGCAAAGAAAATGAAAAGACAAGATGCGTGCACTTTTTTTCCCGTAAAATGATACAATTTACAGCCCCGGCGGATAAAAAGTTTACAGAGCAAAAGTTCACAGAGCAAAAGTTCACAGAGCCCGGAGCGGAAGCTCCGGTGTTGCCGCACCGGGCTCTGTTTGTTCTTTGCTCGTTTGTTCCGCCAACCCTGTAAGATTCACCATTCCTGTCGGCATTGTTGACCGGCATTTTTGACCATGCGTTTTCCCCTTTCGTTGACCATGAGTATGGCAACGTACATGTTACGAAAAAAATGGAGCGGCATACAAAGGTTTCCGCTCGTTCTGATGCTTGAACCGCTCCATGCCTGTAATCTCCAATGTAGCGGCTGCGGGCGCATTCGGGAATATGCCGACACACTCGGACAACGCCTTTCCATAGAAGAATGCCTGCGTGCCGTCAAGGAATGCGATGCCCCTATCGTGAGTCTCTGCGGCGGCGAACCGTTGCTCTACGGCGAAATCGTCCCACTGACCGAAAAAATCCTGCAACAGGGAAAACATATTTACCTCTGCACGAACGGAATACTTCTCGAAGAAAAACTCGGCGGCTTTGTACAACTGGCAAAAAAGAACCGCCGGACGAAGAGCCGACTCTATTGGAATATCCATCTGGACGGCACCGCCGAAATCCATGATGCCATTACCGAAAAGCCGGGAACGTTTGCCAAAGCCCTCGAAGGGATCAGAGCCGCCAAACGGGCTGGGTTCTATGTTTACACCAATACGACGCTTTACAAAACCAGCATGGCCGCCGATCTCGTTGCCCTAGCGGAACAACTGCATGCCGTGAACATTGACGGCATGATGATTGCGCCCGGCTATGGTTATGATGCCCTGCAAAAAGAGACCGGGCGAAAGGATGATTTCTTCTTGAACCGAGAGGAAACGCATCAATTATTCAAGGAAGTCCGTCAGGTGATGCGCCGTTTTCGCCTGACGGCCACTCCGCTTTATCTTGATTTTTTATGCGGTGAACGGCAATTCCCTTGTGCCGCCTGGGCAAATCCGACACGGAATGTATGCGGATGGAAGAGTCCCTGTTATTTGATCACGGACAAACATTATGATACCTTTGACAATTTTATGGAGCAGACGGATTGGGCGAAGACGGGACTCGGCAATGACCCGCGCTGTCAGGATTGCCTGATGCACTGCGGTTACGAACCGGCAGCAGTCCTCTTCGGCAACCGGTGGCGGGACCTGCTCCGTCTAGCACTATGGCAAATGAGTTAAGGGAACCGCAGGAAAGTGATATACCCATAAAATGGCACAGTAAGATTTAGCCGCAAAGGATGCAAAGGGATTTGTATTACCAGAGGTTCCCTTAATTTCCTTTTGTGTCAACAATATCGATGGATGGAAAGCGGCGGCGGTAATATTCCCCCTTACGGCAACGCAAGAGATAGTCAAGCCAATAAGACGCATCGGTGCTCCAGCAAAAGGCACTCTTGATGGACTCCTCGCCACCATATTCCCTCAAGACGCGATGAATAAAATGGGGATTGATGGATGTCGAGCAAATCCATTCACGGATTATCTCCCCCTCGTATCCTGTGCAGCCCTTGCCATCCTTTTTCAAACCATTTCGGACTTCGTTGAACTCTTCCATAATTTCTTGTCCTTCGACAGGATGCGAGAAAATCCCGATGCCATTGTCGCTCTCCAACAAATCCTCCGACCAACTCATATTCGGCATGTGTCCTGCATGTCCATGGGCTTTTGCCCAAGCCGCAAACCGTTTTTTTTCCTCCCGTTGCCACGCTCGTCCATTAGGAAACACAACTAAATCGTTTCCATAAAATTTGACGGATTGCTGATACTGCTCTTCGGCGAACTGAAACACTTTCTCTTCCCGTTCCTTACAATACCGGGCAACGAATTGTGTTTTTTGCCGAACATTTTTAATCACATCGGCCCTCTGTCGGGCTGTGAGCGGTGTGAAATTTTGACACTCTCCTGACCAATACCACTCACCCCGCCAAGGCACGAGTGAACCATAGAGAATCATGTTTTGCCGAATTCCTGCACTCCGGGGATGACCGGGAGCCCCTTCACGAATCCGATAGGGTGCATCGTTGATCAAATTGATCGCCTCGCTGTGTTCCTTGCCCGTCTTGATGATCTCATAGAGTGCGACATGCCGAAGATACCAATTCCGCAGTTCTTCCCTTTGCGCCTCGGGAACATCAAGGCAATCGGCAAGGATGTCGTTCGCCCCCAAACCTGACCAAATGGACGTGTTCTGACAGATAAAATCATCAATGATTCCAATACTTATTTCTCCGTTGTGCTTTTCCTCAATGTACTCTTCAAAAAGCAAACGAAACATGTACGACTTCGTTCCGAGCCATATCAGTTTCCGCTTGATTTCCCAGCCGTAATCCTTGGGCATGTCCAGAAATTTTTTGACCGGCGAAACATCGGGAAGCGACGGCAGAGACTCCGTCAAGAATTCCGTTACTTGTTCGGCAGCGATAAGCAGGTCGTGATGGTCAGGAGCGAGAAAACGGCCGCGGTCAATTTGCGGATACATGTTCCAAAGCAGGAATTGTACCCGTTCGACACAAATGCCGGTCGGCAGTTTGGCCTTTCCATCGTGAACCAAAGGGAGCGGCGTTCCGAACAACTCGGTATTGTACTTTTCCAGTGCTGTCCAGAGACCAGAGCCGGAATGAATGTCAAGAGCAAAGTCGATCAGGATTTCGGCTAAACGTGTTCTATCCTCTTCCGACAGCCGGAGTGTTGGAAAACGGAATGCCTTCTGCGTCAATTTGTATGCCTTGGCACACTGCTTAACAAGGGATTGGAGTGCGGCAACAGTTTTCTTATTGCTGCCTTCGGGAAAGTATGAAGAGTAGGGTGCCGTTTTCATCGGGAAGTCCAGGGAAACATTCTCCGCCCATTGTACCTGACGTGTCGTTGTGCGTCGAGTCGGAACCGAAACACCGGCTAAAGGGATTCCACCATCCGCAGTGCCATTTCCAACGCATCGGGACCATCATCGTGCGCCCCTATCGGAAACGAACGCAACTGCTCCACTAATAACCGGCACGACGGAGACGACGAACAAAAACGCAACCGCCGCATCGCTAAATAACCATCCAAACGGCGGATACGCGTCTTCTTGCTGAGCGTGTTGCGAATCGGATACACGTTAGCCGCTCCGCCTGCGGAGCGCAACACGGCGGAACACTCCGCAGGCGGAGCGGCTAACTGGCGGTCAAACTCATCGCACAACAATTCCTGAAATTGATTCGCTTCCACCGCAAAAATTGCTGGTCGGTACTTTTGATAGAGTTGCACTCCCAACGCCACCATATCCGATACCGGCAAGCGCTCTAAATGAGCGTCCACGTAAAAGATTCCATCCTCGCCCAAAGCAACATACACGAATGCCGAATAATCGCCAAGCGCAGAGTCCTTCCCCTTGCTCGGGTCAAGTGCCAATGCGGAAGCGACAACCTGCGTTTCGCAGGCGAAACGGCGAACATCACCCGTGTACCAAATATGCTCGTCGAAATACTTTTCGGGAAACTCGCACACGTCGGGATTGATCGGCAAGTTTTGCTTCTCCCGTTCAAACGAAGCATAACCGCTCTCGACCCGCATCTTCATCAATTCGTAAAGCGATTCCTGCTCCTCCCAGAGCACCGCCGCCTCTTCATTCATCGCCTCACGATGGCATTCATAAAACGCATCGGCCTCGGCAACGTGATTCGGATTCGCCGCATCGGTATAAACCGCTTCCCAGTCCGACCATAAAGACATGTTCTTGGGAAACTGCTCAATCGCTTTGAACGTCTGCGAAATCCAGCCCGGCGTGTGGAGAAGTTCGACCGCTATCGCCTCCCGATGCAACGCCGTCGCCAAGTGAATGAAGTTCGTCTGCTGGGAACCGGCTTTCAAGAGTGCGGCATGAAACCAATTTCGGCTCTTCTCCCTTGATGCGGCGGAGAGCGTATGATGATCGTTTTGCAAATCGTCGCAGATAATCAGCGTCGGACGGTGCTCGCCGCGTTTTCTCCCGCGTAACTTCTGTCCTGTCCCAAAGGCTTCGATGACTCCGCCGTTGCGAAGCCGAATGGAATCATCCCGCCATACCCTCCCCTTGCCGCACGCTTCGGGATAGGATTCGGAGAGCAAGGGATTGCTGAGCAGTTCATTCTTGATGTTATCCAGATGTGTGTGTGCCTGCGACATGGTGTCGGAGATAATCCAAATATAGGGTTCCCTCTGCGAGAGAATTTCCCGTAACGGATACGCAAGGGCGGCAATGGTGGACTTCGCCGAATTTCGGGGAGCGAGCACATTCAATTTCGTGCCGCGCTCTTGATGAAAGAGGTCGAGTCTGTCGGCAAGCCACCGGTGCATTGCCGAAGGGGGGTTATAAAAATGCTTGGGCAGAAACCGTGCTGACCAATCGAGCAGCGGTTCACCGAGCCCAGCCTGTAAGAGCCGGCGTTTTTCGTATTGTTCGCAAGCCCGAAGAAAAATTTGACGCAATGACATGGGATCGATATTACCACAGGGTAGGTCATCAAGCGTCAGAAAAAATGCTGACAGATGTTCACAGAGCCCGTGGCATAAGCCGGGGAACAACCGAACGTGTCTCTAACTGACGTTACGGGCTCTGACAACATTGGATTCTGTAAACACCTTCCCGTCGGCACAGTAAAAAAATGATTATTACAGGTTCCCCTAACGGTCTATTTATGAAACGGTCTATTTATGATATATTGAAAGGGGCAGGGGAAATCTCCCTTCTTCATTTTACTTTAATGACAAAAGCACTTCTTTCCGGTAACGAAGCCATTGCACGCGGGGCCTACGAAGCCGGCGTTACCGTTGCCGCTGGATATGCCGGTACGCCTTCCACCGAAATTCTCCAAAACGTCGCCGCTAAATACAAGGACGTAATCTACGCCGAATGGGCACCGAACGAAAAGGTCGCCTTTGAAGTCGCCGCCGGTGCCGCATACGCCGGAGCAAGAGCCATGGCAACCATGAAGCACGTCGGACTCAACGTCGCCGCCGACCCGTTAATGACCCTCGCCTACACCGGTGTCGTCGGCGGATTCGTCGCTGTCGTTGCGGACGACCCCGGCATGCACTCGTCGCAGAATGAACAAGACACCCGACACTTCGCCCGATTCGCCAAAGTCCCCATACTGGAACCGTCCGACTCCCAAGAAGCCAAGGACTTCGTTAAAATCGCACTGGAAATTTCCGAAGAGTTCAACACGCCGGTCATCCTGCGGAGCAATACCCGGATTTCTCACTCGCGGACAATGGTCAGCGAATTACCGAGGCAGGAATCGGACAAGCCGATCCATTTCGAGAAAGACCCGGCACGGTTCGTTGCCGTGCCGATGTTCGCAAGACAGATGCGGGTACGGCTCGAAGAACGGCTGAAAAAACTGTACCAATACAGCGAAACTTGCGAAATCAATAAAATCCTTTGGCAAGATAAAAAGTTGGGCATCGTAACTTCCGGCGTTGCCTATCAATATGTCCGAGAGGTCTTTCCTGATGCTTCCGTGCTCAAAATCGGTATGCCCTTTCCGTTTCCTAATGCACTCATAAAAGAGTTTGCTGCCGGGGTGGAAGAGTTGTTCGTCGTCGAAGAGTTGGAGGACTTTTTGGAGGAACATATCAAGTCGCTCGGAATTGCGTGCACCGGCAAAAACGTGTTACCACGCATCGGCGAATTTTCGCCGGACGTGTTGTCAGACGTTCACAGAGCCCGGAGCGGTAGCTCCGGTGAATCTGGGCGTGCCGGAGCTACCGCTCCGGGCTCTGTGCCGCTCCCCAACCGCCCGCCGGTGATGTGTGCTGGTTGTCCGCACCGGGGAATCTTCTATGCCCTCGCACAAATCGACGTAGTCGTCGTCGGCGACATCGGTTGTTACAGTCTCGGTCTGCTTCCGCCGCTCTCCCGAATGGACACGCTCGTCTGTATGGGCGCAGGCGTGTCGATGGCCCATGGAATGGACAGAGCCGTGAGCCGTACCGCCTGCGGCACGCCGCAACGAATCGTGGGGATGGTCGGCGATTCGACTTTCTTTCACAGCGGCATCACCGGCTTGCTGGACATTGCCTACAATAAAGGGACTTCGACGATTATTGTGGTCGATAACCATACGACGGCGATGACGGGGCATCAAGACCATCCCGGTTCGGGCAAGACGTTGATGAAGGAGGAAACGGTCAGGGCATCCATTGCGGAAATCGGCAAGGCGTGCGGCATTAAAAATGTTCGGACAGTTGACCCGCGAGATATTAAGACGGCTATCGCATTGGTGAAGGAGGCGACGGAGTCGCCGGAGCCGTGGCTGATCGTATCGGAGGCTCCTTGTCCGTTGCAGTTACGGGAGTCTTTGGGACCGCCCCTTTCGGTGTCGGGAACGTGCAAGAAGTGCAACCTTTGCTTGAAACTCGGTTGCCCCGGCTTGGAAAAGCATGGCGATCAGGTCAGTATCAACATCCACCTCTGTGCGGGCTGCAAGATGTGCTTGCATGTCTGTCCGGCAAAAGTGATCACGGAGTCCCGAGTGTAAGGCAATAGGGAACCTCATCAATTCACGGCAGCGGTCTTTGGAATTGTTCGTTGACCAAAGGAGGCACGTATCGCTGGGCAGGTGTGCGGGCAGCATTGGATGATGCCGACGCGCCCGTATAGTCGGCACGCGGCATCACAGCAGCACTCGTATGCTGCGGAACCACATTTCGACTCTCCCGAAGTGATTGAACAGGCCCCTCCTTTTCAATGGAAGCAAAATACGTTTCAGGACGCTCCGGCAAACGCACCATACCCGTTCGTGTCTCCATAAGAAAGCGGTTCACCCGTTCACTGTAACTGCCGGCAGTGTTCTGCACCATATCCGACCCGAAGAGCACACCCGCCAGTTCCCCCCGTTGATTCAAGATGGGGCCGCCCGAATCCCCCTTTCGGGCTCTGACGGAGACTTCCATTATTTCATAGAGGGGGGCACTCCCATCCGCCGGGTTTTCCGGGGCGAGGTAGCGCACGCACCGCCCGTCTGCCATACGGTACTCCCCAGAGCCGAAGCCGACAATCCAGAGCGTATCCCCCGGCTTGGAGGGAGTCCGTGCAATCTGCAACGTCGGAATTGACAGCGGCGGCCTGGAAATCGCAATCAATGCCAAGTCCCAGAGTTCATCCGTCTTAATGACGGCACCGAAGGAAGAAAAACCGGAGGGGAAATGCACATGAACCAACCGGTTCGCTCCGGTCTCACAAACAACGTGATGATTGGTCAACACCACTCCGTATTCGCCGTAAGTCCCGACGTATGAACCGGTTCCGAATGACTGTCCGCTCGAATCGAAGGCAATAATTCGGACCACATAAGGCAAAATCTGTTGTTGTTGCGGCGGCGGAGACAATCGGCGCGAAATGCCGAACTCTTCGGCGCAAACATTCATCAGGCATGCCGAAAAAATGATGCAGCCCAGCATCATTTTACGCAACATCGAACAGGACAGGAACACTGACATAAACCGGGGTAGGTGAAAAACGACATGAAACGTCCCCTCGTTTTTCGGTGTTTTTCGGGCGCACACTGAAACAAGAATCTTGCTGCCCTTTTGACCGTTCTATCACTTTTGACCGCTCTATCAGTCCCATCTGGCATAGGCGGATTATCTGGAGTTCCCGACATCAGCATGTTCACAGAGTCATGTTCACAGAGCCCGTAACGTCAGTTAGGGAATCAACCGAACGATCTCCTAACTGACGTTACGGGCTCTGTGAACATGACTCTGTGAACATGTACCCTCCCTTACGGGCGGGCGGGGTCAAGTGCCATAAAAAGCGTGTCGATCCGTCCCTCGTATTCGCGCGGTCTTAATGTTAATTGCCAAATCCCCTCTGTGAAGCGAATCGGCACGGGCAGACGCACCCACGTCCAATCGTCACGCACCCCCAAATGCCAATCCGTCAAGAGCGAGCGGCGCATGAATGAACCGTCCGGCAACTGTTTTGCCGTCTCCACCCAAAAGGAGTCATGCTGGGCATCCCTCGTTTGCACGCGCCCCCAAAGATAATACTCCCCCGACCGTTCAATGTGGAGTTGCCATGAAACATCATGATTGACCGTCAACGCCTCGCCGGACAAATCGGCAGACGCATGCCATGAGTAACCGGTTGCCGCTTCCCAATGTGTGCCCGAAGGAATAATCATCACCGGTGCCGCCGCAGCACGCTGCTTAATAAACTGGGCGGTTGCCGACAGTCTTTCCAAAATGGGACGTGCGAGTTCGGTGCCGTCCAGTGTTAAAATACCCAGCGGTGCGTCGGGTTCGGTACGCACAGAGCCCAACGCATCCGTCAGGGAGACCGAAACGACTCCGTCCTGTCCGGCAACTTCGATGTCGATGTCGTTTTGGTTTACAACAAGCCGATTCACCCTGGCTTCGAGGAACTGCTCTTGCCACGCCATGAACTCTTCTTCGGTTTCGAGTTGCGAGCCGATCCGCAGCCAAAACACCGCAGCACTGTCGGCTGACTGGGGGGTAGCGGCTAATCCATGTTCGGCAGTCAAACGATAGACACCATGGTTGTTGCCGTCATCGACAAGCACAACTTCTGCCGCTTGACCGTATGAATCTCGCGTCCAAACAGCACGGATTCCAAAAGCACACGTTTGATAGCGAAAGACCGCCGGCTGATTACCTACACTCACCGGTTGATTCGGCAACAACACTATCGGCTCTCCATCAATCCAAACCGACTCCGGTTTACGGACGACGAAATGGGATTGCACATTGATCACTCCCGGATCGGCAAGCGTTTCCGGCGGATAGAGGGCAATGCCAAGCGAATCCACCGTCCGCTGACTGCCAAACCAGAGGGCATCGAGATGCAGTGCTTTTTGCTGTCCGCCGCTGCCCGTCGGGGATAATTTCGTGCCGTAAGGGTCTTCACGCCCGTCGGCAATGAAATAACTGCGCGGCAGGTATTGCCAATGAACCCAGCGAAAATCCTCAACCACCGGTGCCGACGTACCGGCGCGATGGTCGGCAATATCGACCACCTGTACTATATTCTGTCGGGCATCATATTTTGCGCCGGCCGTTCCCAGTGCAATGTCCTCGAACAGATACAGCGTTGCCCATTGCCCCTGATCCCGCCCCCAGTTTCGGGTGATCAGTCGGGGATACTGCTCATTCAGTTGCGTGATCTCCGGCGGCGGGTGATAGTGTGCCCGAAAGGAATTGAGTACCGCGTGATACCGGGCATCATGATCATAAGGAGCCAATCCCGCAAAGGCAAAAAGGCGGTGAATATGGACATTCCCGCCGGAAAGATAGTTGTATGTTCGGCTCTGCGCCCCCGAAAGATGCAAGCCCGGAGCATACCAATGCAGGGACATGTCCGTCCAGAACAGTTCGAGCAAGGCATGAATCATCTGTTTCGTTTCGGCATCATGGACATGCCGATAGCCGAGTTGCAGCGAGTCGATGTTAATAGGATAGTAGGCGGGACTGTTGTATTCAAAGATGCCGTGATTCCAGAGATGAGCGGTAATGTTTTGCAAACGCCGACAGCCTTCTTGGGTTACGTCCTGACGGTCAAGAACCTGCCCTAAGAGAATGAGATGGATCGCATTATAGAACGCAATGTTGGTGTAATCAGGATGAATACGCCGGTGCAGAGAAACATGGACGGCACGTTCGAGCAATCGGTATAAAATCGTCCGGTCTTCCTCGGAGAGCGGTTCGGGCGTGTCGAGATAAATGCTCAACATTCGGGCAAGCGCAAACTCGGCGGCATTGGCATCGGTAACGCCCGAACTATTCCAATACCAGCGAAAGTTGCCGAAGGTGCGGCTTTCGGGATTCTTGTCCTGCATCTCTTCGGCAATGCGGAGCAGACGCGTTGCCGTGGCCGTATGGATGCGCTGTTCTTCCGGCAAGTCAACATTCGCAGAAACGATGATAGCAATGTTATTGAAGAGGGTAAAGATCGTGAAATCGCTCGCCGGCTCCGTGCGGTCGGTATGCGGGAAACGCTGCATAAACCGGTCAATCGTCGGCACCGCCCGTTGGTAATACTCGGAAAGCAAAATCTCGCGCTCCCCCGCAAAAATGGCGGACGGGAACAGGAAAAAGAGCAGAATGATTCGGAACAGATATAACGTACACGGGGACAAATGGGACGTTTTTTCTTTGCGAACTTTTTTCTTTGCGAACTTTGCGTCTTCTTTGCGCCCTTTGCGGTTAAAAAAAGGAGTTAACCGCAGAGAACGCAAGGGATACGCAAGGGGCAAGTCCAATTTTATTCCGTTTTCAGTATAGAGGTGCATTTTTATCTTACGGTGCTGTAAACAGCGTGAAATTGGACTTTGCGTACTTTGCGGTTAAAAAAAAATTTAACCGCAAAGGACGCAAGGGGCGCAAAGAAGACACATGTTCACAGAGCCGGTTCACAGAACCGCGTTCACAGAGCCCGTGGCGTAAGCCAGGGACGCGTTCGATTGATTCCCTGGCTCTGTGAACGGGCTCTGTGCGCCGCGAAGAACACCCGCCGCCTTACCGCGTGACCCAGTAGGGTGCATTGCTGGGGGCTTCGAGATACTTTTGCGTTTCGTCGTCCAACTTTGCGAGGAACATTTGGAATCCGGCGGCTTCCTGTACCGTCAGGATTTCCTCGCAGCGTCCTGCCGCAACGGTGATCCCCTTTGCCGTCAAGACCTGATGGGCTTTGCGGAATACCACGAACATCTCCATGAGCGTTGTTGCGCCCGAACCGTTGATGACCAATATCGCCTTTTCCCCCTTTTGCAGTTTGGCGGCGGGAATCAAGCGTTCGACCATTGTTTCGGCAATTTCGTCGGCGGTAGCGATTTTTTGCGGCCCTGTTCCTCCGCCTTCGCCATGCTGTCCCATCCCGATCTCCATCATATCGTCGGGAAGTTCCGAAATGTACTGTCCCGACTGCGGATGTGTCGCGGTCTTCATCGTAACGGCAAGCGTCGCCATCGTTGCGTTAAACTTTTCGGCGACGGCAAGCACTTCATCGAGCGATTTCCCTGCTTCGGCAGCCGCACCCGCTATTTTATACAGCGGGATGGCACCGCCGAGTCCTCGACGGTCTTCGATGGGAGCGTTGACACCCGGCGCAATATCTTCCGCCGTCAGGATTTTCTTTACCTTGATTCCCTCCTTGACGGCCATATCGAATGCCATGTTGCCGTTCATGACATCGCCTGCGTGGTTGAGAATCACAAGCAGGACTCCCGGATGGTCTTTGAACATCCGCAGGGCTTCGAGGACTTTCGGTGCACCGGGCGCAGCGAAAATATCGCCGACGACGGAGGCATCCAACATCCCTTCGCCGACGTATCCGCTCAGAGCAGGTTCGTGTCCTGAACCGCCAAGTGTTACGAGGGCGACTTTGTCTTTGGACTTCGGCACTGCACGGGCAATGATGCTGTTATCGACAAGTTTGACCTTGCTGGAATAGGCAAGAGCGTAACCTTGCAGGAGTTCCGTTGTGAGATTGTTCGGATTGTTGAGAAATTTCTTCATCACCATAATAATGCGACGGGGGTTAGGGAACAGACATAAGTAAACTTGCCTTCCATTGTAACAAAAATCGACCTCCGATGTAATTCCCCCAGCGGATGGAGTGTGTCAAAAATTAGTGGAGTTTTTCTTCTTCTTTGCGCAAAGAAAAAAACTGCCCTGACACTCGTCAGCGAAATTACTGACGCTTTATAACATGCCGTATGCTACACTGCCTGTTGAAAATTGAAACTTGGAAGCTGGCGGACACACACGGAGAGCTACCGTGTGAAAGAGACTTTCGACAGCGAATAGTGGTAGAAGTGTTAGCACCGTTTACTC
>Ga0099364_10000907_pt1 | contig 50386 bp, 37 predicted proteins | sample TergutTh196P3_FD_73070 | JGI IMG/M metagenome (GOLD analysis project Ga0099364, IMG submission 73070) | Microcerotermes parvus P3 segment gut microbial communities from Pointe-Noire, Republic of the Congo - Th196 P3 | ecosystem: Host-associated > Arthropoda: Insects > Digestive system > Gut ... | reverse complement strand
CCCCCCCCCCCCCCCCCCCCCCCCCCCCCCCCCCCCCCCGCCCCCCCCCCCCCCCCCCCGGCCCCCCCCCCACCCCCCCCCCCCCCCCCCCTGCCGTATTGCCCTTGGTGCGTAGCGGGTTCGCCCCGCCGGCTCGGGTGGTGGTCTGAACCGGGGCTGGGTGGTCTTGTCGTCTCGCCTTTTTGCCTGCTCCTGGACAAACCATGCCGGGCTGTGGTCGCGGTTGTGGTCTGGCGGTCCGTCGTCTCATCAATATGTCCAGCAGGTGAACGGATGGTGCCTGGGGCGGCTTCCTCACCCGGTGCACAGCGTCGGTGCTGGTGCTGGTCGTGGGCGGCGTCGAATTCACCCGGGGCGTCCACATGCCTCGCGGTGATCTGTGGACAGGGCTCCTGGGTCGTCCACAGCTGTGGACAGCGGTGTGCACAGCCTGACGTGGTCGGATCGGGCATTCCGGCCTAGGTTCGTCGCACGCGGGGCGTAGCGCTCAGCTCGGGCCGCTGGTGTGTGGGTGGCACCTGGTAGGACTGGTGGTCTGTCGCACCCGGGACGAAGGACAGGAGCGGCGTCAGGCCGGGTGCACGACAAGGCAGAGGAGGGAGCGGTAGCAGCGCTATCGCGATGGACGACAACGCGGCCGGGTGCCCCGCACGGCGCCGCGGGCCCGTCGTCCCGGGCGTGACAGACGGGCGACGCGGACGGATGGGAAGCCAGTGACGATCGAAGAGCTGGAGTACGGGTTCGCTGCCGACGAGCAGCGGGCGGGGGAACGCACCCCGCCGCAAGACCTCGACGCCGAGCGGTCGGTGCTCGGCGGCATGATGATCTCCAAGGACGCTATCGCCGACGTCGTCGAACAGCTGCGCGGCCCGGACTTCTACCGGCCCGCCCACGAGATCGTCTACGAGGCCGTCCTCGACCTGTACGGGCGGGGCGAACCGGCCGACGCGGTGACGGTCGCCGACGAGCTGACCAAGCGCGGCGAGCTGGGCCGGATCGGGGGGGCGCCCTATCTGCACACGCTCATCGCGTCGGTGCCGACCGCGGCCAACGCCGGGTACTACGCCCGGATCGTGCGCGAGCGGGCCGTGCTGCGCCGTCTGGTCGAGGCTGGTACCCGGATCGTCCAGCTCGGCTACGGCTCGGACGGCGGCGACGTGGACGACCTGGTGAACACCGCCCAGTCCGAGGTCTACGCGGTCACCGAGCGCCGGGCCAGCGAGGACTACCTGCCCCTGTCGGTGCTGATCCCCGACACCTTGGACGAGGTCGAGGCGGTCGCCGGGCGCGGCGGTGGGCTGCACGGGGTGCCCACCGGCTTCGCCGACCTGGACCGGTTGACCAACGGGCTGCACCCCGGGCAGATGATCGTGGTCGCCGCCAGGCCAGCCATCGGCAAATCGACCCTGGGAATAGACTGCGCCCGTTCGGCCTCGATCAAGCACGGCCTGACCTCCGTGGTGTTCTCGTTGGAGATGAGCCGTAACGAGATCACCATGCGCCTGCTGGCCGCGGAGGCGCGGGTGCACCTGCAGAAGCTGCGCACCGGGCAGATGGGCGACGACGACTGGAAACGGGTCGCGGAGGCCTGCGGCCGGGTGTCGGAGGCGCCGCTGTTCATCGACGACTCGCCGAACATGTCGCTGATGGAGATCCGGGCCAAGTGCCGTCGCCTGAAGCAGCGGCACGACCTGAAGCTGGTCATCATCGACTACCTGCAGCTGATGTCGTCGGGCAAACGGGTCGAGTCGCGCCAGCAGGAGGTCTCGGAGTTCTCCCGGGCGCTGAAGCTGCTGGCCAAAGAGCTCGAGGTGCCGCTGATCGCGATCTCCCAGCTCAACCGCGGACCGGAGCAGCGCCAGGACAAGAAACCGCAGATGTCCGACCTGCGCGAGTCCGGCTGCCTGGTGGCCGACACCCAAGTACTCCGGGCCGACACCGGGGCCAGCACCACCCTGGGCGAGCTGTACGCCCTGGGGGCCCGCGACGTGCCGGTCTGGGCGCTGGACGAGCGGCTGGGCTATGTGCGCCGGGACCTGACCCACGTCTTCCCGACCGGGGTGCGGCCGGTGTTCCGGCTGACCACCGCCTCGGGCAAGCAGGTGGTGGCCACCGCGAACCACCCGTTCCTCACCGCCGCGGGGTGGCGTCCGCTGGAGTCCCTGACGGTCGGGACGCGGATCGGGGTGCCCCGGCACGTGCCCGCCCCGGGGCTGGTCACCGAGTGGGACGCCCGGCGCGTCGTGCTGCTGGCGCACCTGCTGGGCGGCGGGGCGTACGGGCTGGACCAACCGGTGCGGTACCTGACCTGCGACCCGGACTGCGCCGAGGCGGTCGGGCAGGCCGCGCCGGTGCTCGGTGCCAGGGCTGTGGAGCACGGGTCCCGGGCGCTCGTCGTGCACCTGGAGCGCCAGGACGCGACCGGTCGCGACCAGGTGGCCGACTGGTTGGACGACCTGGGTCTGCTGCGGGTCGGCGCCACCGGGCGCTTCGTCCCCGAGGCCGTGGCCAGCCTGCCGAAGCGGCACGTCGCGCTGTTCCTGCGGCACCTGTGGTCGGCGGCCGGGTCGGTCGTGGTGCACCGGCACGGGCCCAGCAGCCTGCCTGGTGGCCGGAGCGGGGTGATCGGCTACCGCTGCGGGTCGCGCCGGATGCTCGACGATGTGGCCGGGCTGCTGCTCCGGTTCGGGATCAGCAGCCGCGTCGTGGGTGCGGGCGACTTCCGGGGGGCGCGGCTGGAGATCGTCGGCCGGGACGACCAGCGCCGGTTCCTGCAGGAGATCGGGGTGGTGGGCGCCCAGGAGCCGACCGCTGCCCGGCTGCTGCGGACCGTCCGGGCCCAGCAGGCCGACGGTGCCGCCCGGGTGGCGGACGGTCCGGTATGGGCGCAGGTCCGGGCCGTGCTCGACCGGGTGCCGAGCCAGCCGCAGCGTCCCGCGCTGTCCGGTCCGGTACCCCAGGTCGCCGCTCCCCGCGCCCCGGCCGCTGCGGCCCGGGTCTCGCTGCGGGACGCTGTCGTCCGCCAGCGGGACGGACGCGCCCAGGTGGAACCCCTGGGTCCGCGGACCGAGGGACCGGCGGACAGCACCGTCACGTCCCCGCCTCTGGGTATCCCGCTGCCTGGCAGCCCGACCGCGACGAGCCTTCCCGCTGACACCTCGGCCCGGGCCGCGCTGGCCGAGATCGCCGACCTGCTCGACGCGGCCGACCTGGAGCTCGACGCGGTCAACGACATCGCCTGGGACCCGGTGGTGTCGGTCGAACCCCTCGGGGAACGCCCGGTCTACGACGCCACCGTCCGCGGCACCCACAACTTCGTCGCCGACGGTATCGCCGTCCACAACTCCATCGAGCAGGACGCCGACATGGTGATCCTGCTGCACCGCGAGGACGCCTACGAACGCGAGTCCCCCCGCGCCGGCGAAGCCGACCTGATCGTCGCCAAGCACCGCAACGGCCCCACCGACACCATCACCGTCGCCTTCCAGGGCCACTACTCCCGCTTCGTCGACATGCAGGCCTGAACCACCGCAACCCAGTCCCGTGCGACCCTTTCACGCCAGAACGGCACTTCGGAGCCTGTTGCAGAATCCAGGCTGAAGGCGACTCGGTTGACGAACCCCGCAACACCGTTCCCCTCGCCGGTCGCTGCCCCGGGACGGGCTCCGTGGGATCGGTAACCGCCGGGTCCGGCATAGCCTCTCGTCCCGCGGTCGACGACGGCCGCGGACACAGACCGGAGCAGACATGAGCACCGTCGACCCGGCGGTAGAACGCGCCCGTCGGCAGGAACGCCGGAAGGGCGGAATAGGCAGCCTCCTGGGCCTGCTGGTCGCCGCGATAGGCTGCCTGGTGTGCGGCTACCTGTTCGGCCGCGGCATCGCGGGTATCACCGGAGTGTTCCGGTGGATGGCCTCCGAAGGGCTCAACAGCACGTCCAGCCCGGCAGGACCCCCGTACTTCTGGGGGGTGTTCGTCGGGTCGTTCGCTGGCTTCCTCATGCCCGTCTGGTACGCGGTAGCAAGCCGGACGTTCACTGGCGGTTCCGGCCTGCCAGTCAACGGCCTGACCCTGATGGCCGCAGGCGCGACCTACGGAGTCTGGTTGCAGACGGCCCGGTGGGAGGCACCGGCCGAGGTTGGCTACGGGACGATGGGGACGGACCTGGAGTCGTGGCGTAAGCCGTGGGGGACATACGCCTGGATCATGTACTACGCCGACCGGTGGCTGCCGATCATCTTCGCCGTGGTCACCGTGCTGATCCTGGTCGCTGGCATCTGGTTCTTCGCACGGCGGAACGCCAAGAGCACCCGGGCCCAGAACCTGCTGGACGCCGGGCGCCGGGCCAGCGGTGTCGTCACCGAGGCGACGTGGACCGGCGTGGAGATCAACAGCCGCAAGCTGATCCGGTTCACGGTCAGGTTCACCGACCATGCCGGGGTGCAGCGCTGGGTCACCAAGCGGGCGACCTTCGACCCGGCCGGTATGCCGTCCGCCGGTATGCCGGCGACGGTGTTCTACGACCCGGCCCGCCTGGACGAGAACAAGATCCTCGTCACGCTCGAACCGCTCGAGGTCGTGGAGCAGAAGCTGCGCGACGCGACAGGACCGTCCGTCCCGCAGTGGACCAGCACCGCTCAGAACGCTGATCCGCCGCCGCCCTGGGGTTCCCCTTCCGACGGTTTCTACCGCGGCGACACGGGACACGGTTATTACCGCGGTGACGCCTAGCGGGTACTCGAAATGAACGTCGAGCTCTTCTGATATCAGACGACGAGAAGCGTGCCTATTTCCCACCGCTCGATTCCGGTCGGGTGATACGCTCGACGGGTGAGCCGCACACCCAGGACAGAGGTGATCGACAGCGCCTGGCGGCGGCTCGGACCCGGGCTGGAGCCACTGTCGGCTCCTGACGGTGGACCGCTCAGCCGCACCGTGAAGCTCGTCCTGCTGCCCCTGGTGCTCCGGCCTTCCCTGCACCGTGAGCTGGCGGCAGCCGTCCTCGAAGAAACCGGAGTCACCGTGGTCGAACAGCTCATGGCGGCGCACCGCCACCAGCTGCGCGCCACGGCGGCGTGGTTCGCCCTGCTGGTACGGCACCTGGCGACCCACCCGGCGAAAGACCAGATCTCCCGCGACTCCTGCTATCCCAAGGCGTTCGAGCTGGCCGTGCGCCACGGTGACCTCGCCGCGCTCGCCGCAGGTGACCCACACCCGGCCGCGGACGCGACAGCGACCGCCGCCCTCGACGAGATTGCCGAGACCCGAGGCGAATGGACGGCGGCGGCGTTACGGAACGCACTGGCCGATCCGCACCTCAGGTCAAGGCTGTCCCACCGGCTGACCGCCGGGTGGGACGAGTCTCCCGCGGTAGATCCGGCACCCGAAGAGCTGTTCGAGGACGCCTGCCGGTCGTTCCTCGACAGCTTTGGCTTCCCGGGTGAGACCGAAGACGTGGACCAGGCGCGGCCTCGGGCCGAGCCGGCGTGGACGACGATCGTCGACGCGGGCGTCGGGAGCCGGACCGGACGGGCTCTGCGGGCCGACCGCTGGCCGACGGTGCTGCCGGAGCCGGCTCGGGCCCGGCAGCTCGGCCTGACCGAGCTGGCCCGACCAGCCCGCCCGGCGCTGGACGGCCCAGCCCCGGCGCGGTGCCCGTGGGACCGCAGCATCGCCGCCCGGGTGCTGGGCCTGCTGCAGCACTCCAGCGACCGGACGGTGCTGCCCGACCTGGTGGACCTGCTGACCGAGGAGGTCGACCGGGCCTGCCAGCCGTGGGAGGTGCTGACCGAGACCAGCCGCGCCCTGCTCGTCGTCGGGACGCTGCTGGTCACCGGGCTGCCAGACCCCGACCACCACACCCGGGCCCACCGCATCGTCGCCGGTATGTGTCGCCGGGAGTCGTGGCTGGCCTGGGCGCAGCGGCAGCCGACCAGCCCGCCCGGGCCCGCCCGCGACGACGGGCCCATCGCTCCCTACCTGCGCCGGCTGTGGGTCCGCCTGCACGGCGCCGAGACCAGAGGCACTCTCCCCCGCGGGACCGAGGAGATCCAGAGCCTGCTGCTCGGGGTGTTCCGTTCCGTCCTGCTCGACGGCCGGTCCCGGGTCCGGACGGCGCTGACCCGGCTCCACGGCGAGCCCGACGCCGGCGTGGTGTCCGGGGGACCGGCCAACCCGTCCCAGGGAGCACGGCGATGAGCCCGCTGGGCATCACCGTGCGGGACGGGGCGGTCATCGTCGGGCCCGACCACCAGGTGTCCGAGGTCGGGCCCGATGGGCTGGTGGGGCAGCTGACGCCCGACGGACTGCCCGCCGACCCGGTGCCACCCGTGACTCTCGTGGTCAGCGGCGGTCTGCTGGCCTGGCCCTGGGACGTCGGTCCGGACGGCCTCGACCCGGACGCGACGCTGACCCGGCCGCCGGTCGTGGTGCTGGAGGACGTCGCAAGCGCCCAGGAGTGGTTGTGGGCGCTGTACGGACGTGATGCGGCTCTGGCGGCGGCCGACGCGGCCGCTCCCCCGCACACGGCCGCTCCCACGAACGCAGCCGTCGCCCCGGTCGTGGACTGCGCCCCCGGGTTGGAGTGGCTGCCAGCGGCGGCGGCCCGTTTCGCTTTCGGGACGTGGCTGTCGGCCTGGTGGCCCGCTTCGACGACGGACGGTATCCCGGCGCTCGACCCCGCCGTTCTGCGCGCCGAGCTGGACCCGCTCGGTGCCCGGCTCGACCTGCTCTTCGACGGAGCCGGGCCGCCGCTGCCCGCCGTCGTCACGCTCTGGCGCCCCGCGTCCGACCGCTACGCACTGGCGGCCGGTCCGGCGGGCGACGGCCCGGCGGCGGCCGTGGGGGTGAGCGTGAGCACAGGCGTCTGCGGCACCTGGTGGTCCGACCTGCCCCCGGGCTGGGTCGACGCCTCCGACCGGGCGGTGTCGTGGCGGTTGCTGCAGGACCTGGACCACTGGTGGCTCCAGGTGCGGGCGGCGGCCGGTCCGGTCGTGGTGGCCACCGAGGCGCGACTGGTGGCTGACACGCCGGGCCGTCGCGTCGAGCTCGGCCCGGACTCCGACGCGTTCGGCCGCTGCTGGTTGGGCGAGGCCACCGGCACCGAACCAGGCCCGGCGCCCGGACGGGTGCGGCTGTACCTTCCCGGGTTCGCACCGGAGAACCGAGCGGTCCGCTCCGCCGAGCACTGGCACGAGTCGGTCCGGGCCCTGGCCCGCACCCGGTTGGCCGCCGCCAGCACCCCATCAGACCCAACCGCAGACACCCGGTTGTCGGGCCCCGGACCGGCCGTGACCGACCCGTGGCAGGCCGAGCGAACGGCAGCGACGGACGATGACTACTGACGGACTGCTCGACGCTGTCGCCGCCGATCTCACCGCGCTGGAGTCGGCCTTGCTGGACACGCTGCGGGTGATGCAGATACCAGATCCGGCTTTCCGGGCGGCGCTGGCCGCGGTCCACGCCGGCCTGCCCGACCTGCCGCCCGGACCGGCGGCGCAGCTGCTGCGGATCCGGGCCCTGGTCCTGGACGCCAGCCTCGCCTGGTGCGGTTCGTCGGACGCGCGGACGGCCCTGGCCGGTCTCGACGAGGCGGTCACGCTGTGCCACGAGCTGATCGGCCCGGGAGGCGACCTTGCGACCGCGGCCGCCGACCGGGCGGTCGAGGCCTGCACCGACGCCGCGATGGTCTGCCTGGCCCAGGCCGATATCGCGGGGGCCCAGGTGCGCCTGCGCCGGGCCGACGCTATCTGCCAGACCTGCGATGTCAGGCCGGTGCTGCGGCTCGACCTGATGAACGTCTGGACGCTGGTCGACTTCGCCCACGGCCAGATGACCCAGGCTCTCCGGCGGGCCGAGACAGCGGTCGAGCTGGGTCGTGCGGTGGGCGGCGAGTCGATGCTCTCGGCCGTCCGCAACCTGGCCCAGGCCTGCCGCTACCTGGGCGACCTGGACCGGGCGCTGGCGCTGTACGGGCAGATCCTGGACCACCCGGCCCGGACCCAAGCCCAGGACCAGCTGGCACGGCTGGGACAGGCGGTGACCACGGCTCTGCTCGACCCGCCGCGCGCGGTCCCGCTGCTGCTGGACGTCGTCGCCCGGTCCCAGCACGAACAGGGCGGCGAGTCCCTGGCCCACGCGGCGGCCACGCTGGGGTCGATCGCCCAGGCCGACGGGCAGGTCGACGTGGCCCGCGACTGGTACACCGTGGCGGCCGGAGCGACAGCGGCGCCCGCCGTCGTCGCAGGCAGCTATGCCCTGCTGGCGAAGACGCTGCCGCACGATCCGGGCCGGGCCGAGCAGCTGCGCGACGCGGCCCGCCGGGCGGCCCGGGCCGAGTCGGTCGAGCTCGCGGTCACGTTCGACTTCATCACCTCGCGCGACCAGCTGGCCGACGCCTTCTCCGAGTCCGCCCTGAGCCTGGCGCTGACGGCGGCCCTGGTCATGGACGTCTGGCGGATCGACCTGCCCCAGAACCTGCGCCAGTCGTGGCAGCAGGTCGGACGGGCCAGCGGAACCGGCACCGTCGTCCGGCTGGCCCACGACCGCGGTCGGCACGACCTGGTCGCGGCGCTGGCCGCGCACCGGTGCGCCATCGTCCCGCCGCGGCTGACCGGGGACGATCCCCGGCCGCCCCGGGTCCTGGTCGGCGGCGAAGACCCGTTGGCCGAGATGGCGTGGACCGCGGTCGAACGGTACGGCCGACCGTTCCGCGACGAGGCCCGCACGTCCGAGGCCTGCACCAGCACCGACGGTCTCGATCTGGTGGCGGCCGAACCAGGCGACGTGTACCTGTGCTGGCGGCGCCCCACCGGACGGATGCACAGCATCCGGGTCCCGCACGACCGGCTGGACGCTCCCCTGGCCGAGCTGGCCCGGGCCAGCCGCGCCGCCCTGTCGTCCCCCCCGACCAGCCAGCCGGTGAGACCCTCGGGGCTGCTGCACTGGCCGACCGAGGTGGACCTGATGCGGCGGCTCGGCCAACAGCTGCTCCCACCCGAGCTGGTCACCGACCTGGAGCTGACCGCCCGGGGAGTCGGGCGGCTGCGGGTCCGCGCCGACGGCGACCTGGCCCAGGTGCCCTGGGGGTTGCTCGTCGTCCCGGCCGACAGCAGCCAGAACTGCCCGTCCCCGGCCGGACCGACCGGCCCGGACGCCCGCCCGCCCGACACCCGGCTGGTCGAGCTGGTGGACGTGGTCACGTTGGCGCCGTTCGGACTGCCGGTCCGCGCCGCTCCGGGCATCGCGTTGTCGGACACTGTGCCGTCGGACGCCCCGCCGTCGGACACTGTGCCGTCGGACACCGCACCATCGGACACCCCGCCGTCGGACGCCCCGACCGACGGGGTGGTCGCGGTGCTGGACCCGCGGGTCCCCGGGTTCCCGGCGGATTCGGCGCTGGGCTCGGTCCTGGGCCGTATGCCCGCAGGTAGCGCGTTGGAACGCCGCCTGCGCACCTACCTGGACTCCGGTCGGCTGGTCGGCCAGCCGGCACCCGAGCCGGCCGGTCCGTCCGCTGGGATGTTCCGCCGCCGTGACCAGGACCGGGCCTGGCTGACCGAGGCCCTGGCGACGCGACCGGCCCGGCTGCTCTACCTCGGGCACGTCAGCACCGTCGCCCTCACCGACGGTGTCACCAGCGAACCAGCGCTGCACCTGTGCTGCTCGGCGGCCGGGCCGGGCAACGCCGCACCGCTCGGTGCGCACCGTCCCCTAGCAGCCAGCGACATACTGGCCGACGACTCGCGCTGGCCGGCCCGGGTGGCGCTGATCGCCTGCGCCAGCGGGGACGACGCCCGCACCCGTGACGCCTACGGCCTGGTCCACGCGGTGCTGTGCCGCGGCGCCGAGCTGGTCACCGGCCTGCTGTGGCCGCTGCCGACCGGTCAGTGGTTCACCGAGCTCGGCCGCTCGGCCGAGGCAGGTGTCGACCAGGACGCCCCGGGCGCGGACCCGCTCGTCGCCCTCACCCTCGCGGTGGACCGAGCCCACGCGTCCGCCGACCCCGTCCACTGGCTCTGCCAGTGGCAACGTCACCGCCTGCACCGCTGGCGATCGGGCCAGAACCCGTTCGACAGTCCGATCAGCTGGGGCGGGCTGCACACGGTGGTCCCGGTGAGAGGTCAAGACGGCTGACCAGGATGGACCGTCAGCCTGCGCCCACCGACCGACCTGACCGCCGTCGAGGCCAGCGAGATCGTCCGCGACCTGTGCCCTGCCTGGTCAGGTCGCAGCACTGACCCGTGAGGTACGAGGTACGGCACGAGGTACGAGGTCATAGCCTCGTACCTCGTGCTGTACCTCGTACCTCGGGTGCCGCCTGGTCGCTATCACCGTCAGAGGTCCGCGCCAGAGCGTGTCCACCGGCGAGCGTCAGGAGGTGTCCATAGACTGTCCACGACTGTCCACGACTGTCCACGACTGTCCACGACTGTCCATGAACCTTTTTGGACAGGCGTGGACACCTGGGGTGACGCCCGGGACGACACGGGAAGGAACCGACGATGCCCGTCGACGTGAAGGAGCTGCTGGACGCGCTGAGCCTCGCCGGTGGCGACACCGCCAGGATCGAGGTCAAGTCGGCTCTTGGTGGACTGCCCGACTCCGTCACTCCTACACTCAGCGCGCTCGCGAACTTGCCCGGTGGTGGCATCCTGGTTCTCGGTCTGGACGAGGCCAAGGGATTCAAACCTGTCGGGCTGGGCGACCCGAACGCCTTGAAGCAAGGGCTCGGGTCGCGGGCACGCACGTTCACCCCTCCCGTCCGCATGGACATCACCGACGTGAAGATCGACGGCAAGGCGGTAGTGATCGCCGAGGTTGCCGAGTGCGACACCGCGGACAAGCCGTGTCGTATCACCTCCACCGGCAAGGCGTACCTGCGCAGCCACGACGGCGACTACGAGCTCTCGCCACTGGAGCAGCAGGGGTTTCTGGCGGGCCGCACCGCACCGCACACGGACCGGCAACCCGTGCCCGGCACGTCGACCGATGATCTGGACCCGGACCTTGTCGCATCGTGGCGGGACTCGCTCGCCACGCGCGGGCGGGCCGGACTGCGGCGGTTCCTGGACGATCCACCCGAGCTGTTGCGCCGGGCCGGTGTCACCACCAGCGGCGGCGAGCTCACCGTCGCGGGCCTGCTCGCCCTGGGCAGCTACCCCCAGCAGTACTATCCCCGGATGCTGGTCCAGGTGGCCGTCGTCACCGGACGGCGAGGTGAACGGGCCCGTAACGCAGCCGTGATCGACGGCCCCGTCCCGGCCATGCTCGACGCCACGATGGAGTGGTTGACGGCCAACGTCGGAACCACCACACGAGAGCTGTCGAACGGGCACCTGCGCGATATGCCGGACTATCCGCTGGTTGCTCTGCGCGAGCTGGTCGCCAACGCGCTGGTCCACCGCGACCTTGCCGCATGGGCTGAAGGCCAGGCCGTCGAGATCAGGCTGACCGAGTCAAAGCTCGTCATCGCTAACCCGGGAGGCCTCCACGGAATCACCGTCGACCGGCTCGGACGTGAGCACGTCACCAGCGCACGCAACCCGACCCTGGTCGGAATCTGCCAGGACGTCCGCACCGTCCCCGGTGGTGAACGGATCATCGAGGCACTGGCCACCGGACTGCCGCTGGTTACCCAGGAGCTGGCCGACGCTGCCCTGCCCCCGGCGCGCTACTTCGACGCTGGTATCCGGTTCACCGTCATGCTCAGCCGATCTGCTCCCGAAGAACCTGCCCGACCCGGATCGACCACGGTCCGTGAACCTCGACCAGGCTCCAACCTTGCGCTGGTCTCCGACACCATCCGGCGTCATCCCGGTCTGACCGTGGCGAGCATCGCGGATACGACTGGGCTGCCCCTCGCCCAGGCTCGGCGGGCCGTGACCGAACTACGTTCGCGCGGGCTGATCCGGCTCGACACCACCTCCGCAGGAGCGGGCCGTTACCTGACCGTGGTCCCGGTGAAAGGTCAAGACGGCTGACTAGGATGGCGTTATGAGCCCAGGGCTGACCGATCATGACCGAGCCGTCCTGGTGGCGGAGACGCTGAACGAACGCTTCGACCGAGGATGGACCGTCGACGGTGAGTTCATCAGTGCGCCTGGGACCACGCTCGCGGTCGTCGTCCGAGACTATTGCGACGCCGGCCCGAAACACCTTGGGCTCGAGTTCGTCCTGAATGTCGACAATCCTGCGGAGACGACGATTTTCGACTGCGTCTCAGGGCTGGCCGACGATCCCGTGGAGGCCACCCGCCAGGCGGTCAGCATGTGGATGACCACGACGGGAAGTGCCGTGCTCGAGCTGCTCACGCAGCACGGTGAGCACGCGGGCCACTTCCAGTCGGCCGATCCGGAAGGGTTTCCTGGCTGGCACATGATCGGCGGGGCGGTGACGGGGTACGGTGTCGGCAGCGAGCGTCGTGCTGTCGTGGAGTGGCTCAGCTCTGAGCATCCGTGGCACGACCTTGCACCTGTCGTCGAACCGGGCCTCGATCGCGAGATGCTCAACGGGATCAAGATCTATCTGGCCGGTGGGCCCGGGCTAGAAACCGCCGAGGTACGTATCAACGGCCAGCACCACGCACCAGCGTCGGCGGCTCTCGCCGCGATGGGTTGGCCGCGCCCCGGAGAGGGCTTTTCCGCTGCCAGGACCTATGTTCTCCTGGTCGCCCGCGAAGGTGCTTTCTGACCTCCTGGCGGTGCGAAGCGGCCAATTTCACCTGACGGACCATCGGGGGTCCGTCCGTGCGACACTTCGACGCCAGAGCGACTCTTCGAAGTGTCGTTCTGGCGTCGAAGTGTCGCACGGACGGTCCGGGGGCCGAAGACTCCGGTGAAAGTGTCGCACCGGCGACGCGGCTGGTCTGGTGTGGGTCGCGTAGTTCCCGGACGGGCCCGGCGGACGGCACCCGTAGCCGGTCAGGCACGCATCCGCCTACCACCCGCCCGGCTTGTGCGCGGTTCCTGGGTCCCCTGTCTTCCGTCTGTACCAACCCACCATCCGGACTCGTCGTGCGGGAGATCGCCGCCTGGACCTGACCGCCCGACGGACTGATGCCATGGCCGCGGGAGGTCTCATACCTGGTCTTCGTGCCGCTGGGTGTCTTGGGCCTGGCCGACGGACTGGTACTCATGATCTGGTGGGAGGTCTTCGTGTCTGGTCTTCGTGCCGGACCGTCGTCGTGCGCCTGGCAGAGGTACAGACCGGGCGGGTGGTAGGCGGATGCGTGTCTGACCGGCTACGGGTGCCGTCCGCCGGGCCCGTCCGGGAGCTACGCAACCGGATCGGGGTGCTTGCGGGAGCTCTCGCCGGGGTTGCCGACCGGTACGTCGCATCGATTCGATACTCTGTCGTCGATTCGAGAGTTTTGGAATCACCTGATCGGCGTGCAACCCTCGAACCGGGTGGCGCCACCTGCGGCACCACTGCAGCCGGTGTCGACCCGACCGACGAGGTCGGGTCCTACTGCCAGGTACGTGACCGGGCGGCCCAGTGCGGGCCGACGGTCCAGCCGACCAGACGGCGACCACCGCCGGGGCAGGTGCCGTCGGCGGCGAAGCAACCACCAGCGGCGACGTGACGGACCCCGTCGAGGACCGCGGCGACCGGCCAGCGGTCGGCACCCCGTCGGGTCGCGGTGGCATCCAGGACGGCGGTCACCGACGCCGCGTCGACGCGGGACGCGAAGACCAGCCCCTGGCGCAGGGCGTAGGCAGCGTCCTTGACAGTGGGCAGCGGGCGGTCCTGCGACTGGGCCAGCACCAGCAGGCGCACCATGGCGGCCAGGGCGTCGGCGGCCAGATCAGCCCAGGGGCGGGTCGGCACGACACCCCCCAGACCCAGCAGCACCGCCAGATTGTGCGTGGTCAGCTGCTGCTGGCGCTCGATGATCATGCCGTTGTGGGCGACCGACCAGTGTGACCTCCCCGACGGTACGTCGCGTGCGCACAGGTTGGCGAACCACTGGGGGTCGAGACCCAGCCGCGCGAGCGTCACCGGACCGATGCCCCGCACCTGCTTCAGCTCGTCCACCGAGACGAAGGGCCGAGCCGCGAGCACCCGCTTGGTCGTCACGGGGCCGAACACCGTCCGGAGGGCAGCCTTGTCGCAGGTGTTGATGTCGATCTTCTCTCCGGCGGGCGACCGCAGAACCGAGGTTGCGACGAGCACCTCGTCCCAGGGCAGGTCGTAGTAGCGCTGGTACAGCGAACCGGTCAGCCAGGTCGCCGCCCGCACCGCCGCGTGGGGGAACTTGGCCGAGAACCGGCCCGTGAAGATGTCCGCCGCCAGCTCCTCGGTGAGCGGCAGGTCGAGCCCGCGCAGCAAGGTGGACAGCTCGCTGACCAGGGGGTTGGGCAGGATCGTGGTGGGAAAGGCGTCGATGGCCAGCGCGGCCAGGCGACGGCCTACGGCCACCGGGTCGTCGGGGCGCCCGGTCGCCCGGTCGGCCACGGCGGCCACCCAGGGCAGCTCGTCGAAGCGCACCTGGTGGGCCAGGTCCAGCAGCAGCAACCCGCGGCGGCGGCGGAACGCCTGGTACGTCAGCGCCATCAGGTGGCCGAGCGCCGGGTCGTCGTACGACGCGCCGACCTGCTGGGCGGTCAGGTCGGGCACCAGCTCGGCCAGCACCTCGGACGACGGGACCACGCCCTGCGCGACGAGATCCTCGACCGGCGCGGCGGTAGCCAGGCGGACCCGACGTGCGACCACCGGCGGCATCAGCGCACCAGCAGGCACGTCGAACCGGTCGGCCCTGGCTCGCGCCCGGTCCGACTCGGCGGCGGTGACCGGGCCGAGCACCGCCGCCACGTCGTCGATGCCCTGGTCGGCGGGCAGGTCGGCCAACCGGTCGCAGGCCACCTGGGCCAGGTGTGCCCGACCCGGAGCGCTGGCGACCGCCGCCTGGACCTGCCGCAGCCCGGCCAGCCGCTCCGAACCGGGCTCGCCACGCTTGGCGACCATGGCGTCCACCACCTGGGTCGCGTACGACTGCACTTCGCGACGACGCCTCTCGAAGCAGTCGGCCGTCTCGTCCAGCCGGAGCCATGCCTGGGTGGCGCGGACCAGGATGGGCAGGTTCTCCTTCGGGTCGCGGTACTTGCGGCACGGACTCGCGGCCAGCGCCGCGTCGTACCGGGCGAGCAGGCCGCGGGCGATCTGGGTGTGCTCGTCGGTCCAACGCCTGCCGACGACACCGTCGACCCGGGTGTCCCACCACAGGGCCAGGAAGTCGTCGGTCAGCGGCAGCCAGAGACTCAGCACCTCCCGCTGGGTCTCGACGGCCCGGTTCGGACCCACCCGGGCCAACGACCGGCTGGCCTGCGCCGCGGTGCGACGGGCGACCACGTCACCTGGACCAGGCCGGGCCGGGGCGACCTGGGGCGTGAACCGCAGCCGGTCGGCCAGCGGGGCCAGGGTGTCCAGCAGATCCCAGGCCGCGTCCACCGCCCCGGCCCGTACCAGCCAGGCCACCACCAGCAGCGCAGCGTCCTCGGGCAGCACCACCCGGTAGGTCCGGGCGTCGAGCAGGGCGGTCAGCTGGGCCAGGCCGTCGTCGGTCAGCCAGGACGCCAGCAGCGCCGCCCGGGACCGGGGCAGGCCCAGGGCCTGGGCCCGGACGGTCTCGTCCTCGCCCCACGGTTCGTCGGCCAGCGCCTGACCGGTGGCGAAACCGCCCCGCACCACCTGCGGAGTGACCCAGACCGGCAGGTCCGCCACCGGGGTGCGCGAACCGATGCGCAACGTGCCGTCAGCCATCCCGTCCAGCACCGACATCCAGGACCGCACCCGGTCGGCGGCACGCTGCCGGACGGCCTGGTCCTGAGTCTCGTCCTGGCTGGTACGCAGAGCGCCGGCCAGCTGGCCTGCCACGTACCCAGAGCTGATGCGCTGGTCCATGCCGACACGGCAAGTGCTGCCCTTGCGCCCTCCGGGTCCCAGCCCGGTGCTCTGCTGCTGAGCTACGTGTCGTCGTGCTCCGCGACATGCTACTGGTGCGACCCGTCCTTGGTCACGGTGTTTTCTCGACGGCTGGGGCGACTGCTCCGAGGTCTCCGGGTTCCGGGTCTGGCCGGGTTTCCGTGAATGGGCCGGGTCTGCAGACCCGGCCCATTCGCGGAAACCCGGCCAGAGCTGGCGGCTGGCGGGTCGCGGGTCGCCAAGGACGGGGACGGCAGCGCGGTACGCTGAGCAGGATGAGCACCGTCGACCCAGCAGTGGAACGCGCCCGCAGGCAGGAACGCCAGAAGGGCGGGACAGGCAGCCTCCTGGGACTGCTGATCGCGGCGGCGGGCTGCCTGGTGTGCGGCTACCTGTTCGGTCGCGGCATTGCTGGCATCGTCGCGGTGTTCCTGTGGATGGACTCCCAGGGGGTCAACGAGATGTCTGCCTCGGAGGGGCCGCCGTACCTGTGGGGGCTCATCGTGGGGATCGTCGTCGGCATCTGGATGCCGATGTGGTACTGGTCGGCGAGCCAGAGGTTCACCGGCGGGACCGGGCTGCCGATCAACGGGCTGTCGCTGGTCGCGGTGGCCACGGCCTGCGGGGTCTGGTTGCAGGGGGTGCGGTGGACGGGGCCGGAGTACTACTGGTCCAACCATGTCCAGCGCCGGGCGACCGAGCAGGAGGAGTACTGGTTGGTGGAGCCCACCGACCGATGGCTGCCGGTCGCCTTCACCGTCGTCGCCGCGCTGATCCTGGCCTTCAGCATCTGGTCCTTCGTCCAACGGAGCACCAAGAGCACCCGGGCCCAGAACCTGCTGGACACCGGGCGCCAGGCGCCCGGTGTCGTCACCGCGGCGGCGTGGACCGGCACGATGACCAACGGCCACAAGCTAATCCAGTTCACGGTCAGGTTCACCGACCATGCCGGGGTGCAGCGCTGGGTCACCAAGAAGGCGACCTTCGGCCCGGCCGCGATACCGGCCGTGGGTATGCCGGCGACCGTGCTCTACGACCCGGCTCACCTGGACGAGGACGAGATCCTCGTCACGCTCGAACCGCTCGAGGTCGTGGAGAATCTGCGCGACGCGGGACCGACCGTCCCGCAGCGGACCAGCACCGGTCAGGACGCTGATCCTTCACCGCCTTGGGGTTCCCCCTCCGACGGTTTCTACCACGGTGATACGGGGCACGGCTATTACCGCGGTGACGGGGTCGGACACTAGCTAGTAGACCGTCGCACCTAAGCTTCTGGTGGCCGCGGTGCCAGAGCCCGCTCGGGCACGTCAGCCCGGCCTGACCGAACTGGCCCTAGCCGATGTAGGCTGACCGCATGGTGCCCGACGAAACCGATCCCGCAAGGTCCCCCACCTACGGGACCCCGCCGCCGTACGGCACCCCAGACGGTGCACCAACATATTCGAGTCCCGTTCCTGGCGCATGGGCCGAGGTGCGCGCCGGTGCACGTTTACTCGCCTTTGACGGCCGAGTCCTGGAGATCTTTAACTTTCAAGTCGACGGATACCCGGTAGCCGTGCGTTTCCATATCAGCAACATGAGCCTGAAGATCGTAGGTCCCAATCGAAAAGGGCGACGCTCTCTCAGAGTTGAAGCGCCAAACTGCTCCCTCCAGGTGTGGGTTACCGTCCAGGCTGACGAGTGGGCCACCGTGGGCCCTTTCATCTCCCGGGTTGCTGCCGCTCTGCCGCTTCAGGACGGTCTGCAAACCTGGTAGCCCACGATCCCGACGTGTCCAAAAGATACCTCCACCCACCAGCCCTGCCGAATTGTAGAACCGATAAGGGTGTGCTAGTTCGTGGGTTCCACGCCGTTCCACCGTTTCGAAACGGTGGAACGGCGTGGAACCCACGAACTGGATCACTCTTATCGGTTGACGAATGAGGTGGGGGTGTTTTGTTGGATTGGTTGGACCGGGCGGACTGTTCCTAGCCCAGGGCCGTGACGGGAGTCGTGTTCGAGCCGCTCACTGCAGGAGGGGCTTGTCTGCTCCGAGGTGCGGCGATATCGTTGCACTGTGGAACGAACTGGTGGTATCACGCTGTTGCTCGACGCCTGGTTCCTGGCCCAGGCGGTCGGCCGCTGGATGCAGTCCCGGCTCGCGTCGGTCGGTCTGTCCGCGGACGAGATGGCGCTGTGCTCGGTGCTACGTGCCGTCGGCGGCAGCAGCCCGACCGGGCTGGCCGAGATGGTCGGGAGTCCGCTGTCGACCATGACCAGCATGATCGCCCGCCTCCAGCGGGAGGGGGTGCTGGAGGCGGTGCCGGACCCGTCCGACCGGCGGGCCAAGCTGGTGCGCCTGACCGCGTCCGGGGAGAGGCGGCTGACCGAGGCCCAGGCGGCGTTCGTCCCGGCCTACCGGACGCTGACCGCGTCGCTGGCCCTGCCGGTGGACCATATCGGGTCGGCTCTCCACGAGCTCGAGGTCGCGGTCCGCGCCGACCTCGGGATGGCGCAGCGACCGGAGAGCCCCGCAGCCACGCCCGACGACCCCGCTCCCCTGTCGGCCGCGCAGCTGGCGGAGGTCCGCGGCTATATCGCGTGGATCCGGCACCGGGACGCCCCGGTGAGACCAGAGGACGAGCCGGGTACCGAGCAGCAGCGCCACGACGGCCGGGCGACCGGGTCGGGCGAGCGATGACGACGAACCTGCGACCGGCGCCCGCGGAAGACGTGCCCGGCCGGACGGGCTCTCGTCCCGGTCGAGGGCTGTGGGTGCTCTCCGCTGCCTACCTGCTGACCGCGGTGCTCATGTTCGCCGTCCTGCTCCCCGCCACGACCACCGCCTGCGGCAGCGCGCCCCTCGACAGCCGCTTCGTGTGGGACGCGCACGACGCCACCGCGTTCGCCGCGGCCTGCGGCCACCGGGGTCTGGCTGTCTACTCCCGCCTGCAGGTCTTCGACCTCGTCTACCCCGCTCTCCTGGCGACGACGGTCAGCGCCTGGGCCACCTGGCTCGGGGCGCGCCTGGGAGCACGTCGCTGGCTGACCGTCGGCACCGTCGCGGCGGCCGTGACCAACGCGGTGCTCGACTACCTGGAGAACACCGCCGCCTGGGTGCTCATCCGGACCGAGACGGCCACGTCCTGGATCTTCGCTGCCGGCGGCGGGATCTCGCTGCTCAAGAACCTCACGGGTGCCGTCGCGATCACCGCTGTTCTCGGGCTCGCCGGGTGGTATCTCGTCACCCGGTGGACGGCCCGGCGAGACCGACCATGACGCAGACGGGCGGTCGTCAGTTGGCGGCCGGTCGTTCGGCGGCGGTGAGGGTGAGAACGGGGCGTGCCCGTACCCGCGCGACCTGCGCCAGCCGGGCGTCGAAGGTGGCCAGGGTGGCGTTGTCGCGCTCGGCGGCGTCGAGCACGCAGCACTCGAGCAGGCTCAGCGACGTGGTGACGCGCAGGTGCTCGACCCGGCGGGAGTGCCCCGGGTCCGGTGACCAGACCGCGACCCCGACCTGCTCCACCAGTGCGCGCAACCTCAGGTCGTGACCCTTGTCGACGGCCCCCACCGCGCACTGCGCGAAAGTCAGCGGATGGATGGCCAGCGTATCGTCGGTGTCGAGAACCTCCAGCGCCCGGTTGGCGTGCACGTGCCCGCGCTCCAGGCAGGCGGTGACGATATCGGCGTCAAGAAGGATCACACAGCCCTCGCACAACTCGGAGTCGTCCTGTAAGCCTTCCAAGTTACCAGACCAAACGGTGCGAAGCGGCAGATTTCACCTGGATGACCTATCGCCCGCGCGGTGCCGAAAAACTGACGGACGGACCGTCGCAGTTCCGACCGTCCAGACGCGAAGCTGCTGATAGACGCGGTGGGGCGGCGAGAGCGACGACCTGTCCGACTGCTCTTCCCGTCGGCGGACGGTGTTACGGGCGACGGCCAGAGCAAGACTTTCGTCCCGCGACGAACACGGTCGGGAGGTCACCGAAAAATACGGGACGGTAGAGCGCGGCAGGTCTCGCACGTAGTACAGCGTCGCAGCGGCTCCTCGGTTGGCGCTGTCTGGTCCTACCGCCAGGTGCGTGCCTGCGACTGGACCAGCACCAGAGCATCTGGCCCCTCCCCTCCTCTCACCCCCAAACCATAAGACCGATAAGGGTGTGATAGTTCGTGGCTTCCACGCCGTTCCACCGTTTCGAAACGGTGGAACGGCGTGGAAGCCACGAACTGGAGCACCCTTATCGGATCGCGGGTGAGACGGGGGTTCTGGGCGAACCGTTCCCTGCGGGTGCTGCCCCTGCGCCCTCCGGGGGTGAAGCCCGGTGCTCTGCTACTGTGCAGCGTCGAGGAGCTCGTTGGCCAGCTGGATCTGGTCGCTGGTCAGAGCTTCGAAGCGGTCGGCGGTCCGGGCGATGGTGGCCGGGGTGCCGGACACCTCCATGCAGACCGGGAGGTCCTCGTAGCAGTACGCGACGTTCATGGTCTGGCCGTGCGCACGGGAGAACACCGGCCCGACCGGACCGTCGACTAACCGCGGCGCGTCGGCGGCGTCCTGGTCGTACCCGTGGCGCTGGTAGTGCGCGACGCTCGCCTGGACGTCGCGGAACCAGCCCAGCTGCACCGCGAGGCCCTCGTCCGGCCACTCGCAGCTGACGAGCCAGCTGGAACCCTGGAAGCCCGGGTCAGCCCCGATGGCGATGTCGTACTCGAAGCACTCGGGGTCGGGCACACCCGCCTTGAGCGGGAACGTGTCGAACAGCACCGCAGCCTTGAGGTCGGGGCAGCGGACCGGCCAGGCTTCCTTCCGCTGCTGTCCGGTGCGGCTCGCGGCCTCCAGGTCGTCCCAGCACGACGAGGTGACGGCGTCGGCGTCGGCTGCGTCCCGGTCAGCCCTCTGCCACACCACCACACCCGCCGTCGCGAGGATCACCACCCCGACCGCGGCAGCCAGCCACCTGGGCCACCGACGCGGTCGGTCCCGCGCCAAGGGGGCAGGACTGGGCGGCTGGGCGGCAGCGGGCTGGAGCTGGCGGGTGTCGGGCAGGGGCACGTCTGGCTGACGCGGCGGGGCCGGACGGGGCGGGCCCCAGTCGGACGGCCCGGCCAGCCGGAGACGGTCGAGACGGGACGCGGCGTCGGCCAGGCCTGTCCGTCGGCGCGGGTCAGGCTCGCACAGGCCCCGGACCACCTCGTCCAGGTACGGGGCGGCACGGCCGCTGGGCAGCCCGTCCGGCAGCAGGTCAGGGCCGTGCCGCGGACCGGGTGCCTGGCCGGTGAGCATCCAGACCAGCAGGCAGCCCAGGTACCAGGCGTCGGTGTACCGGCCCACAGCAGTGTCACCGGCCAGCATCTCCGGCGGCAGCGAGAACCCGCGGTTGCCGACCAGCTCGGTGCGGGTCGAGGTCTGGTCGCTGGCTACGGTGTGCGCGATGCCCCAGTCGGCCAGCAGCAGCCGCCCGGCCGCGTCGACCAGCACGTTGTTCGGGGTGATGTCCCGGTGCACGACGTTGAGGTGCTCGTGCACGGCCTGCACCGTGCGCACCAGGGGCAGCATCCGGGCCAGGGCGACCGACGGGGTCCAGTCGACGGCGGTGGCGGTGGCGTCACGCCGGGCCTGGGCCAGGTTGGTCGGGCACCACGGCATGACGTCGCACCACAGCTCGTACTGGGCAGCCGGGGCGGCGACCGGCACCTGGTCACCGGGCAGCGTGACGACGAACGACTCCAGCACCGGCAGCACCGCCGGGTAGCGGGCCGGGTCGGCCCGGGTCGCCTCGGCCACGGTCAGCATGGTGACCAGACGTTCCATCTGCCGGACCCGTTCGGCCTGCGACGACACCGCCTGCACCCGCAGCGCCAGCTCGGTCCCACCTTCGGTCCCGTCCAGCACCGCCCGGGCCACCGCCGCCTGCCCGCCGCGCAGCACCGGCAGCAGCACCCGCACCGGGTGCGAGTCCAGCGCGCCGGAGACCTGGAGCAGCCCCGACGGCGTCAGCCGGACCAGCGAACCGCGCACCACCGAGCCGCGCCGCTGCTGCAGCCACTGCGACAACGCCTCACCGGGGAGCAAGTCGGTTCCTGACGGGCTACGGCTGGGCCGCGAGGTACTCGACGATCCGGTCGGCCTCGCTCGAAGGGATGGCGTAGAAGTACCTGGTCGACAGGGGGATCGGCGTGTCGTCGGAACCGAAGGCCTCCAGGCACATCGGCAGCTCGGCGAAGCAGTACACGGCATGGTGGACGCCATCGTCGTGCACGTGGTAGAACGACGGCCCGTCTGGTCCGCTCGCGAACGGCGGTACGTCAGAGGACGGGTCTTCCTGGTCCTCGTAGCTCATCCCGTAATAGTCCATCATGGTGTCGATATCGACGAACTTGGTGATGTACACCCAGATGTTGGCGTCCGTCCAGCCGCACTGGGCCATCGTCTCCGGTGCTGCCCTCAGACCGGAGTCGGTCTCGCGGGGCACCGGGTAGCAGATCACCTCGACGCCGTCGTCCTTGTGGCCCCGGAACACCGCGTAGGACATCGCGGACACGTCGAAGGCCGGACACTCGCCGTAGACGGTGGCAGTCCAGCAGTTCGGGTCGACCGCGGTGGTGCTGGGCGATGCCATGGGTGCGGCCGTCGAGTCAGACCGGGTGACGAGCCAGGCCACGACACCCGCCAGGGCCAGCACCACCACGACCAGCACGCTGACCAGGGTCGCGATCCGGGCCCCTGGCCGACGGGCCACCGGGTCGAGAACCACGGCCTGCAGCGGCACACCCGGCGGCAGGGCCACGCTGACAGGGGCACCAGGACTGCTCGGCAGGGTGGTCGACTGCTGAGCCTGGGCCGGACCGGCTGGTGGCACGAAGACGGGCCGGGCCGGTGCAGGGCCGGTCCACTCGGCCGGGCCGGCGCTGGTCAGGCGGTGCAGCCGGGTCGCGGCGTCGGCCAGGTCCATCCGCTGGCGCGGGTCGGGCCAGCACAGGCCCTGGACCACCTCGACCAGGTGGGCCCCGGCCCGCCCGCCGGGCAGACCCTCCGGCAGCCAGGTCGGACCGTGCTGGGGGCCGGGGGACTGGCCGGTCAGCATCCAGACCAGCAGGCAGCCCAGGTACCAGGCGTCGGTGTACCGGCCGACGGCGGTGTCCCCGGCCAGCGTCTCCGGCGGCAGGCAGAACCCGCGGTTGCCGACCAGCTGGGTGTAGGTCGAGGTCTGGTCGGGCGCTATGGTGTGCGCCACGCCCCAGTCGGCCAGCAGCAGCCGCCCGGCGGTGTCGACCAGCACGTTGTCCGGGGTGATGTCCCGGTGGATGATGCCGAGGTTGCGGTGCACGGTGTGCACGGTGCTGATCACCGGCACCATCTGGGCCAGCACGAGGTTGGGGACCGGACCGGCCGGGCCGGTCTGCTTCTGGTAGTCGACGAGGTTGGACGGGCACCACGGCATGAGGTCGCACCACAGCTCGTACTGCACGTCCGGGCTGGTGACCGCCATCTCGTCGCCGGGCGCCGTGACCACGAACGACTCCAGCACCGGCAGCACCGCCGGGTAGGCCACGGGGTTGGCGCGGGCGGCCTGCGCCACGGTCAGCATGGAGACCAGGCGTTCCATCTGACGGGCCCGCTCGGCCTGGGCCGAGACCGCCTGCACCCGCAGGGCCAGCGCCTGGTCGACGCCGTCGACCGCGGCCCGCGCCACCGCCGCCTGGCCGCCGTACACCACCGGCAGGGCGATGCGGACCTGGTGCGAGTCCGGCCGGTCCGAGACCCGCACCAGCCCCGACGGGCTCAGCTGGACCAGCGGCCCGTACACCACCGTGCCCACCCGGCGCTGCAGCCACTGGGAGAGGGTGTCGCCGGTCAGCACTCTGATCACTGTAGACGACGGAAGCATCCGATATCTGCCGTTTCCTGCAGTTCGCTCACCGGACGGAGCGGCGCCAGGCGGGGTGCACGGGGTCTACGAGGGCAGCGGGACCTCGACGGTCGTGGCGGGCCACGGTGCGACCGGGGTGCGCGGGTCGTCGCGCAGCAGGGTCGCGGTCCAGGTGTCGCGGCGTCCGTCGCGCTGCACCGAACCCAGGCGCTCGACACCTTCGAACCGGAACCCGACCCGCCAGGCGGCCCGCCACGACGCCCAGTTCCCGACGTAGGCGTGCCACACGACACGGTCCAGACGCGGGCCGTCGGGCGCGTCGAAGGCCCAGTCCAGCACCAGGACCAGGCTCCGGTGCAGCAGGCCGCGGCCCCGGGCGGCGGGGGCCATCCAGTAGCCCACCGCGGCCGAACGGGCAGGTTCCGCGAGCAGCCCGACCGCACCGACGCACCGCCACGCACCGGCTGCGCCGTCACCTCCGGCCAGACCGTCGTCGGTGCGGACCACCCAGGTCGCCTTGCCGTCGTCTGAGCCGTCGGCCCAGGCCCGCCAGCCGTCGGCCGCGTACTCGGTGACGAACCACTCGGCGTCGTCGCGGGTGTAAGGGCTGGGCACGGTGGTCCAGCGCGACACCTGCGGGTCCTGGCAGGCCGCCGTGATCGCCGGGACGTCCGCCGCGACCGGAGGGGTCAGCCGGACGACGTCGTCGTGGAGGTTCACCATGCGTCCCGACACTACCCGGTGTCATCTGTCCGGCCTCGTGACGGGACGGGCTGGGCCGAACGGTGGTCGGCTCCGCGGACGTCTTAAGCCCTCCACGGCACCGACGATGGGTCTCGCGACGGACCGGGCGACGGCGCCCGCCGTCTCTTCTCGAGGCCCACCGGGGGCGGGCCACCGCACCGGGCTGGCTGCCGCGGTGATCTTTGTCTCTCCCCGACTGCTCATGACGTCTGCCGTACCGCCGATCGGGTCATGCATTCGGTCACAGTCACCGTCGAGGGATTCGGTCCCCCGGCGACGTCTGTCGAGGAGAGCAGATGTCCTTCCCCAACCCGCAGCACCCCCAGGCCCAGCAGGGCACCCAGACTGAGGACGCCGAGGCCATCGTCCCGGCGCAGTACAACCCGGTGCGGCACGCCCCGCCGGCACCAGGCCAGGAGGCGCCCGACGGGCCGACCGACCTGGCGCAGGTGTCCGACCTGGACGACGAACCCGCCTGGGAGCCCAACCAGCCGCAGGACGCCACGACCGACACCCTGCCCACCCGTCAGCCCGTGCCACCGGTCACGGCACCGACGGAGCGGTCGGCCTCGTCACCGTTCAGCCGTCTGCCCAGCTCGCGTCCTGGGTCGTCACCTCCCCCGGCGCAGCCGCCCGCCGCCGCACCCGCGCCGACCGGGTCGCTGTTCGACCGGATGTCGAGCCCGGCCGACGTCGAACCGGGCGTACCGGCCGTGGCCACGCCGCCCCAGACCTGGTCGGCCGCACCCCGGACCCCTGAGGCCGGGCCCGCACCGGCTGCCTACCAGCCACCCACGGCCGCCCAGCCCGCACCCCAGCAGGCAGCCGCACCAGCTCCAGCCGCCTTACAGCCGCCGACCGCCGACCGGTCGGCACCGGCAACCCAGCCGCCAGCCCAGCCAGCCCCAGCACCGCAGGCCCCGGTCTACCAACCGCCCACGGCCGCCCAGCCAGCCCCACCGGTACCAGAGGCGTACCGACCACCGACGGTCGCCCAACCTGCACCGCCTGCGTCGGCTGCCTACCAGTCGACCCAGCCTCCGGCTCCGTCGTACCAGCCGCCGACCGCGGCCCGGCCGACGATGCCCGCACCGGCCGCGGCTGGAGCCGAGGCCCCCTTCGAGGCCGTCCCGGCGCCCATCCCGGCCCGGCCGATCGCCGACCCGGGACCGTTCACGGCCGCGGTCGCGCCTGCCACCGAGGCTTCCTGGCCGACGACCTCGCTCCACCCGCCTCAGACCTCCGACCCGTTCGCCGGACCGTTCCACCCGTCCGGTCCGGCCCAGCCGACGATGCCCGCCCAGCCGGGGGCCCCCGCCGCCGAGCGGTACCAGATGCCGGGCACCGAGGCGTCCCGCGGTCGGCACACCAGCCAGGCGCCGTTCGGCGTCCCGGAGAACACCTTCCCGGGGTCGAAGTCTTTCGTGGCGACCTGGCTGCTGGCCTGGTTCCTGGGAAACCTCGGCATCGACCGGTTCTACCTGGGCAAGATCGGCACCGGCCTCGTCAAGCTGGTCACCGCCGGCGGGCTCGGGGTGTGGGCCCTGTACGACCTGTTCCTCACCCTGCTCGGCCACCAGACGGCCAAGGACGGTTCGCGGCTGGCGGGATACGACCAGCACAAGAAGCTGGCCTGGATTATCACCCTCAGCACCAGCCTCGTCGGGGCCGCCGCGTATATCACCACAATAGTGCTCGCCGTGGGTCGGCCATTCTGACGACCGGTCGGGCTGCGTAGAGTCGGGGTTGATATTCTCGTACGTCATGAGCGCCCCTCCGCCTGTCTATCCGGCACCTCCGACCTCGGGCTACGGCCAGCCTGTCTCCGACAAGTCGTGGCTCGCCGCCCTTCTGCTCTCCATTATCATCGGAGAGCTCGGTATCGACCGGTTCTACCTAGGTAAGGTCGGCACCGGGATCCTCAAGCTCATCACTCTCGGCGGCCTCGGCATCTGGTGGATCATCGACGTCGTCCTCATCGCCGTCGGCAAGATGACCGACGGGAACGGTCGACCGGTCGTCAACGGCCCGTAGGCCTCCACGATCAGGTGCCGTCCCTGGACGTGTCCGGCCGCAGTACCGACCGGTAGGCGACGCAGCCGGGCACGAACTGCGGTGGCGACCGGTCTGGTTCCGGCGAGAGCCCAGGCCACAGCCCCGGGTGGTACCAGCACACCTGGGACGCAGCCGGGCGCCGGACCGCACCGCGCAGCCGGAGCATCTCGTCGACCAGACCGTCACCGCTGAGCTCATCGCTGAGCCGTTCGAAGTGCACGCCAGCATGCTGCCCGGACCGCGTCGCCGCCGCGACTCGAGGCGCTGCTGTCCGGTGTTCTCCGCTACGGCCGGTGTACCCTGGCGCTGACCGTCGGCGTCACGACGTCGCCGGACTCGCACCCGACCGCGACGTACGACGGACCCGTCCGTCCGCGCCGACCGAGGGTGCCGAGCACAGCGGACACACCGGACAACGAGGTATACATCATGGGTCTCTTCAAAGCCGCGGCTGGTGCGATCGGCGGCACCCTCGCCGACCAGTGGCTGGACTTCTACACCGTGCCACCGGGCATCGCGCCGACCATGGCGATGGTGGCGGCCGTGCCGAGCGGGCAGAACGCGGGACGCGGGTCGAACACCAAAGGCTCTGAGGGCATCATCAGCAACGGGTCGAAGATCCTCGTGCCCGAGGGATACGGGCTGATACTCATGCAGGACGGCGCGATCACCGGGTTCGCCGCCGAGGCCGGGGGCTACGTCTGGAACTCCGAGGCGCAGGACTCCCAGTCGATCTTCGCGGGCAACGGGCTGCTCAGCCCGCTGGTCAAGACCTCGTGGGAACGGTTCAAGTTCGGCGGCCGTCCCGCCGCCCAGCAGCGCGCCTTCTTCGTGAGCCTCAAAGAGCTGCCGAACAACCGGTTCGGCACCCAGTCGGAGATCTACTGGGACGACGCCTATATGAACGCTCAGGTCGGCGCCATCACCCGCGGCACCTACTCGCTGCGGATCGTCGACCCGATCCTGTTCGTGAAGAACTTCGTCCCCGCCACCTACCTGCAGCCGGGCTACGCGTTCGACTTCACCGACCTGAACAACGACGCCGCCACGCAGCTGTTCAACGAGGTCGTCGGTTCGCTGGCGCAGGCGTTCTCCCTCTACACCAACGACCCGGCCAAGGGGAACCGGATCACCAAGATCCAGTCCGACTCCGTCGGTTTCGCCAAGAGCCTGTCCGAGGCCGTCGAGGCCGGCTACCAGTGGCAGACCGACCGGGGCCTGGAGATCGTCAAGACCGCGATCGTCGCCATCGAGTACGACGAGAACACCCGCGAGCTGCTGAAGAACGTACAGCGGGCCGACGCGCTGTCCGGCGCCCGGGGCAACTCCAACCTCCAGGCGTCGGTGGCGCAGGGCTTCCAGGCCGCGGGCGAGAGCGGTGGGGCTGGCGGCATGTTCGGCATGGGCATCGCCGCGGGCAGCATCGGCCTGTCCGGGCTGCAGCAGCCGGTCCCGGGGGTCGGGGCCAACGCCCAGCCCGCCCCGCAGGCACCCGCCTACGGCACCGCACCGGTCGCGCCGGTGCCCGGAGCCGCGGCGGCCCCGGCCGGTGCCGACCCGGTGGCCCAGCTGGCGAAGTACAAGGAGATGCTCGACGCCGGTCTGATCACCCAGGCCGACTACGACGCCGCCAAGGCCAAGGCCCTCGGGCTGTAGCCCCGTGATGACGACGCCGCCACCGCCTCCCGGCCCGCCGGAGCCTGTGCCTGGTCTGCCAGAGCCGGGAGCGGCGGCGTCCTTCCCGACGGCAGGAGATCCCGCGGCCGGGGACGCCGGGCCGGGGACGCCGACCGACCCGCCGACGATCGACACGGCGAACGCCGATGCCCAGCAGGGCGTCAACCGCTGCCCGCGCTGCGGTTCGACCGACGTCCAGCTGCGCCTGGAGACCGGTCGGCTGGTCTGCCTGTTCTGCCGTCACGAGTGGGCCGAGGCCCGGGTCGAGGAGCAGTTCGGCCTGGGCCAGGGCCTGGACGACCTGACCGGCACCCAGATCGCGACGGGCGCCGGCGATATCGCCGACGACACGACGGTCGTCACCATGAAGTGCCAGGGCTGCGGGGCGGAGGTGGTCGTGGACACCGCGAACGCGATGTCCGCCCGCTGCCACTGGTGCCGTCACGTGCTGTCGGTGAACCAGCAGATCCCCAACGGCGCGGTGCCGGACGCGGTGCTGCCCTTCCGGCTGAGCCACGCCGAGGCTGTGGACCGTATCCGGCGGTTCGCCGGGAGACGGCGGACGTACGCGCACTCGCGGTTCAAGAAGGAGTTCAGGCCCCAGAACGTCGTCGGCGTGTACCTGCCGTACATGGTGATCGACGCCAAGGCGTCCTCGCAGGTGCACGGCCGCGGGGAGATCACCACCCGCCGGTACACCCGCAAGCGGGGCGACACCACTGTCACCTACTACGACGCCGACGTGTACCGGGTGTCCCGGCAGGTGTCGTTCGTGGTGGACGACCTCACGATCGAGTCGTCCGCGGAACGGGCCAACATGGACGTCCGCAGCAACACGAACAACATCATCAACACCATCCTGCCGTTCGACACCAAGAACGCTGTGCAGTGGAACGCCAGCTATCTGTCTGGTTTCACCTCGGAGAGGCGCGACCAGGACGTGTCCGGCCTGCGCCCGGTGCTCGAGGACCAGCTGATGTCCATCGGCCGGGCCCAGGTGCAGCCGTCGGTCGCCCGCTACGACCGCGGGGTGCGCTGGGAGACCGAGCGGCTCGACGTGGCAGGCACCCGCTGGGTGTCCATGTACCTGCCGGTGTGGCTGTACTCCTACTACCACGTGGAGTCCGGCCGCGGCATGGTCCACTACATCGCGGTGAACGCCCGCACCGGGGAGACCATGGGCTCCATCCCGGTGGCCAAGGCCAAGCTGTTCCTGGCCTCGCTCGCCGTCGGCGTCATCGTCGAGATCGGGGCGGTCGCGGCCCTGATAGGTCTGGCCTGAGAGGGACGGTAATGAGCCTGCTGACCGAGGTGCTGCCCCAGCTGGTGCTGGCGGCGGAGTCGTCGGACTCCGACGGCGGCGAGCTGTGGCTGCTGCTGGCCGGTCCGGCCGCCGGGGCCGGTATGTACTGGAGCCTGTACCGCTACTACCGCAACACCGACAAGTCCCACAGCTTCGAGCGCGAGACCGCGGTGGTCGCCCAGCCGGTACAGGGCGAGGAGCACAAGGTCGACGAGATCCGCGGCACCCGCTCCAGCACCACCGACGGCCGCAACGAGGGCAGCTACCGCCGCCGCGTCCAGCGCATCGACTGACCTTGTGCGCTGCCGTCGCGGGCCAGGCGCGGTCAGCGCAAGGTGGGTGCGTCGAGTCAGTGCGGTCAACTACGCTGATGTCGTGACTACCAGGCAGCAGGTCGACACCGACAGGTTCAATCCCGCACCGACACTCCCTTATAACCTCCGGGTGCTGGATTTCCAGAGCGCTATGCAAGACGTGTACGACTTCTTCTACGACGTGAACCTTCACCTCCGCGTCCGCAGCCTGCCCCGTCTCGACGATATGCTGCGACCGGCGATCTGCTCGGGTGTGATCTCCGATATGCTCACCGAGTCTCTCGCCAAGCACTCCCGCTCCCTGACGGTCAACGCCTACCACAACGGGCACCCGGATCTCGTGGTGCGCGGCGTCTATCCCAACGACAGCGTGAAGTCCGGGAGCGAAGGGGTGGAGGTCAAGTCCACCCGCAAGCGCGGCGGGGCTGTCGACACTCACGGTGGCCGCAAGCAGTGGATGTGCGTGTTCGTCTACACCGTCGACACCCGTACCGAGCCGGCGACGGACCGGACGCCGATGACCTTCACCGAGGTGTACCTGGCCGCTGTCGACCCCGAGGACTTCCGTCGTAACGAGCGCGGCGAGCTCGGGACCCGGACGTCGACGCTCGACCGCGCGGGCCTGGCCAGGCTGCGTGAGCACTGGGTGTATCGCGACCAGGGCTGACGGTCTACTCGACCTCTAGCTCGGACAGCGTCCTTATGCTGGTCTTCGCGATCTGGAAGTAGGCGGGATCACGCTCTACGCCGATGCTGCGGTAGCCGACGGCCTGGGCGGCGGCCAGGGTCGAGCCGGACCCGGCGAAGGGGTCCAGGACCACGCCCTGGCCCAGCGGCAGCACGGCCCGGACCACCTGGCGCAGGAAGGCCTGGGGCTTGAGCGAGGGGTGCGCCGCGACGAGGCGCTCGCGCCGGGGCGTCGGGGCGGACCGGATGACGTCGCCGAAGGGCAGGTCCTCGGAGATCCGGCGCAGACCGCCGGTGCCCCACCGGTCGAGGTTCTGGGCCACGGTGCCCTCGACGGGCTTGCGGAACAGCAGCCACGGCTCCCACATGCTCCGGGGCATGACCGACACGTCCGGGTAGACCTGGTGGGCGTTCTTCGGCCGGTCGCCGCCGCGCATGGTCTGCACCAGACGGACGATCTCGCCGCGCCGCTCGAGACCGCCCCGCCCCAGCGAGTAGGACACCAGGTGCGACACCAGCGGGTTGGCGGCCACCAGGACGTGCGCACCGGGCACCAGGGTCGGCAGGAGCGCCGCGGCGAGCTCCCCGAAGAACCGCTCCAGCGACTCCAGCTCGGCCGCCGAGAGGGTGGTGAAGCGCGGCAGGGGCGAGCGGGTGTGACCGTCGAAGGACGGCGGGACCCGCCACACCCCGCCCCGGCCGCTGCGCAGCTTCACCTGCTGGGCGTGGGTGTACTCGACCAGACCGTACGGCGGGTCGGTCACCACACCGTGGATCGAGCACCGCTCGCGGTCGCGCAGCCAGTCCAGACAGTCCGCCTGGTAGAGCAGAGCCTCGCCCAGCCCGAAGACGGCCGGTCCGGCCTCGGCGAAGGCCTGCGCCTGCTGGCTCATCGCCGACCGACCAGGGCGTACCGGCCGCGACCGGTGCGCTCGAAGGTCCCCGGAGTGTTGAGCCCGAGGTAGGACCGCACAGAGGACTCCGCGACCGGCCGGCCGAGCCGCTCCCCCACCCCTGCGACGACATCGGCGACAGACGCGTCCGCCGTGTCCAGATCCCGGTAGAAGCCGAGGATCGCATCGCGCACCTCACCCGGCCGTTGCCGCTCTGCCATAGAACCACCTCCGCGAGAGTTTGACGTCCAGACGTCAAACTACCTGATTTGACGTCCAGACGTCAAAACGCCACACCGACACGCACCCGACATGGTCGAATGCGTGTTCGACGACCCGACTGTACCCAGGACCACAGACACGCCGTGCACAGGGACGCTCGTCAGGCACATCGTCAGGTCTGACGGTCTCAAGAGACCAACTTGGCGAACCGGCGAATGTATCTTCGCAGGTCAGATGTGGTGGAGCCGACGGGACTCGAACCCGCAACCCCCTGCTTGCAAAGCAGGTGCGCTACCAGTTGCGCCACGGCCCCGAGGGGCGGGCCACCTCAGAGGTTGTCGGTGACCTCGGCCCACAGATCGCGTTCGTCCTGGTCCTGGACGAACCGCCGGTACGCCAGGTACCCGATCCCGGCGACCGCCGCCAGTACGAGCAGCTTCTTCATCAGTACCTCCAGCTCCGAGCTCTGGGCCGACCCCCAGACGGTACCCGACCGATCCGGCCTTGCCTAACTCACCACCCGAAGGGTCGTTCGTCCTCGTCCACCGCCGTTCCTGATATCAGGCTGGTGCGGCGGTCAGGTAGTAGCCGGTGTTGCGGAGCGCGCCGTCGGTGGTGACCTGGCCGGTCGCCGTCAGCGACTTCAGGGCGTGGCGGGTCTGGCGGAGGGTCAGGCCGGAGCGTCGTGCGATCTCGGTGGTGGTCGACGGCACCGGGGTCAGGGCTGCCAGGACGGTCTTCTGGACGGTGGACGGCGGACGGCTCGACCGGTAAGCTGCCTCCGGGGTGGAGGACAGTCGTGCGGTGAAGGAGAGGCCCGTGTCGAAGAACTGAGGCTGGGGCAGGTTCGCGCGGCGCATGGCGTCACGCGCGGCGGGGATGCCTGAGCCGAGTCGTTCGATCACCCTCGCACCGCCTGGGGAACGGACGCTCATCAGGATCGATGCGAGCCACCCGTTGCGCAGGCTGGAGTCGGTGTGACCCAGCGCGACTACGCTCACCCCGTACAGACCGCCCGGGTTGGTGATCGTCAGTCGGCCTGGCTCGAGGGTAAGGCTGATATACCGACCGAGGGCGTGCGGGCCCAGGTCGCGGTGGATCAGCGCGTTGGCGACCAGCTCTCGTACGGCCCGCTCGGGGAACTCCGGCTCGTCGTACAGGTCGCCACTATCGTCCACGATGCGTGCGGCCGTGTTGCGGGTCACCCACGCCAGGGCGTCGTCGAGCATCGACGGCACAGGTCCCTCGATGACCGCTGAGTCCAGGACCTTCGACTGCGCACCACGGGCTCGGCCGTTCCAGCTCGACGCCTGGACCGACAGGGACGGATAACAGCTCTGGGGCACAAGACCCAGAGCGAGAAGACCCGCGACAGTCACGTCGCTGTCGTCGGTGACGACCCCGGCGTGGCGCAGGACCTCGGCGTCGCCCCACCCGGCGAACACCGACGACTGTCCGCGCCGGGTACGGACGAAGGCGGCCACAGCCGCCGGGTCCAGGTCTGAGACCGACGTGCCCGGAACCGGAGCGCGGTCGTAAGACGGCTGGGTCCTGGCCGCGACGAAGGCTTGTTCTTCGACCTGGGACAACGGGAACGTCCCGTCGTACTGACGCAGGTACGCGATGCCCGAGGCCCTGACCCGGACTGGCTTGGCTAGGGCCTGCGCCTCTACCACCTGCACGACCACAAGTCGTTGCCCCTCGAATGGCACCGTCTCGGTCGTGACCTGGACCGGCGGCTCCAACGCCTGCCGTGCCACTTGCACGACGGCCTGCTGGGCTGCCTTGACGTCGTACACGCCGCCCGCCGCGAACCCGTGTGCCTCGTCCAGCCCGAGGATGATGGTTCCACCCCCGGGACGGTTGGCGAAGCCCGACAGCAGGTTCGCCGTGTTCTGCGGCAGACCACCCCGTGCCGACTTGGCCTCGACCTCAGCCGTATCACTGCCCTCGGCCCGCAGCAGCGACACCATAGCGACAAGATCCATGTCACTAGCGTACTCCGGACGTCACTAGCATGTCATCAGTCCGTAGATGTGTCACCAACGTGTCACTAGGTACTTCAGCGCGGACGATGTGCGGCGAAGTACGAGACCAGGCACGAGGCACGAGGTTGTAACCTCGCGCCTCGTGTCGACCTCGTATCTCGCGGTCCAGCCACGGAACCCGACAGGACTCACCGACCCAACCATGTCACCACGAAGGTCGGTACGACCGAGGGGTCCGGGGGCGCCCGGCTCACCGTAAGCGAGCACAGAGCACCCAGCGGCCTCGTGGACTCGACTCGAACGCCCAACCCGTCACGGTGGGGGTCACGGGGGCTTGCCCCGTGCGAGCGCGAGGCTGGGCCTCGCCAGACATGACGAGAGCGACCCGGCCTGCGCTGTCGGCAGGCACACGCCGCTCATCGATCTCGTGGGCCTAACAGGACTTGAACCTGTGACCTCTTCCTTATCAGGGAAGCGCTCTAACCGTCTGAGCTATAGGCCCGTGCGCCTGGTGAGACTACCTTGTGGGGGAGTAGGACGCCAAGCTGGTTTCACTCGTCTTACTCGTCGGTGACAGAGACGTGCAGGCCGCCGACCAGGGCTGCGACGATGTTGTAGAGGAAGGCGGCGATGGTGCCGAGCGCGGTGATCAGGAACACGTCGATCACCCCGACGAGCATGGCGCTGGCGAGGACCTTGCCGAAGCCGAAGTAGCTCATGACCGTCGCGGCGCCGTCAGCGCTGGTGACCTGGGAGACGAGGTCTTCGATCTTGGCGAACACCTGGAGCCCGTCGAGGGCCAGCCACATGGCGGCGGCGGCGATGACGCTCATGATCCCCAGGGCGAACGACATGAGGAACGACAGCTTCATCGCCGACCACGGGTCGACCCGGGCCATGACGAGCCGCACGCGGCGCGGGCCGACGTTGTTGCCCTGCGCCACGGCGGAGCCGATGGTGGGACCGACCACGGGTGCCGGGACGTCGACGGGCGGGGCGACGACGGGTTCGGCTGGCCATCCCGCGACAGGGGGAGGCATGCCAACCGGTGGTGCTTGCATGCTCGCTGCGGCCATGGCGGCCTCCTCGCTGTCTGACCGGGCAGCTGCAGCGTACGCCGAAGACACCCGCGCTGTCGTGGCGTAGGAGACCTTCTTGAGCCATCCCGTGGTCGCCTCGACCGCCGCTCCGAGCGGGGTAGCGGCTTCCTCGCGTTCGGCGACCGGTACGTCTGGTCTGGACGGCGGGGAGATCTTCATCGTCTCGTCGGCGGACCGCATATCGTTCACCGAGACGACACCCGGTGGGGGGCCCACGGTGCTGGGCGGCGTCTCTGTCATGCGTCCTCCTCCCCGGCGTGCTCGTCGGCCACGGGTCCGCCGGACACCCGGCTGTCGGGTGCTGCCGTGGCACCCTCCACGGTAGCTGCATCTTCGCCCAGATGGCGCTCAGTATTGCGTGCGATCGCGATGATCCGGTCTCCGGCGTCGGGTTTCGCGAAAATCACCCCCTGGGTGGTGCGCCCGGTCTCGTTGACCTCGGCCACCGCGGAGCGCACGATCTTGCCGCGTTCCATGATGACGAGCACCTCGTCGTCGGGGTCGACGACGAGCGCGCCGACCAGGTCGCCGCCCCGTCCGGGCAGGTTCGCCACCCGGATGCCCAGCCCGGCGCGGCCCTGCTGGCGGTAGTTGTCGGTCGACAGCACGGTGCGCTTGGCGGTCCCGCCCTCGGTGACGGTGAACAGGGACGCCTCGTCGCGCACCACGTCCATGGCCAGCAGCTCGTCGTCGGTGCGGAACTTCATACCGGTGACCCCGGAGGTGGCCCGGCCCATGGGGCGCAGCATCTCGTCGGTGGCGGTGAAACGCAGCGACTGGCCCTTGCGGGAGACCAGGACGATGTCCTGCGCCGGGTCGACCAGCCGGGCGGCGACCACCTCGTCGGCGGCCCCGTCGTCGTCCTCGCGCAGGTTGATGGCGATGACACCGCCGCTGCGGTTGGAGTCGTAGTCGCGCAGCCGGGTCTTCTTGACCAGGCCGCGCCGGGTGGCCAGCACCAGGTACTGGGCGGCGTCGTAGTCGCGCAGGTCCAGCACCTGCGCGATGGTCTCCCCGGGCTGGAAGGCCAGCAGGTTCGCCACGTGCTGACCCTTGGCGTCGCGACCGCCTTCGGGCAGCTCGTAGGCCTTGGCCCGGTACACCCGACCCAGGTTGGTGAAGAACAGCAACCAGTGGTGGGTGGTGGTGACGAAGAAGTGGTCGACGATATCGTCCTGGCGCAGCTGGGCGCCGCGCACCCCTTTGCCGCCGCGGTGCTGGGCCTTGTAGCTGTCGGACCGGGTGCGCTTGGCGTAGCCGCCGCGGGTGATGGTGACGACGACCTCTTCTTCGGCGATGAGGTCTTCGATGTTCACCTCGCCGTCGAACGGCAGGATCCTGGTGCGACGGTCGTCGCCGTACCGGTCGACGATGGCGGCCAGCTCTTCGGAGACGATCTGCCGCTGACGGCCGACATCGGCCAGGATGGCCCGGAACTCGGCGATGGCCGCCTCGAGCTCGGCGTGCTTGTCCAAGATGGCCTGGCGCTCCAGCGCGGCCAGCTGGCGCAGCTGCATGCGCAGGATCGCGGTGGCCTGCTCGTCGTCGATGTCGAGCAGGTCTTTCAGGCCCTCGCGGGCGGCCTCGGCGCTGGCCGAGGCCCGGATCAGCGCGATGACCGCGTCCATCTGGTCCAGGGCCTTGAGATAGCCGCGGAAGATGTGGATCTCGCGCTCGGCGGCGGCCAGGCGGTGCTCGGTGCGCCGCCGGATGACCTCGAGCTGGTGCGTCGTCCAGTGGCGGACGAAAGCGTCGATACTGAGCGTCCGGGGCACCCCGTCGACCAGGGCCAGCATGTTGGCGCCGAAGGTCTCCTGCAGCTGGGTGTGCTTGTAGAGGTTGTTCAGCACGACCTTGGCCACGGCGTCACGCTTGAGCACGATGACCAGGCGCTGACCGGTGCGGCCGGACGTCTCGTCGCGCAGGTCGGCGATGCCCTGGACCCGGTTGTCCTTCACCAGCTCGGCGATCTTGCTGGCCAGCGAGTCGGGGTTGACCTGGTACGGCAGCTCGGTGACCACCAGGCAGGTCCGGCCCTGGATCTCTTCGACCTCGACCACGGCCCGCATGGTGATCGAGCCGCGGCCGGTGCGGTAGGCGTCCTCGATGGCCCGGTGGCCCAGGACGGTGGCGGCCGTGGGGAAGTCGGGGCCCTTGATCCGCTCCAGGAGCGCCTCGAGCAGCTCTTCGGGGCTGGCGTCGGGGTGGTCGAGGTACCACTGGACACCAGAGGCGACCTCGCGCAGGTTGTGCGGCGGGATATTGGTGGCCATCCCGACGGCGATCCCGGACGAACCGTTGACCAGCAGGTTAGGGAACCGGCTGGGCAGGACGACGGGTTCTTGGATCCGCCCGTCGTAGTTGTCGGTGAAGTCGACCGAGTCCTCGTCGATATCGCGGACCATCTCCATGGCCAGCGGCGCCATGCGGCACTCGGTGTACCGCGGTGCGGCGGCGGGATCGTCGCCGGGGGAGCCGAAGTTGCCCTGCCCGGCAACCAGCGGGTAGCGCATCGACCAGTCCTGCACCAGACGGACCAGGGCGTCGTAGATCGCCGAGTCGCCGTGCGGGTGGTACTTGCCCATGACGTCGCCGACCACGCGGGTGCACTTGGAGAACTGCCGGTCGGGCCGGTAGCCGCCGTCGTACATGGCGTACAGGACGCGCCGGTGCACCGGTTTGAGGCCGTCCCGGACATCGGGCAGGGCCCGTCCGACGATAACGGCCATGGCGTAGTCCAGGTACGACCGCTGCATCTCCAGCTGGAGGTCTACCTGGTCGATACGACCGTGGATATCGGGAGTTCCGCTGTCCGGAGTTTCGCTCACCGTCGCTCTTTTCGTACGTACGTTTGCATGGTCAGATGTCGAGGAAGCGGACGTCCTTGGCGTTGTGCTGGATGAACGAGCGGCGCGACTCCACGTCGTCGCCCATCAGCACGGTGAAGATCTCGTCGGCCGCGGCGGCCTCGTCCAGGGTGACCTGCAGCAGCGTGCGGTTGGCCGGGTCCATGGTGGTGTCCCACAGCTCGGTGTAGTCCATCTCGCCCAGACCTTTGTACCGCTGGATACCGCCCTCCTTGGGCAGCCGACGACCGTTGGCCTGGCCGTCGGCCACCACCACGTCGCGTTCCCGGTCGGAGTACACGTAGTCGTGCGGGGCGTTGGACCACTTGATCCGGTACAGCGGCGGCTGGGCCATGTAGACGTGGCCGCCGGTGATGAGCTCGGGCATGTACCGGAACAGCAGGGTGAGCAGCAGGGTGCGGATGTGCTGGCCGTCCACGTCGGCATCGGCCATGAGCACGATCTTGTGGTACCGCAGGCGCCCGATGTCGAAGTCCTCGCCGATACCGGTGCCGAACGCCGTGATCAGGGACTCGACCTCTTTGTTGCCCAGTGCCTTGTCCAGGCGGGCCCGTTCGACGTTGAGGATCTTGCCGCGGATCGGCAGGATCGCCTGCCGGTGCGGGTCCCGGCCGCGGACCGCTGAACCACCGGCCGAGTCGCCCTCGACGATGAAGACCTCGCACTCCTCGGGATTGTTCGACTGGCAGTCTTTTAGCTTGCCGGGCATACCGCCAGACTCCAGCAGGCCCTTGCGGCGGGCGCCCTCGCGGGCCTTGCGGGCGGCCATGCGGGCCACGGAGGCCTGGATGGCCTTGCGGATGACGTCCTTGGCCTCGCCGGGGTGGGCGTCCAGCCAGTCGCCGAGCCGTTCGTTGACCACTTTCTGCACGAAGGTCTTGGCCTCGGTATTGCCCAGCTTGGTCTTGGTCTGCCCCTCGAACTGCGGTTCGCCGAGCTTGACGGAGACGACCGCGGTGAGACCTTCGCGCACGTCGTCGCCGGTCAGGTTGGCGTCTTTCTCCTTGAGCAGGCCCTTGTCCCGGGCGTAGCGGTTGACCAGGGCCGTCATCGCGGCCCGGAAACCCTCTTCGTGGGTGCCGCCCTCGGTGGTGGAGATAGTGTTGGCGTAGGTGTGCACCGACTCGGCGTATGACCCGGTCCACTGCATGGCGATCTCGACGCTGATCCGTCGTCCGGTGTCCTCGGCCTCGAAGTCGATGACCTCGGGGTGGACCGGCTCGTACTTCTTGGTGCGGTTGAGGTGCCGGACGTAGTCGACGAGCCCGCCGGAGTAGCAGTAGCTGACGGTGCGGGGGACACCGGTCTGGCTGGCCGGGTCGTCGGTCACCTCGTCGTCGGTGCCCAGGTGCGCGGGGCGCTCGTCGGTCAGGGTGATCCGCAGGCCCTTGTTGAGGAAGGCCATCTGCTGGAACCGGGTGCGCAGCGTCTCGAAGTCGTAGTCCGTGGTCTCGAAGATCTCCGGGTCGGCCCAGAAGGTCACCGTCGTACCGGTGGTGCTGACGGCCTCGCCCTGGGCCAGCGGCGCGGTCGGCCCGCCGCGCGCGAACGCCTGGCGCCAGACGTGCCCGGCGTTGTGCACCTCGACCTCGAGTCGCGACGACAGCGCGTTGACGACGGACACCCCCACGCCGTGCAGCCCGCCGGACACCGCGTACCCGCCGCCGCCGAACTTGCCCCCGGCGTGCAGCACGGTCAGCACCACCTCGACCGCTGGCCTGCCCTCGGACTCGACGATATCCACAGGGATGCCGCGACCGTCGTCCACCACCCGGACAGCACCGTCGGACAGCAGCGTGACCTCGATGTTCGTAGCATGCCCGGCCAGCGCCTCGTCCACAGAGTTGTCCACAACCTCGTAGACCAGGTGGTGCAGCCCGCGCTCTCCGGTGGAGCCGATATACATCCCAGGTCGCTTGCGTACCGCCTCCAGACCTTCCAGCACGGTGATCGCGCTGGCGTCGTAGGCCCCAGCCTGGGTCGGCACGGTCTGGGTGTCGTCAGCCACTGGTAGTGGTTCTCCTCGTCGCTCGGACTCTCGCGACGAGACCGAGGACGGGGGGAGGGCTGCCTGCCGAGACCTCGGACAGCGGATCACTCCACAACGCTCATGTTCGCGCGATCTGGCCGTCGCGGACGGGCCGAGACGACGGTCCCAGTCTACCCGCCAGCCGCCCTTTCACCTGCCGTCGGCGGCCTGCCGCCGCGCCCGTCGGTCAGCCCCAGGTGTCGCGCGGGCCCCGGCCGACCACCCGGAGGCGGCCCCGGCCGAAACCTGGACCGGCCGGGCCCAGGACGCGGACCTCGACCACCGCGCCCACCCCCAGCGCCTCGTCACAGCGGGCGACCAGCGCCGACGTCATCAGGCTCAGCTCGGTCTTCCAGGCGGTGGACGAGGCGCGGACGGTGAGCAGCCCCGCGTCGAGGCTGACCATCTCGCAGTGGTCGGCGACCTGCGGTCCGACGACCTGCGGCCAGCGGGCGGCCAGCGTCCCCGCGCGCAGGTCGGCGTCCCACCCCAGGTCGGCGGCCAGCGCCCGGGCGGTCGCCCCGACCAGCTGGGGGTCACGGGCGTCCGGGCCGGAGGTACCCGGCCGGGGCTCGGCGCGGGTACCGTTCATACCAGGTCGCAGCCCCCGGTCGCGGGCGGCCCGACGGGCCCGGGCCAGGGCGGTGCGGGCCACCTGCTCGGGCGGGATGCGGCGGGCACCGTCCGGGGGCAGGCCGCTAGAGTCGCGCGGACCTTCAGAGGACACGGGTCACCTCACCGGCCGTGACGTCGAACCGGGCTCCGGACAGCGCCGCGGGCACGTCATCGGGCACCGCGGCAGTGACGATCACCTGGGCGGCATCGGCGACCAGCCCGGCGAGCCGGTCGCGGCGCCGGGTGTCGAGCTCGGCGAACACGTCGTCGAGCAGCAGGACCGGGTCGGCGTCGTCGCCGGTCATGGGGTCGTCGGCCAGCAGCCGCCAGGAGGCCAGCCGCAACGCCAGGGCGAACGACCACGACTCGCCGTGGCTGGCGTAGCCCTTGGCGGGCCGCCCACCGAGGCCGAGGACCAGGTCGTCGCGCTGCGGCCCGACCAGGCTGACCCCCCGCTCGATCTCCTTGTCGCGCAGCGTCGACATAGCGGCCAGCAGCTGGCTCTCGACGCGCTCCAGGTCGTCGCCCGTCGGGCCGGTACAAGGGTCGGCGGGCCGGTACAAGGGTTCAGTCGACACCGTGTCCAGCGACGACCGGTACGTCGTCTCGACCGCGCTCTGCCCTGCGCTGACCTGGTCGTAGGCCGCGACCACGTGAGGCCGCAACGCCTCGACCAGCTGCTGCCGGGCCACGACGACCTGCGCCCCGACCTGCGCAGCCTTGGCGTCCCACACGTCCAGCGTGCTCAGGTCGGGTGCCTTGCCGCGCCCCCGCCGCGCCGCGCCCGCCGACTTCAGCAGCGCCGAACGCTGCCGCAGCACCCGGTCCAGGTCGCTCAGCACCCCGGCCAACCGAGGCGTGCGCTGCACCAGCAGCTGGTCCATGAACCGCCGCCGCCCGTCCGGGTCGCCCTTGACCAGCGCCAGGTCTTCGGGAGCGAACAGCACCTGCCGCAGGACGCCGACGATCTGGCGCGCCCGGACCGGCGACCCTCCGTTGATGCGGGCTCGGTTGGTCTTGCCCGGCGCGATCTCCACTTCGAGGGTCGCCGTCCGCTCGCCCTTGGCCACCCGGGCCCGCACCACCGCCCGCGCCGCCCCGTCCCTGACCAGCGGCGCATCGCCGGACACCCGGTGCGACGCCAGCGTCGCCAGGTACCCCACCGCCTCGACCAGGTTCGTCTTCCCCTGCCCGTTCGGCCCCAGCAGCGCGTTCACCCCAGGCTCGAACGCCACGTCCACCTGCTCGTAGGAGCGGAAGTCCACGAGCGACACCTGGGCGACATGCACCCTCTAAGGCTAGTGCCGCAACCACCACCCGCCGTCGGCACAGCGAAGCGCAACCCGCCGGTCAGCCTGCGAAGCGGATCGGCACCAGGAGGTAGCGGTAGTCGCGGACGTCGTCTCCGTCCGCCTCGGCCTGGCCGGTGAACTCCACCGGTTTGGTCGGGTGGGTGAACGCCAGCCGGACGAACGGGGTGTCGATCGCACCCAGCCCGTCGAGCAGGTACGCCGGGTTGAACGCCACGGAGATCTCCTCGCCGACCAGTCTGGCCTCGATCGCCTCGGAAGCCTGCGCGTCGTCGCCCTGCCCGGCGTCGAGCTGGGCCTGGCCGTCGGCGAACGACAGCCGCACCGGCGTGTTGCGCTCGGCGACCAGGGCGACCCGCTTGGTGGCGTCGACCAGGGCCTGCCGGTCGACGACCGCGTGGATCGGCGACTCGTCGGGGAACAGCCGACGCACCGGCGGGTAGTCGCCGTCGACCAGCAGGCTGGTGGTGCGCCGCCCGCCGACCTCGAACCCGATGAGGTCGACCCCGCCGGTATCGGACAGCGCGACGGTGACCTCGCCGGACGAGCCCAGAGTCTTGGCTACGTCGGTCAGGGTCCGGGCCCGCACCAGGGCGACCTGGGACACCGCGGGGGAGACCGGCCGCCAGACCAGCTCGCGCAGCGCCAGCCGGTAGCGGTCGGTGGCGAGCAGGGTCAGCTTCTCGCCCTCCATCTCCACCCGCACCCCGGTCAGCAGCGGCAGCGTGTCGTCGCGGGAGGCGGCGACGGTCACCTGGGCGACGGCATGGGTCAGCCGGTCGCCGTCGACGGTACCGGTAGCAGCGGGCATGGTCGGCAGGTTGGGGTACTCGTCGACCGGCATGGTCAGCAGGGAGAACCGGCTGGCACCGCAGGTCACGGTGACCTTCGTACCGTCGAGCGTCAGGTCGACCGGCCGGTCGGGCAGCGACCGGGAGATCTCGGCCAGCAGCCGTCCGGAGACCAGGACCACACCGGGTTCGGCGACGTCGGCCGCCACGGTGGCCCGGGCCGAGACCTCGTAGTCGAAGCTCGACAGGTGCAGCGAACCGTCGGCCTCGGCCTCCAGCCGGACCCCGGCCAGCACCGGGACCGGTGGTCGGGTGGGCAGGCTCCGCGCAGTCCACGTCACAGCGTCGGCCAGGACGTCACGCTCGACCCGGAACTTCATGCCACACCTCTTATCAGTCTGCGGGTTACCGACACCCTGGTTCGCCTCGTCGCTCGGGGTGCCCGGCGGGTCGTCGAAAAGATCCAGGGCGAACACTACGCGAGAGTGTCGGCCGGACGGAACATGTGATCTGGACCTGTGATCTACGGGGAGCGCCCGGACGGCCCTGACTGGTCCGTCGCGTCACGACGGTGTGTGCACATTCGCCACCATAGTCTGGTTCGTCGTCGTCGTCGGTGCTGTGGATCCTGTGGACAACCGCTGACGGCGCAGGTCAGCGGGCTCTTCGGCGTGTGGACGACCGGTGGTCGGTCCTGGGGACGAGCCGCCGGGGCGGTGGACGAAACGGACGAATGCCGCGACTGTCCACCGTCAGACGGGTGATGGTCCACATCTGCGGCGCCGTCGTCCACCGTCGTCCACAGTCTTGTCCACATGTGTGGGTAGCACCGTGGTTCAGCCGCGGCTGGTCTGCTTGATCCGGTTGGTCAGCTCGGTGACCTGGTTGTAGATCGACCGCTTCTCGGCCATCTGCGACTGGATCTTGCGGTAGGCGTGCATCACGGTCGTGTGGTCGCGGCCGCCGAAGGCGTCGCCGATCTTCGGCAGGGACAGGTCGGTCAGCTCGCGGCACAGGTACATGGCGATCTGCCGGGCGGTCACCAGGGTGCGCGAGCGGGACGTGCCGCACAGGTCGTCGATGGTCAGGCCGAAGTAGGACGCGGTCTGGCCGATCACGGTGGTGGCGTTGATCTCGGTGGTCTCGTCGTCGGTGATCAGATCGCGCAGCACCATCTCGGCCAGGGACCGGTCGACCTGCTGGCGGTTGAGGTTGGCGAAGGCGGTGACCCGGATGAGGGCGCCCTCCAGCTCGCGGATGTTGGAGGAGATGCGGCTGGCGATGTAGCCGAGCACGTCGTCGGGGGCGTCGAGGTCCTCGGCTGCGGCCTTCTTGCGGAGGATCGCGATGCGGGTCTCCAGGTCGGGCGGCTGGACATCGGTCAGCAGGCCCATCTCGAACCGGGAGCGCATCCGGTCCTCGAAGCCGGCCAGGCGCTTGGGCGGCACGTCCGAGGTCAGCACCACCTGCTTGTTGGCGTTGTGCAGGGCGTTGAAGGTGTGGAAGAACTCCTCCATCGTCTGCTCCTTGCCCTGGAGGAACTGGATGTCGTCCACCAGGAGGATGTCGGTGTCGCGGTAGCGGCGCTGGAACGCCCCAGCCTTGCCCTCGGAGATGGAGTTGATGAAGTCGTTGGTGAACTCCTCGGAGTTCACGTAGCGCACGGCGATGCCCGGGTACAGGTGCTGGGCGTAGTGGCCGATAGCGTGCAGCAGGTGGGTCTTGCCCAGACCGGAGCCGCCGTAGATGAACAGCGGGTTGTAGGCGTTGGCCGGGGCTTCGGCCACGGCGACGGCCGCGGCGTGGGCGAACCGGTTGGAGGCTCCGATGACGAAGGTGTCGAACTGGTACTTGGGGTGCAGCCGGGTCGGTTCGACCGGGCCGGACGGTCGTCCGGCGTCAGCCGTCCGGCCGGTGCTAAGAGCATCGGCCGGGACCGCGGGAACCAGCGGTCCAGCCAGAGCGGGATCGGCCGGGAACACCAGCGGACGGGTCGGCGCGTCGTCGATCTCGGGGGCATCGGCCGACGGGATATCGGCCAGCGCGGGGTCGACGGTGACGGCGATGCGCACCTCACGGCCGAGCGTCGTCGACAGCGCCGCGACGACCGCGTCACGGATCCGGGTCTCGACGACGTCCTTGGTGAAGTCGTTGCCGACCGCTACCAGCATGGTCTGGTCGAGGACGCCCAGCGGCCGGGCCAGCCGGACGAACGCCAGATCGCGGGCGGTGATATTGGGGTCGTCGGCCAGCAGGCGGGTGGCCTGCTGCCAGACGTGGCTGATGTCGTCGGTGTGCGGCACTCGTCAGTCCCTCGATTCGATCGCACGGCCGGAGGTGGGAACCGTCCACACAGTTGTCCACATCTGTGCGCGACCGTAACACCTCCGTGACCTGAGGAGATGAGGCGGTAACGCTGCGGCGGTGGTGGCGGTGTCCACGGGGCAGGCGGGCGGCTCGACGCCTCCGGTCCCGGTGATGGTAGTGCGCCCCGGACACCGAAACCTACCGGTCTTCGTCCCGGTGCCGCTCCAGGCACCGGTGCCGTCGCGCGGGCCCACCGGGTTCCGGCGTCGCCGCGGCCGTGTACCGACCAGCCGACCGTCGAGGGGCCTGTGGATCGTCCTGACGGCCCGGGGTGTATTTGACCCGCCACGGCGTGTCGCGTAGCGTTGGGCAGCCTGAGTTTGCGAAAAGTTGTCGGCGCGCTGAGTCGCCGCACGCTGCAGGGCCGGGAGGGTCTGCTGGGTGTCCGGGTTCGCAACGACGGCGTCTAGACCACGGTTGCGCTGGTGCGCGGCCCCTCGTCGATGGAGTAGTCGTGACCAAGCGTACGTTCCAGCCCAACACCCGCCGTCGTGCCAAGGTGCACGGTTTCCGTCTGCGGATGCGGACCCGCGCCGGTCGCGCGATCGTCGCGGCCCGGCGTCGCAAGGGTCGTAAAGAGCTGACCGCCTGATCGGTCGAGGTGCTTCCCTCGGAGCACCGGATGCGCCGGTCGGCGGATTTCGCCGTGACGGTGCGTGACGGTGCGCGGGCTGGTCGGGAGACGCTGGTGGTACATCTGGTCGCGGACGCCGACGGCGCCGGTCGCAGCAGGGTGGGGTTCGTCGTGCCGCGGTCGGTGGGTGGCGCGGTGGTGCGCAACCGGGTACGACGTCGGCTGCGGGCCCTGGTCACGGTCCGGCTGGACCGGCTGGGCGGTGCCGATCTGGTGGTGCGGGCCCTGCCGTCCGCGGCCGGTGCGTCGTCGGCCCGGCTGGCGACGGACCTCGACAGCGCACTACGCGGTGCCCAGCGCCATGCCCAGCGCAGTGTCCAGCGCCGCGGGAGGCCGACAGCATGAGCGAGCCTGGGCGGGTAGCGGCCTTCGCTGTATCGCTGCCCCGCCGGGCTCTGCTCGGGCTGCTGTGGTTCTACCAGCATGCGATCTCCCCGTGGCGACCGCCGACCTGCCGGTTCTACCCGTCGTGCTCGCGCTACGCCGTGGTGGCCGTGACCCGGCACGGTGCGGTCCGCGGGTCGTGGCTGGCGGTCCGGCGGCTCGGCCGCTGCCACCCCTGGGCGCTCGGCGGTGTCGACGACGTGCCTGACAAACCTCCGTCGTCGGTCCTGGCGACGTCTTACGAGATCAGGAGCTCTGCTCGATGAGCTGGTTCGATTCTTTGCTGTGGCCCATCATGTGGGTGGTCGCCTGGGTGATGGTGGCCCTGCACAAGGTGCTGGACACGATCGGCCTGGGGCCGTCGGTGGCCTGGACTCTGTCCATCGTCGGGCTGACGATCATCATCCGGATCGTCCTCATCCCGCTGTTCTTCCGGCAGATCAAGGCTTCTCGCGGCCTGCAGCTGATCCAGCCGGAGATCCGCGAGCTGCAGAAGAAGTACAAGGGCAAGACGGACCAGGCGTCGCGCGAGGCCATGGCCCGCGAGCAGATGGAGCTGTACAAGAAGCACAAGACCAACCCGTTCTCGTCCTGCCTGCCGATCCTGGCCCAGTCGCCGGTGTTCTTCGCTCTCTTCCGGGTGCTGAACTCGCTGAGGAAGCTGGCCGAGGGCGGTACGGTCAACGGTCAGCACCATATCGGGCCGCTGGATGCGAACCTCGCCAGCCAGGCAGAGAGTGCCACCCTGTTCGGCGCCCCGCTGTCGGCCTGGTTCCTCCAGAACGGTGCTACCACGACGACCCGGATCGTCACGGTCATCCTCATCCTGTGCATGTCGGGCGCTCAGTTCTTCATGATGCGACAGCTGACGATGAAGAACATGCCCCCGGCGGCGCTGGAGGGCCCGATCGCCCAGCAGCAGAAGATGATGATGTACGCCATGCCGCTGATCTTCGCGGTCACCGGCGTCAACTTCCCCGTCGGCGTGCTGATCTACTGGACGGTCTCCAACTTCTGGACGGTCGGCCAGCAGTTCTACGCCATCCGCAAGATGCCCGCACCGGGGTCCCAGGCCGAGGCGGCGCTGGAGGCACGGCGGGCTCGCAAGGCCGAGCAGCGCGGCCGTGTGCCGCAGGACGTACCGGAAGCGACCATCGAGGAGAAGCCCCGGCCCAGCGGCCAGCGGCAGCAGCCGATGAGCAAGGCCCGCTCCAAGAAGCAGGGGCAGAAGCCCCGACCGGAGCGGACCGTTTCGGCTCCCGAACCCGCCTACGGGACGGCGGACTCAGCCGCGGACAAGACCATGCGGGACAAGACCGAAGACGAGCCGGTGCTGGACGCACCAGAGCTCGGCCTGGACGGCTCGGGGGCGCTGGACGAGAAGACGACCACCAGGCAGCCGTCCGGTCCCACACGACCCAACAAGCCGAAGAAGCCGAAGAAGAAGAACTGAGGCGGAGCACCGTGCCGCAGACGGAGGATGACATGACGACGACCGACCACCAGGGCGAGACGCCCACCCCGAACCTCGTCGAAGAAGGCGATATCGCGGCCGACTATCTGGAGGACCTGCTCGATATCGCTGATCTGGACGGTGACATCGACATCGACATCGACCACGGCAGGGCGTCGGTGGCGATCGTCGCCGACGACGAGTCGGCCCGCGCTCTGCGCACGCTCGTCGGCCCGGGTGGCGAGGTGCTCGACGCCCTCCAGGAGCTGACCCGCCTGGCCGTGCAGACCAAGACTGGAGAACGCAGTCGGCTGATGCTCGACATCGCCGGCTACCGTCGGGCCCGCCGCGCCGCGCTGGTGGCCGTCGCCGACGAGGCAGTCGCCAAGGTCCGCAATACCGGAGAGCCGCTGGCCCTGTCGGCGATGAACCCCTTCGAGCGCAAGGTCGTGCACGACGCGGTCGCCGCGGGCGGCCTCACGAGCGACTCCGAAGGAATGGAACCGAACCGCCGGGTGGTCATCAGACCGGTGTGACCCCCGCGGTACGACGGCCCGGACGCGATCGTCCGGGCCGTCGTCTGTCTGGGGCAGGTCTGGCGAGGCGCACGCTTTGATGACGGGCTGGTCAGAGATCGACGCTCGGTCGGTTGCCGCAGTCTGGGCTGCGGGCGCCACCGGCCGCTCCGCCGCGGGAAGATCCTGGCCTCGGAGGTCTCAACCAGCCCGCCTCGGCCGGGTGTGATCCAGAGCCGCGAGGCCGATCCAGACCGTGTCCGTTTCACGTGAAACATCCGATTCGCCGTCCGCCCCGTGAGGCTTGTCGCAGGCGTGGGACTGATTGCGGAACTTGACGCGAACGGGGAGGTTCAGGCCCGTCGTGGCTGCTGGACTCAGCCCTGATCCACCGATTTGTGCCGTCACGAGTGTCACCAGGGGGTGCGATGGCAAGGCGGAGCCGCGACGGCAGGCGGGCCCACGGCGCGAGAGGCTCCGCGCGATGGCGCAGCCAGCGTGTGGAGAAGCGCTGGGGAGGCCCGCATAGCAGCGACAACGCAGCCAGCGTGCCCGCCTGGTGGTGGGTAGTAGGCGGAAATCGGTGGATCGGGGCTCAGGCGTCGGGCAAGGTCGGGTGCGGCCAGTCGGCTACGCCGGAGTGCTGTACGCAGGTGTCCTCATACTCGACGACGCCAACCTCTTCAACAGACTCCAGATACTCGTCCACCGCTGCGAAGTAGGTGTCGGGAGGGATGTCCACGGCGAAGAGCGATGCCGAGCTCGACTGGTCGCACACGGCACCGGCGTCTTCCAGGGCCGCCTGAACGGTGGTGCTGGTGGACTCCGACAGGGCCAGGACTCGTAGGGTGGAATGGCCGCCCCGCCCGACGACCGAGACAGCCCAGGTCCCCACTTCGTCAGTCGCCGTCGTGACGGTATCGCCGACGCTGAGCCCGTACGCGTAGTACGGAACGCTGACGATACGCCAGCGATCGACCGCAACCGGTTCCGCCCACAGAGCCTCCAGATCGACCCCCGGGTACCCGTCGTCGTCTTGGAGCAGGCGGACAAGCACCTCCTGCGACCCAGCCGCCGGGTGGTGCGCGCAGGACAGCACGGAGTCGTCCGCGACAGCCAACCTCGCCAGGAATCCGCACAGCGAAACTTCGGGCGGCCGCCCTTCGGTCGTCGGTGCAGGCGAGACAGGTGCCAGTGGCGGGACCGGACCGAGGAGCGGAGCCGGGACCGACGCGGGCCAGCCTGCATCCCACGGCCAGCGGCCGTCGGCGTCCTGGATGACGACCTGCAGGGCCGGGACAGGTGCCGCGCGGTCCGCCAGTGCGTTGGCGACACGCAGGTGCTCGCAGGAGTCTGTCACGTCGATCAGGCACACATGGCGCCGGTGCACCACACCGCTGAGGACCGCACCAGCCGAGAACTGTTCCCCGCTCCGCACCCGAGCGCCTAGAGCGTTGAGGATCAGATGCGCCGTCGCGGACGGCAGCGCGAAAAGGATGAACTCCGGATGCCCCAGGCGAAACATGCCAACCGTGTACCCGAACTCCTCCTCGTCCTCGCCGGGACCGACGAGCTGGACCGCCCAGCCATGTTCCACCGTGAGCCGTTCGATCTTGGCGAGGTAGGCGTCCACGTCGCGAACACTACACGCGCCGCTTTGCCGCTGAGGTCGGCGTGGAGCGGGCAGACGGCCAGCCCGAGTCGTCGTAACCGACGGTGTCCGGACTGGCTTGTGCGCACCGGACGATCCGAGGGCGCGCTTGCCGTCTTGCTGGTGTGCATGCAGCTGGCGCTTCGGCTCGAGTCCGCCGTACGATCGCTCTGCCTCACGTCTCGTCTGGCCTCGTATCTCGTCCAGCACCTCCCCGATGCACTCCGCGTCGGCTGTGTCACCACGCTGAACCTCCGACGCCCTGGGTCCGGCCGAGGCGTCGGCTTGATCTGGGAGCGTCGTACCGGGCGGCACCACATCCAGCAGAGCCGTTCCGTGCAACCGTCTTTGCCAGCACCACCTCGCGGCGCGAGACAGGGACCTCCCGCACGGTGCGGCAACAGCGGGGCGTGCCGTCTTTGCACCGCTGTGACCAGAACGGCGGGTTCGTGACGATATCGCTCCCGTCGTGAACTGGCGCCACGCGGCTCAGCCTGGAGTGGCACGACGCCGACTTGGTCGAGCGGGCCCAGGACCGCTACCGGCGGCCAGCGGATCGCTCTCGGGCCAGCACGTCCAGCCGCACCCCAGCGCCTCCAGCCGTCGTACGCTAGCCGATCCATTCGCACCGGCCGGACCGCACATCACGACGATCCGGGCTAGCGCTCCACGCTCGCGGCGGGCGCCTGCCGTCGGCGCAGGACCGGTCGGGGGTTCGGCACGGCGACCAGGGCGGACCGCCGACGTTTCACGTGAAACACTGTCGCTGCCCCACCGCTCGGCAGGTTTGGTCTGACCGACCGCAGGTCGTCGATGTGAGCCCCCTCCGTCGCCCAGGGGTCCGGACGGTTCGATCGTCGTCACCCTGGTGGTCCCCGGCGGTGAGACGGGCGAGCCCGGCACGGTCACGCTGACGGTGCCCGAGGCGGTGCGCATCGCACTGATCGGCGAGCGCACCGCGGGCAACCACCGGGTCACCGCGACCGGGGACCTGCCGCAGGGGCCATTCCGGTGCG
>Ga0099364_10000906_pt1 | contig 50470 bp, 40 predicted proteins | sample TergutTh196P3_FD_73070 | JGI IMG/M metagenome (GOLD analysis project Ga0099364, IMG submission 73070) | Microcerotermes parvus P3 segment gut microbial communities from Pointe-Noire, Republic of the Congo - Th196 P3 | ecosystem: Host-associated > Arthropoda: Insects > Digestive system > Gut ... | reverse complement strand
TATTAAGGCGTCCAGCATATATTCAAATGTATTCGGCAGCAATTGTTCCCTCATGTTTACATCCAAAAATATCCCTTGCCCTGCCGCAACATCGGTTGTTCTGTATTTCGCCATTGTTCCCCCCTTTCTCCATCCTATACATTGTTTGAGAATTTGCATAGCGGGTTTTTCTACAAACTCCAGTGTCTTAGTGTGAGCTTTTTCTTCAAAAAAATGTAAATGGAGAATTGCTGTACCACAGAACAGCCTCCGCTTATATTGACAGGTTTATTTTTTTTTAGTAAAAAAATAATAGAGTATGAAAGGAAAAAAAAGGCACGCTTTTTTTTATAAGACTCTTTTGCCGGTTGTAAGTTTTGTCGTTCACAGAAAGTTTAATTATGAATATGATAAAGTAAAAGTAAACCATTCGCCGTATATATTGGTATCAAATCATGTAACAAATTGGGATCCGCTTTTAATTGGACTAAGTTTTAAAGAGTTCATGTACTATGTGGCTTCTGATCAGGTATTACGTGCGGGTTTAAAAAGCAAACTGTTAAATTTTATGTTGGCTCCAATAGCAAGGGCAAAAGCAGTCAACGAAGTCCAAACAGTTATTTCAATAATGAAACGCCTCAGAGACAAATGCAATGTTTGCATTTTTGCAGAAGGAGTAACATCCTTTAATGGCGAAACAGGCGGTGTTCAGCCGTCGATTGCCAAATTGATTAAAAGATCCGGCGTTACGCTTGTAACATATAGGTTCACAGGTTCGTATTTCACCTTCCCAAAATGGGCGCTTAGTATTCGCAATGGAAAAATGCAAGGGCGGCTTGTACAAATTTACAGCCCCGAACAGCTTGCCGCAATGTCAGAAAATGAAATACTTCAGGCTGTTATTAAAGATATATATGTTAATGCCTATGAAGAACAGGAAAAAAATCCAACAGCCTACCGCGGAAAAAAAACCGCAGAGTATCTTGAGACTATATTGCACTGCTGTCCAGAATGCAAAGAATTTGCCGCATTAACCAGTAGGGACGACAGACTGTTTTGTAAATGCGGTTTTCATGTACGCTATACTGAATTTGGATATTTTGAATACCCTACGGCTTCGGATAAAACTGAACAGCCTCCATTTACAACAATTTTAGAATGGTCTAAATGGCAAAAAGAAGAACTAATCAGATTTGCGGAAAAAGCAGGCAAATTTGATCATAATGTTCCTATTTTTACCGACCATGATCAGGATTTATTTTTAATTTCAAGGGCAAGCCATACCGCCAAACAAGCAAACGGCGCTCTTCATTTATACAACAACAGAATTTCTATTGATGCAGTCTCAGGCGCAAAATTTGAATTCCCGCTGAATACAATAGTGGAATTTTCCGGCTTTTCAAACAATACAATTGTTTTTTCAACAAAAGATAAATTACTGTATGAAATAAAATCAAATAATCCTATAAATATGATAAAATATATTGATACTGCAAATTATTTAATAAATTTCGACAGCGGAAATTAAAATTTAATACCATGTTTCCATTGCCTGAAAATTTTCACGAACTGTCTGCAAAAATTCCAGTTCCCGCCTGATAGTCCTGCCGTAGTTAAGTGAGCCGTTTTCTATTCTAAACGCTTCATCTTCCCAGTATTGCACCCTTTGAAGGTTTATCCATCTGAAGCGTCTTTCATTTGCCCTGTTTGCCCATGCAACAGCTTCGTCCCAATAATAAAGTGCGGCACGGTAACAGGTTTCAGCAATTTCCAGACTTTCAAGATTTTGATCTCTCCATGGGGCATTATAGAAATAGGCATTTCGTTTGTTCCATTTGTTGCCTAAAAAAATATATTGTTCTATAAGCTTCAGATAAATATGCATATTAAAAAGATAACGGTATTTTTCCCATTGAACTTCATTTTCAATAAGAGCCAAAGCATAAAGCGGGTTGCTGAAATCAGCCTTTAAAGCCTGTTCCAGCCAGTAGATATTTTCCATGGAATCATTGGGATATTGAATATAATGAAGATGATAAAGTCTGTAGAATTGCTCCTTGTAGGTTACAATATACCCATTTACAGGCAGCGCAATTGCAAAAAGAACGAGAGTGGCGGCTGTTTTAAAAAGAGTTTTCACTATATTGAATATCGGCATTTTAGCCAATTTTAAAAACTTCGAACTTTCAACTTTGCATTAGTTTTGAAAAAGCTTCAGTTGGGAGACTATTTCCCAAACTCTTTTGGCAACTTCCTGTTCGTTTTTTGCTGCGTCGATAACTTCAACTTTTGTCCCGTGATTACTGTAAATTGTAAGCAAAGATTTATATTTTTCGCGTACCTTTTCCTGAAAATCGCGGTATTCATAGATTTCGAGCGATGAACGGTCTTTCATCCTTGCAAGTGCAATTTCGGGTTCGATGTCCAGAAAAATAATTACTTCGGGAGCCGGGAACCGAGAGTTAAGCAAATTCGGTAATTCATCACCGCATTCAATGCCCTGGTACACAAGCGAAGACATTGCATATCTGTCGCTGATAACCAACTCGCCCCTTGCAGCGCGTTCTCTAATGCCGTTTTTGCCGTAAATGTGTTCATTACGGTCGGAAGCAAAAAGATAAGCAAGAGTTTGAGGTGTGATGGTTATTTCATTCTTAAGTGCAGCGCGTATTATCCTGCCAATCGGTCCTTCTGTAGGTTCAAATGTAGTGAAGAAAGCCGGCATTTTTTGACCATCTAAGCCTGCCTGTTTTAAACGCCGCTCAAGCAAATGCAATTGAGTTGTTGTCCCGCTTCCGTCTCCGCCTTCGAACACCACAAAATTGGAAATTTTCTCCATAATTGTACATTCTACCGTAAAATGCATTATAGTTTATAGTACAGTATAAATAATTGAGCTTGTTCCAAAAGCGAAGTTTTGGGACAGCCCTAATTGGAAATAAAATTTGTCAGATTCAATCAAAAAAAAAGGGAAAAGAACAATTCCCAGGTCAGTATATATAAAAATACTCGTTTTTTTAGGGCTGATTGGTCTTTCAGTTGTTGTTATGCAACCGGTGTATTCAGTTATTTCCGATGAAGTGCGCAGGATTCAAACCGAGCTGATAGGAGAACTTGAGGCTGTTACCGGATTGCAGATACATTATGAGTCAATGCGCCCTGTATTTTTGGGCTATTTTGAGGTGAGAAAAATAAGCGTAACAAAAGACGGCTATGATCTGTTGAGTATATCTCAAATAAAAGCTTTTTTTTCAATCAGGGAATTATTTTTAAAACAGAAAACTTTTGTCCATACAATTCAAATTGAAAGACCGGTACTGCATATTGATATGGAAAAAGACAGGGAAACCATTGGCAATTTATTTTCATTTTCAGATTCTTCTGATTTTACAATAGAATCTCTGCAAAGAATTGCCGAATTTCTTCCAAATGATGTAAATTATCAAATAAAGAATTTTTCTTTTAGTTATGTAGATGAACAATCAGAATATTTGATTAATAACATGGATGTAGTTATTCGTGGAAGCGACGACAATTTAGATGTCTCTGCAAAATTTTACGCTGAACTTAAATTGGCAGAAAACCCTGACAGAATAATTAATATTAAAACAGATATTGAGATTGACGGCAATGTTTCGCATAACCTTGATGAAGGGACGGCGGAAATCTCAGTTGTCTATTTAACATGTTTGGAACAGGATGCAAACAGGCAAAATAACTCTTTTTTCATGAGCCCCGCCGGAAATTCAGAAAGTCCCAATACAATTTTTACTTTAAATCCTGTTGCTTTTGCTTTTTCGTATAGTAAAAATCTTATAAGCCTGACGCAGACAGAGCAAAACGCGCCTTTAGATTATTTTTTAGATTACAACATCGAAACGGGAAGTATAAGGGCTGAATTAAACATGAATAACTTTATTCCTGCAAACCTTATAAGCCATTCTGATTATTTGAATAATTTTAGTGAATTATTCCATGCAAGGATAACCGGGACTTCTTCCTTCACATATGACAATGATGCAGGAATAAATTATGACATTGATTTATATGGCGATTTTCATAACATTGCTGCAAATTCATACAGTGAAGCTGTAAGTATTAGTGCGCAAGGTAATGAAAACTCAATTAATGTGGGTAATTTTTATCTTGGATCAAGCGTAAATACCGCTGTTTTCGGATTATTTTACGGGAATCTGACATTTAATGGAAGCATTGATTTTACTCCATTTGTTCCTGTTGGAACAATCACCCTGGAAAATTTCAGCCTGAATGGAAATGAAGATATAAATGCCGTTTTTAATGTTTCCAGTCAAAACGGCTCAATTTATTTGTTAGGTGATAATATTGATATTGGCAGGGAACAGGTGGAACTGCTGGATATATATTTATACCCGGCGGAAAATTATATTTCTGTAAGTTTAACAGCATTGTGTAAAGATGAAGGGCAAATATATCTTGACGCAGTATTTGATACATATCAGCCTGCGAATTTTCAAATGGAAGCATCGCTTAATATTTATTCACTCTCATTGTTAACTGTTACAGAAATTGCAAGCCCTTTTATTGATTATATTAACACGTCCTTCCTTGACAATTACCTGCAGGATATCCTTGTTGAAGCGGAAATTTTCTTTTCAACAGATGCAAGAAATATAGTTTTTAATGCACCTGCCATATTGTTTGATATTAACGGTACTCACGGCATACTTTCGTTGTCGGGAACAGACAGGCAGTTAATATTAAGCGAAGGAATTATTTTATTTGATGAAAGTGAATTATTAATTTCTGCAAACATGGAATATTCAAATCCAAACGATCTGGCGTTTTCAGTTAACGCAAGCTATCTTGATTTACGCTGGCAGTTGGAAGGTAATTTTTTTGATGGAACTACAATCATTATTCAGGAGCAAAACGGACTTCATGTTTACGGCATTATTGCAAATAATGGCAGTATTTCAGGATTTATAGAAGGCATGGATTTTCCAATTCCGGTGAATTCTCAGGTTTTTTACTTAAACTTTTATTTAACGATGTTTTACAATTCGTTTGATTTTTGGAATATAGACATAAATCATTTTTCAATACGTGAATGGGATACACCGGCAGGAACGGATTTTTTCAGGGTTTCCGGTAATGCCGATCAGGATAGTGCAAGTTTCAGGAATATTTTATTGAATGACAGTGTTGGAATGCTTGCAGGAAGCGCAGATTTTACATGGGATAAGGATTTTTCCTACCTTGAATTTTTACTAAACGTAACAGATGGTTATGAATCCGGAGAAAATTATTATATCGAAGGCATCATTAGGAATTCCTATCTGGAAATACATTCATCTGTATCACAAATGCAGTTAAACCGTTTTTTACAGGATTCCGGTAAGATAACAATAAGCGCTGACGCTTCAATTAAATGGGAATCTGTTAATGCTTTTGAAGCGAAGCTTGAAATTTCTTCATTTTTTGCAGAACTGCAGGATAATTCTGTCCTCGCTTCTGTGGATGTTTATTTTACAAATGATGAGCTTTTGGTAAACAATTTGGTATTGGAATATGGCTTATTAAATGCAGTAATACCGCTGCTTAATATTAACCGTATTGAAGGAACTGTTGGAGCATTAGGCAGCTTTAATGGATTAATATTGGAAAAATATCTTTCATCAAAAATAGTATTTGCTGCAACCATAGATCAATTTAATTCATGGTTTGACATAACACAGTCGTTAAATGCCTTTGACGGAATTCTCCGATTGGATTCTATTCGGTATGGAGACATTTCACATGAACCTCTCAATTTTGCTTTTAAAAGAGAACATGGAGCTCTTTCAGTTTCAGGCGGCATTAATGATATGATTAGGTTTGATATGGACAGTTCCGGTAATTTTTTTGCAGGTCTTTCAGCCCCCGTTCCAATACGTGCATCTATTGCGGGAACATACAAAGATGGAATTATAGACGCTCATTGCAGTAATTTCTTTATAGATTTTGAATCGCTCTGGTTATTGGTTGGACCTTCGACAGAAAGTTTTAATATAAGTTCAGGATATATAACCGGAGTAATGGATATTCGCGGTCATATCTTAAACCCGGAATTTTATGGATGGGGAAGAGCTTCAAGTTTTACTTTTCAAATACCTGAATATTTTACTGATGATATAAGACCGGTTCCATTCCTTATTGTCGCCGAAGGTTATGAAATGACTTTTGGACCTGTGGTAGCGGCGTCAGGTTCAGGCGGAGCCATATTAAATGGCTGGTTTCTTTTTGAACACTGGTACCCCAATTTTATCGGTCTTGATTTTAATATTCCCGGTAATATGCCGATTCCGTATAGAATGAATATAACCGGATTTCTGGCAGAGGGAAGCGCTTCAGGGTACCTTAACATGACTATTAATTTAGTGGATTTATATATGGATCTAAGAGGCGAACTGTTTTCAAATGAAGCGGAACTTGGGCTTAATATGGACGAAATAAATGCAAATATAAATATAGAACAGGAAGAATTGGATTTTAATTTTATTATTGATTTAACAATAACAGTAGGTTCTATGGTTGAATTTGCCTGGCCTAGTTTTAACCCGATTTTAAAAGCCAACCCGGTTATGGGATCGGTTATAAACGTTTCTTTCGACAGCAATTCAATGCAATATTCAATAACAGGAGATGTTAGAATACGTTCCGGCGAAGTATACTATTTTGACCGTAGTTTTTATATCCGGCAGGGTATATTGAATTTCAGAGAGAATGAAACTCAATTTGAACCTCTTTTTACCGCAAGAGCGGAGATACGCGATCGAACAGATACCGGTCCTGTAACAATATCAATGATTGTTGAAAATCAACCTTTATTCAGTTTTGAACCCAGATTTGAAGCAAATCCCAGCCTGACTCAGCTTGAAATTTATTCAATATTAGGGCAGAATCTTGGTAGTACAGAAGGAGTTGAAAACGTAGATATAGCTCATCGTTTTTTACTTTCTTCAACAACTGATATTTTAACACAATTTATTACCAGTTCAGACATTTTAGCGCAATTTGTGTTTTTCAGGCAGTTTGAACGTCAGGTTAGGGATGCACTAGGGTTGGATATGTTCAGCGTGAGAACAAGGCTTTTACAGAATGCAGTTGTTACCGGTGCAACCGGAATTGGGTTGACGCCCTCGCTTATTGACAGAGGCAGCCGCGTAGGTAACTATTTTGATAATACAACTGTTTTCATAGGTAAGTACATAGGGCAGGATATGTTTATACAGGGAATGCTTACTATGAGATACGATGAAGACAGCGTTGTATTTGGCGGATTAAGGTTTGAACCGGACATTGGAATCGAATTACAGAGTCCTATTGTCAATATCCGGTGGGATTTTTTCCCAAGTCGTCCGGAAAATTATTGGTTAAGCGATAATTCAATTACATTAAGCTGGAGTAGATCGTTTTAGGAGTTTCAATGAGGTTCAGGGTTTTTGCTGTTTTATTGTTCATAACGGTTCTTTTTAGTTTTTCACAAAAAGCATTTTCACAGGAAGATGACTGGTATCAGGGCAGGCCAATCAGAGAGATTGTCTTTACAGGATTAAATAATATTTCGCAGTCTGAACTTGACGCTCTTATGTTTCCATATAGAGGGCTCAGTTTTAACGATGTAATATTCTGGGAAATACTGGGAAAACTCTACGCTCTTGAATATTTTGAAAGCATTGAACCTTCTACCCAAAGGACAGATGCCTCCGGCAGTGGAGTTATTATCAGGTTCAATGTAACGGAAAGGCCTGTTATTAACCGGATTACGTTTGCCGGGAATTCAAATGTACGCAGGACGGAATTGCTTGACGTTATAAGCTCAAGGGTAAATAGTATTTTTAACCAGTCAAAAGTCCGCGTCGATATACAGGCAATAATAAGTAAATATCATGAAAGAGGTTATCCCAATGTATCTGTTACATCATCGGAAAGCCAAACCGGGGATGGAAATATAGCTCTTATATTCAGCATAGAAGAGGGCGATAGAATCTCCATATCAAGGATTGAATTTCAGGGGAACACAAGATTTTCCAGTAACTTGTTAAGAAGCCAAATTTCTTTAAAAGCGCGTTCTCTTTTAAATGACGGAGCGTTTCAGGAAGCAAGACTTCTTGCTGATATTGAAACAATAACTACATATTACCGTGACCGCGGTTATATTACTGCACAGGTGCGCGATGTTACACGCAGTTATGAAAACGATAATCGCGGAACCAATTTAATACTTACATTTATGATCGAAGAAGGCAGCGAATACCGGTTTGGCGGAGTAACGTTCGAAGGCAATCATATTTTTTCATCCGAACAGCTTCAAAGGCTGATATATTCCAGAACCGGCGATCTTGTTAATATGACAAGGCTGGAAATGGATTTACAGCGTGTGGCAGATCTATATTTTGAAAATGGTTATATTTTTAATTCTATATCAAGAGTTCCCGAGATTGATCCGCAGACCAATATTCTTTCAATAACTATGGAGATTGTTGAAAGAAGCAGAGCCTATGTCGAAAACATCATTATAATTGGCAATCAAAAGACAAGAACAGATGTAATTTTAAGGGAAATCCCTCTTGAACCCGGAGATGTTTTTTCCAGAGCCAAGGTTTTGGATGCAATGCGAAACCTTTATAACATGCAATATTTTTCAATGGTCATTCCCGATATCCTTCAGGGAAGTACAGAGAATCTTATGGATTTGGTTTTCACCCTTGAGGAACAACCGACAACCGACATACAATTTGGGCTTACATTTTCGGCAACTGCAGATCCGGATTCATTCCCAATAGCAGGGATATTTCAATGGAACGAACGAAATATAGCAGGAAGCGGGAATCAACTTGGAATTGAATTGAATTCATCTGTTGTTGATACTTTTTCCGGCTCGCTGAATTATACCCACCGGTGGGCGTTTGGCCTTCCGCTTTCACTTGGAATAGATTTTTCCCTTAATTATTTAAGGCGTTTTGCCGCAATGGATAACCAGCTTCCGATTTTTACCGGTCATGAAGAATATGCATTCCCGGATGGTTTTAGAACTTACGAAGAATATATTGCAAACTCAAGAATTCCTCCACGGGATTACCTGATGGAATATGAACAATGGTACTTATCCATAGGCTTTTCTACAGGCTACCGGTGGGCGACGCCGCTTGGAATTTTAAGTTTAGGCGGCGGAATGCGTTATGGTTTAATTCAAAATTCCTACGATGATATTTTACGGCCGTTTGACCCGACCCTCAGAGAAGGAAACAATACGTGGGTTCCAAAAAATTCATTATGGCTTTTACTTACGATTGATCAGCGTGATATCTTCTATGATCCTTCCAGCGGGTATTTTTTATACGAAAGATTTGGATTTTACGGCGTATTGGATCAGGAAAGAGAACATTATTTACGCAGCGATACAAAAGCTCAGTTTTATTTGACATTATTTGACATCCCTGTTAATGAAAACTGGAATTTCAAGGGTGTATTGGCAATGCACGCAGGGTTTTCGATAATTTTTCCGCAATTCTGGCGTAATTCCTTTGCAATTGAGGATGCAAACAAACTCGCTGTTGACGGAATGTTTACAGGAAGAGGGTGGAGCGGTGAGTTCCGCAATAAAGGATTGGTGCTTTTTGACGGCTGGATAGAACTGCGTTTTCCTTTGGTACGCGGTATTCTTGCATTTGATCTGTTTTTTGACGCTGCGGCTGTTGAATCAAAAGAAGGTTATTATTTTGGGAATGATGATCAGGGAAACCCGAATTTTACCATTGAAAATTTCAAGTTCAGTTACGGCGGAGGAATAAGGTTTACATTGCCTCAATTCCCAATTCGTATGAGTCTTGTTAAACGTTTTGAGATTTTAGATGGGAATATTGTATGGGCTCCCGGAGCGATTTTCGGCGATCCTGTCAGACCCTGGACGGGAATGGATCTTGTTATATCATTTGTATTATCATATTAGGAGTAGGAGTATTTATTTATGGTAAAGCGATTATTGTTTTTCTTGTTATTGAATGTAACATGTATTCTTTATGGACAACAAATTACACGGTTTGCAGTTGTTGATTTACCAAGGGTCTATACTTCCTTTTTTAGTCAATCAAGCGCTGTAAGGGATTTTGAAGAACGGAACGCAAGGGTTCAGGCTGAGATAAACAGGCGGTCAAACGAATTATTACAGCTAAGGGCAAGGCATGCCGAGGTTGTACTACAGGGTAATCAGGCGGAAGCTTCAAGACTGGAACTGCAAATTTACACATTGACAGAGGCTTTAAGGGAGTACCATCAGACTAATACTGCAATTCTTCAAGCCGAACTAAACAGTCTTGCGCAGTCAGATTCTTTTTTTAATCAGGTAAATGACGAAATTCGTTATATCGCAGAAAGCGAAGGGTATAGTATGGTTATTAATTTCAGGGACAATACCAGTATTTTATGGTATAACCCAATTATAGATATAACGGATAGGGTAATTACCAACTTACAGGCAAAAGCCGGAAATTAAAGAAAATGGACGCGTCTAAATCCAGTCCAATGTTAGAGCAATACAGACGCATTAAAAGAAAGCAGGAGGGTAATGTCCTTTTCTTCCGGCTTGGCGACTTTTATGAAATGTTTGCCGAAGATGCTATTGAAGTTTCTGCTCTGCTTAATCTTACACTTACAAGCCGTCATGGAGTTCCCATGTGCGGCGTTCCGTATCATGCGGCGCGTAATTATATTGCGCGTCTTCTTAAATTTGGAAAAAAAATTGCAATTTGTGAACAACTGACTTCTCCTTCCAAAGGAACTAAAATTGTTGAGCGCGATGTTGTTGAAGTAATTACTCCTGGTACGACAGTCGATGAAGATTTTCTTGACAAAGGAAGTTCCAATTATTTAGGCTGCCTTACATATTCAGCAGGAAGGATGCACCATACGGATAATGATTCAAAGTACGGGCATGACGGGAAGTCGGGTTTTTTTTCGTTTTCATATATCGATATTTCAACGGGCGATTTTTATACTACAAGTTTTTTAAGTGATCCGCAAATATTAAGGCAGGAGCTTGAACGCCTTTCCATAAAAGAAATGTTGATTCAGGAATCGCTTCTGGAAGAAGATGGAGAAGTAGCTTCTGCAGTTTATGAAAGAAACGGCCTTGTGCTGAACCGCTGGGCAGATTGGCTTTTTGATCCAATACAGGCCAGAATCAGGCTTGAAAAACAATTTGGACTTTCAAATTTAAAAAGTTTTGGTCTTGATGAAAACAGTATTGAAATAATCTCGGCAGGAACATTGCTGGAATATCTTGATACAACTTCAAAAAGTCTGTTACCGCATATAAGGACGTTAAAAGTATACAAGGACAGCGAATATCTGGGGCTTGATGAATCGAGTCAGCGTAATCTTGAATTATTGGTCAACCAAAGAGACGGTGATGTTCGTTTTTCACTTTTTGAAATAATGAACGAAACCCGCTGCTCTATGGGGCGAAGGCTGTTAAAAAGGCGTATACTGCATCCGCTCTGTGATCCGGAAAAGATAAACCGCCGCCTTGATATGGTGGAAAATTTTTACCGCGATCAGGGGAGTTTAAGCAAACTGCGGGAAATTTTAGGAAAAACACCGGATCTTCAGCGGCTTTGTGCAAGGCTTGCAATGGATAAAGCTCACGGACGTGATTTGATTGCAATCAAAAATGCAATTGTTTGTTTTAATGCCGTGCAGGAATTATATGGAGAAAAAGAAAAAAGAACAGAGAAAAGTGAAAAAATGGAAAATAACTCTGCTCAGAATTTTAATGTTCTTTCTCAAATACATGAATTGCTTGAAAAAGGAATTTGCGACGAACCTTCAATTTTGCTTAACGAAGGCGGTTTAATAAAAGATGGGTACAACAGTTCTCTTGACGATCTTCGGCTTCTTAAAGACAGAGGCAGGCAGTTTTTGGAAGATTATCTTGAAGAAGAAAAACAGAAAACAGGGATTACAAATCTAAAAATTCGTTATAACCGCCTTATCGGGTATTTTTTTGAAGTAACAAAAGCGCAATTGGATAGGGTTCCCAAACATTTTATCAGACGCCAGGGAATCGCCGTGGGAGAAAGATATTCAACAGACCGTCTTGCAGCCCTTGAGTCTGACATTAACGGCGCCTCGGATAAAGTAGTGGAACTTGAAAAAAAACTTTTTTTGGAAATCCGTGAACAGGTAAAACAAGCGCTTGTTCAGTTTTCCGAAGCTGCGGAGCTTCTTGCAGAAATTGACGTTTCTCAATCTCTTGCAAAGGCGGCTTCAATAAGAGGCTGGACGCGCCCGAATATTAACAACAGCGGCAACCTTGAAATTTTTGACGGCAGGCACCCTGTTGTGGAAGCTCATCTTGGCCGCGGTGAATTTATTCCAAATGATATTATTTTAAACACAGAAGGCGGAATTTCTTTTGCCATGATTACAGGTCCGAATATGGCAGGTAAATCGACTTACCTTAGGTCGGCGGCGTTAATTACTATAATGGCTCAAATGGGCAGTTTTGTACCTGCAAGAGAAGCGCGAATAGGGCTTTGCGACCGTATTTACTGCAGAGTAGGGGCTTCGGACAATCTTGCGCGCGGTGAATCTACTTTTCTTGTAGAAATGAATGAAACGGCATTTATTCTGAACAGCGCTACGGAAAAAAGCCTTGTAATAATGGATGAAGTGGGCAGAGGGACAGGGACAAATGACGGTCTTTCCATTGCATGGGCGGTAAGCGAAGAACTATTAAACCGCATAAAATGCAGGACGCTTTTTGCCACTCACTTTCACGAACTTTCTCTTTTATCCCATCCGCATCTTGCAAACCGGTCAATGGAAGTGCTTGAAATTCCATTGAATTCAGGGATTTCAGGTACACAGGTTGATATTTCAAGAATACTGGGTGAAAAAATAGTTTTTCTTAGAAAGTTAAAAGAAGGCCCTGCCGCAGAGTCGTATGGTATTCATGTGGCAAAACTTGCAGGCCTTTCACAAAATGTTCTGAAAAGAGCGGCTCAGATAATGGGCAGATTAAAAGAAAGAGACGCCGAATTAAGTAAAACATTCACAGATGAAAAAATATTTGTTAACCAGCCCGAAAGACAAGTTAACGAAATTGAAGCAAAACCTAAAAAAACACCCAAATTAAGAAAATCGAATAACGATAATGAGCCGCCTTCACTGTTTGACTAAGGGATAAACAAGGCGGCAGCTGTGCTGCACGAGTGTGCTGCACGCTCGTGCTTGCACGAACGTGTTGCACGAACACGCAAAAGGGCTTTTCAATTCACTGTGATTAATATATAGTGAATACTTAGAGGTAATTTTATATGAATAATCAAAGTATTCTTAAACCGCAGGACAGGCCGAAGATTGCAACATGGATCCCGCTTTCTTTTCAGCATATCTTTGCAATGTTTGGAGCGACTATTCTGGTTCCTATTTTAACAGGGTTAAGCCCTGCAACAGCTCTCTTTACCGCAGGTACCGGAACGTTACTGTTTATTTGTTGTACAGGAGCAAAAGTTCCTGCATTTCTTGGCTCTTCTTTTTCATTTATTGCGCCGTTAATTGCCGTTACTGCAAGTTACGGTCTTTCGTATGCACTTGGCGGAGCATTGGTTGCAGGTTTGTTTTATTGTTTTATTGCGTTAATAATACGTTTTACCGGAACAGGATGGCTGGACAAGGTCTTACCTCCTGTTGTCATTGGCTCAGTTATCGTTGTAATAGGACTTTACCTGGCCCCTGTCGCCATGGATATGGCTATGAACGATGCAAATGGCTATAATCTTGTTTACCTGTCCATTGCGGCAGTAACACTTGGGGTTACAATTGTTGCAAATATTTTTCTAAAAGGTTTTTTTAGTACTATCCCAATTTTAATTGGTCTTATTTCCGGCTATGTTTTTACCCTGATAATGGGACTTTTCTTTCCCGCTTACAACATCATCAATTTCCAGATTGTAAAAGAAGCAAACTGGTTTGGGCTGCCTACCTTCCATGTGCCGGGTTTTAGGCTTGTACCAATCTTAATTTTCGTAATAGTCTCTCTTGCAACAATTTGTGAACATTTAGGAGATATGGTTGTTACAAGTAAAATTGTCGGACAGGATTTTTACAAAAACCCGGGGCTCCACCGGACACTCGCGGGCGACGGTATTGCGACAGCATGGGCGGCTTTGTGGGGCGGTCCTCCGAATACGACTTACAGCGAAAACGTCGGAGTTATGGCAATTACGCGTGTCTATTCGGTGTGGGTTATAGGAGGCGCGGCAGTCATTGCTGTATTTCTTTCATTCTTTACAAAGTTTGGGGCTATAATCCAGACAATCCCCACTCCTGTACTTGGCGGTGTTTCCATTCTGCTTTTCGGAATTATAGCATCCAGCGGGCTTCGTACCATCGTTGAAAGCGGTGTAGACTATAAAGACAAAAGAAATCTTGTAATCTCATCTATAATTATGGTAATTGGTATTGGCGGCGGCAGACTTGCATTCAACATAACACAGGATCTTTCTTTTGAATTGGCAGGGATTGCGCTTGCTACCATTGTAGGGATTTTCCTTAATCTGATTATTCCAAAACATAAAAAGGCAGAATAAACCTACTTTCGGATCTGTCCGTAAAGCAATCGGCTTTATGGACAGATCCGTTAATTAAATCAGAAACACCCCAAAATATATAAAATAAAGAAAATAAATTATTTATTCAGGCAAGCGCTGTGCATGGCTGTGCAATATATAAGGTATGAATATTTTTAAGAAATTTCTTTTTTGGGCTGGGAATTACCTGTTTCCCGGATATTGTGCCTTGTGTAATGAATATCTTGTAAAGATCAATGAAATAAAATATGGTCTTTGCCTTAAATGCCGCCTTTCATTTTCTGCCGACAAGGGAAACAAATGTAATCTATGCGGAAAACCGCTTGTTTCTGAGGTAGATTTATGCTTAGCCTGCCGTACAGGTAATGCCCAGGCATTAGACCGCCTTTGGGTAATTTTTCCATATACCGGAAAATACCGCAGGCTCCTTACTGAGTATAAATTTAGTAAAAAAATTGCGCTTGCAAATTTTTTTACTGACAGAATATTGGATTTATTAACCTCAGAACCATTATTAAAAGATGCTGTGATTGTACCTGTTCCGCCAAGACCCGGAAAAATAAAAAAAACCGGATGGGATCAGATTGAATTTTTGGTAAAAAATACGGGGAAATTAAAAAAAATAAAGATAAACCGCTGTCTTAAACGCCGTAAATCACAGGTGCAAAAGCGTTTAAGCCGCAATCAACGCATGGATAATTTACAAGGGCGGATTTATACATACAAAAACGTTCCAAAAACAGCTCTGATAATTGATGATGTTATAACCACAGGCTCAACACTAAATGTCTGCGCTTCGGCACTTAAAGAAAACGGAGCGGAAAAAGTATATGGATTGTGTCTCTTTTATGACTAAGAAAAAACTTCATTAGAAAAATATGCTATAATCGTTTTATGAATTATGATTTGGTTATTAAAAACGGGACAATTGTAAATTCGCAGGAAAGTTTTCTGGGCGATATTGCAGTTAAAGACGGAAAAATTGCTTTTACAGGAAATCTGCCGGATAACACTACATCCAGCGAAACCTACGATGCGGCAGGCATGCATATACTGCCCGGCATAATAGACGCACATGTACATTTCCGCGACCCTGGTCTTACAGAAAAAGAGGATTTTGAAACAGGCAGTGTTGCTGCGGCTTTTGGCGGTATTACCACAGTTGCCGATATGCCCAATGTTGATCCCGTAACATCAACTGTTTCGAGCTTTAATGAAAAACTTGAAATTGCCCGTGAAAAATCCTATGTTGATTTTGCGCTTTTTGCCCTTCTTTCGGAAAACAACATAGAGGAGATGGATGGTTTAAAAAATGCAGGCGTTCTTGGGTTTAAAGTTTTTTTGGGAACTTCTACAGGAGAAATTGCGGCTCCCTCGAACGGGGTTTTATTACAGCAATTAAAAAAAGCGGCTGCACTTGGAATGCGTACCGGTTTTCACGCAGAGACAAGTGAAATAAACAATTTTTTTACATCCTTATACATGAAGAATATTAAAGATATTCAGGATGGATTGTTATTAAATAATGCAAGGCCTGTAATTTCTGAAAACATTGCAATATATAACGCCATTTGTCTTGCTAAGTTAGCCGAAGCAAAAATACATATCCATCATGTTACATCAGATGATGGAGCGCTTTTAATTTTTTTTGCAAAAAATATTGGGGTGGATATTACAGCGGAAACATGCCCTCACTATCTTTTATTGGATGCGAAAAGTCATACTTACAAGGTTTATCCTCCAATTCGGGAAGAGAGGCACAAAATTGCTCTTTGGGATGCATTAAAAAACAATGTAATTAATATGATAGCAAGCGATCATGCGCCTCACACTGAAACGGAAAAAACACTGCAAATCCGGCAGATGCCTGGCGGCATTACGGGTGTTGAGACGATGGTTCCCCTTATGTTAAACGAGGTAAACAATGGTAAATTAACCCTTAACGAATTTGTTTTTCTTGCAAGCGAACAGCCTGCAAAAACATGGGGAATTTATCCGCAAAAAGGAAACCTAAAACCTGGTGCAGATGCCGACATTACAATTGTAAACATGAACAAAAGAAAAATAATCAGCAGCGCCGGTATTCATTCAAAAAGTAAAACCACTGCATACGAAGGCAAAGAAGTAAAGGGAATTCCTGCAGCAACAATAGTGAGAGGCAAATTTATAATGAAAGACGAAATTCTGACCGGGAACAAAGGATACGGAAAACTGATTACTAGCCGGGTACTCTGACAGAGTTCATTATTTTGTTAAGCGAAACAAGCGGATCCTCATACATTTCAAACCTAAAACGTACTTCATAATTTTTGTCTGAAACAGCACGAATTGTCTTGTTTACACAGTTCCTTACTTCATTTGAACCAATATCGGGGAAGTATTTTGCCTTGCGTGGAATAAATGTCAGATCCCTTCCATTTCTGCGAATAATACCTAAATGTGCAGGCATTGGTACAAGGAATAAAAGAAAATCATCGGATCTGCTGCCGCCTACGGTAAATGAATACCCCGATTTTAAGGAATGTATATTACGTTTTCCAATAGAGGTATTTTGATCTTCAACAAATAAATTTAAAAGCAGCGGACCTGTGGGGCTGATTTCTACAGGCTTATTTTTTTCCGTTACACGGTTGTCATAGGGTGTGGAACGTCTTGCCTGGTTTGCAGTATAAGCGGAAAGTTCTCTCCGACTCTCAACTCGACTCTCAGGCTGCTTGTCCGCCCGTTTATCACTGGGGGTTGCCGAAGCAGTCTCCGCCATTACACGATTCGGCCTTGAATTGAGTTTGCGTGTTGCAAAGAATATTATAAGCGCAAGAACAAGCAATGCAAGTAAAATAATGATTATCAATAATGGAGAAAAAGCAATCGACGTTCTTGATTCAGAAGCATTTGTAGGCGACGATGCAACCTGCGGCCGAGCTGCGGTATCAGCAGCGGTAGCGGCAATATCAGAAGTTGTTGTTGCAGCAGTATCAGTATCAGCGGCAGCAGTAGAAGGAACTGTAGAAGCCGAAGAAGCGGCAGCCGAAGCAGTACCGGAAGTTTCGGCGGCAGCAGCGGAAGCTTCTTCAGAAGCAGTAGTGGAAACTTCAGGAGCGGCAGTAGATGAAGAAGTGGAAAGTTCCGGGGGGGAAGCGGCGGGTGCAGTTGTTACCGGAGAATCTGTTGCAGCAGCTTCCCCGGAAGATGTTTCTGTTGTTCCGGAAGCTATCCCGGAATCGGAGCCGGTGGTAACAGGCGGAGCAGGCGGAGATGTTCCTGCTGGCATCGGCGCGCGTCCTGAAAGCGGAACATTTGAAAGCGGACGCCCCGGCGTTACCTGAATATAGTCAATTGTCGTATTGCTTGAAGAAACGCGTTGTCTTGCAGCGTTAACAAGTTCTGTAACATCCGTACCGGCTAAAGTTATAAGGACTATTTTTTTTTCGCGAACAGGCAGGGTAGTGATGTACTGTTCTGTAAAAGAAAGCGCGCCGCTTACGTTAACTCCGCTTTCCACAGGATATTGCAGAAGCATTCGTCCGATTATTGTTTCAACATCACCTATACCGGATATTCGTCTTGCAACATCAAGACGGGGAGTTCCCGAAAAAGGTATCAAGTGAAATGTATCGCCGACACGCATAAATTCTTTTAAAAAAGGATCAGTTAAATAATTATTTACATACTCATAGGATGAACCCATTTGCGATGAAGTATCTAAAACTAAAATAAGGTCGATAGGTGCGCTTTGTCCATAAGCAGAAATAAACGAAAAGATAACAAGTATTACAGCCAGTACGGTCTTTTTCATAATCACCCCTCACCAAACTTGGTTATTCCCATCCTGCAATGCAGGAATATATCCTAAGCTGGTAATATTTTTTCTACCAGATAAGAAATCCTTTCCTCATTTATGGCATATTCAAATTTCTCGCCTTCTGTCTTATTAAGTATAGCACTTCCAAATGGAGAAAGATAGGAAATAATGTATTTAACCGGGTCAGATTCCCATGGACCCAAAATGGTAAATTCTTCTTTTATTCCAGCTGTTTCGTTAAGAAGAAGTACTTTTGTACCAAAGGAAACTCTTGATGTGTCTATAGTTGCAGGATCGAAAATCTGAGCCCGTTCTATTTCCTCCTTGCGTCTTCCAACTTCGGCATTCAACTGAACCTGTTTTTCCTTTGCAGCGATATATTCGGCGTTTTCTTTTAAATCGCCATGCAGCCTTGCTTCTTCAATTTCTTTGGAATTTTTCCGGACTTCAATTTCCATAATATCTTTAAGTTGTTTTGTCTTTTCTTCATATTTTTCTTTAGTGCATAAAAGCCTTCCGGAAACTTTCTTTTCTGCTTCTCCGAAAAATTTAAAGTCCGGGTGTTTATCCTTAATAATAGTACGGAGGTTTTGTTTATCCTGCGGATCAATATCCTTTATGCCGTTTAGGAATGTAAAAATTCTTATGATAGCTTCTTCGTCGGCATCATTTATGAACGAGGCAATTTCACCATCTTTAAAAAGAATATTATGAACATGCTTGTTTATTTTACGGTTCTCCACAGTATCTTTTGAGTTTTCTATATCACGGTAGGTAACATCCAGGATATGAATGAGTGTAATAAGCTGTTTTTCCACACTGATATTTGCAGTTTTAAACCAACTCTTATTCCTTGCGTTTTTACACAGCCAAACTACAGCTTCTCTGGTTTCGCGGAATCTGTCAAAACATTCATTGCAAAGAAGGGCTAATTTATCATTTAAACCGGCTTCTTCAAGCTGTTCGGTAATGGATGCAAGCTGCGAAACAGGGAATAATTTGATATATATATCCGCCCATTCTTTTACATTAAGCTTTATATTGTTAAGAAATTCAGCTTTTAATTTTGCATCCTTTAAATTCTTAAACAGTTTTTGAATATCTTTAATACTGGAAAAGATATCAGGAAATTTTACTGTTAATGACGATTTAATATGCGAATAATTTTTATTTGCAGAAAGCTCGCAAATCAGAAGATAAGAAGCCGCCGCATATTCAATATTTTCCTTTGTTGAACTAAGGAAAGCTGTAAAGAATGATAACATTTCTGTAAAATAATCTGAATCGGGAGCGGCTTTTTTATTGCCTGTATAATCGCGTATTGCAGATACTTTGTCAAAAAAATTCTTTCGGGCTGTGAATTCATTGTATAGTTTTTCTGATACGCTTATCGGCCTTTCCCGTACAAGATAAACATCACTGTTATCCGGGCTTATGGCAAAATCGGGGTTGGATTTTAGTATGTCTCTTGCGCGGGAACTCCATGTTGACCATTCACCAGGTGTGAGTATAGCAGGGGAAACTTCGGCTTTAATTCTTTTCATGTCGCAGGCATTGTCAAAACTTTTGATAATTGTTTTAAGCGTCCAGATGATGTTATCATCTTTATCTTTTACCTTTTCTCTTAATTCTTCTTTTTTCTTTGTTGCTTTTAAAACCCAGATGTGATCTTTAGACAGAGTTTGAAGAGCGTCAACAGCCATCTTTACCAACATTGAATGTCCGCGTTTTTTGGAAAAATCAATTCTAATTTCATCGCCGGCAATACCCGAGATACGGCCGACTCCCCATGTACGGTGGTAGACAAAATTACCCTTGTCAAAGGCAATGTGCTTTTCAAAATCTGCAATTGCCTGATGGACTGCGCGGTAATTCTGAGAAAGATTGGATATACGTATGTATTCTTCCAACTGACTGTGAGAAGCGTATTTCTTTCTGTAACAATCTATTATTTCCCTTCGGGCATGAACATCTCTTTCATCATATTCAAGAATGATTTTTAAAATATTAATTGCAATATCAATATCTATTGCCTTATATTTCTGATATAACTCATTCAATAAAACAACAGCCTTGTCGTCGCTGACTGTCTTTGCAATTTTCTTTTGAATATGAAGGAAAAAGTCGATATCTTCGATATTTATAGTGATTAATTTTTCCCAAATTTCCTTTATGCTTAAAAAGCTTTTTTTATTTATATAGCGGTGCAGGGCTTTTTTATAGAAATCAATTGTTTCTTCTTTACTGCCCAGTTTTTCATAATGTTCTGCAAGGGCTTTTGCAATATCCGCTTCTTCAAAATCAGCTTTGATAAGCCTTTCCCAAACGGGAATTATTTTATCTTCTTCATTGTCGTTTTTATAACATTCAGCAATAGTACGCAGGGCGTATTTGGATTCACCGTAATCAAGTATTCTTTCACAAAGGTATTTGACAATATTCCATTTGTGATTGTCCATAAAAATCGAAACAAGATTTATTATTGCAGAATCATCGATGATCTGACGGGAAATTGCGATCATGCCGGAAAGGTATAAAGCTATAATACTGTTTCTGGTATGTCCAAGATGATCATCGCAGTTCAGTTTAAGTTCATCAATTATTTTTTCTTCTTTGGCTGTTTTCAGAAAATAGTCAAGTTCCTTAAATTGATTGGTTGAATAATTTCCAAGGCTTGCCCTTGTCCATTTTTCTTCATTCAATGTTTCCTGTAATTTTTTCAGCAGGACCTGTGCATTCTCTGATAATTCCTTTCCCGTGCCTTGACCGGATGTTTGTCCTGTGGTTTGAGTTATATCAGTATTACTCATAATTTCATCACTCCTCATTTTACCCGGCAAATATACTGTAAATACCGGGATCGGTAACTTTTATTTTTAACAAGGTCTCTTCGATAAGCGAAGGATCCTCATGGCTGATTTCATAATAATCAATAAGCCAAAAATAATGGTTCAAAAGCCTTGGCTTTAATATTTCCCGCTTTGCAGGATTCGACTCATATTCAGACTCCAGCGAAAAAATCGACTGTTTGAGCCTGCCGGCTTCCATCTGTTTTAATTCACGTTTTACAGAAAACACCCCCCATAAATACCCGTAAACAGGTATCCATTCACATAACGCTTCATTTGCAAACCCAAGTTCCGCGACCTTATCACGCAGTTTAAGGATAAGAGCAGATTCAAGATCTCTTAAATCAATCCTGGATGGATCGATAAAAAAAGCTTCCCTGAACAATGCCTTAGCCGTTCTAGTCTGCGCAAGCAAAGCATTAACATCCGCTATTTCAGAGAGGATTTCCGCATCATCTCTTTTAAGACGAACCGCCTGTTCAAGATAACCCAAAGCTTCATCGTAAAATCCCAATCTTTTATAGCAGCGGCCTGCAAGAAGTAAAAGCCCGCAGTCATAATGGTTTGTCTGACTTGATAATAACCCTTTAAAGAAAAACAGCGCTTTTGAATAAACAAAATAACGAACAGCATATTGGCATTGTTCGAAAGATTGATCAATCTGCCCTATAAAAGCATAATACTGTTTAAAAAGAGAAATTAAAAAGGAACCCTTTTCGTAAGGGTTTACTATTTCTTCGATCCTCCTGGTATTAATTTGCCACCATTTAACGCATTTTAACGCATACTTAATTTCTTCGTTTTCGTAGTCTGCATTAAGAGCTTGTTCCAAAAGATCATAAGCCGCATCTGCGTCAGAGGCTTTTAATTTTTCATAGGCTTTTTTTAAAAGACCTACACCCCGCCCATTATCCATTTTTATTACCAACATTATAGCATTTTTTAGTGGTTTGACAATAGTAAATCAATAGGGTACGATGTCAAAAATGATTAAAACTATTATTTCGCCATCAATCCTTGCCGCCGATTTTACAGAGTTTGGTAAGGCTGTACAGGAAGCTGAAGCGTCTGGTGCAGAATGGCTTCACATGGATGTAATGGACGGCTCTTTTGTACCTAATATTACCTTTGGACCTCAACTTGTTCGGGATATTCATAAAAAAACAGGGGTTTTTCTCGATGTACACCTCATGGTAGATAAACCAGGCCGGTTTATCACTGAATTTGCGCAGGCAGGGGCAGGTGGAATTACTTTTCATTTTGAAGCGGAAGTACATTCTGTAAAATATCTAACAGAAATTCGCAAGTTTGGGCTGAAGGCAGGGATTGCCGTAGTTCCATCTACGCCGTGTTCACTGTTGGAAGAAGTGCTTCCCCATATTGATATTGCCCTTATAATGACTGTAAATCCCGGATTTGGCGGTCAAAAATTAATTCCTGAATGTCTTAATAAAGTCGAAAAACTTGTTAATATGAGGGAAAAAGCAGGCTTATCTTTTGGAATCTCTGTTGACGGCGGAATCAATGAAACGACAGCTTTAGATGCAAAGAAGGCAGGAGCGGATATCCTTGTAATGGGCACTGCATTTTTCGACAATAACGATAAGCAGGCTTTGATAGGAAAACTGACAAATAATTAACAGTTTATAAGGATTATTTGCTATTTATGCCGAAATTCTATATAATATGAATATGACAACACATAAAAAACTCAAGGTTTTTATATTTTTGGGTTTGTTGCTGATTATACCCTTAATCTGCGGAGCTCAGGAAGGGCAGTACGCGCGCAGGTTCCAAAACGGCTCTGACCTTTACAACCTAACCCGTTGGCATGAAGCGGCTGTTGAATTCAGACGCGCTCAGGAGATTGCGGTAAATGTCGATGATTGGGCGGCGGCGCTGTATTGGGTGATTTTAAGTGAACTTGCATACTCAGATTACGGTTCGGCGTTAAGGGACATGAATGAACTGGAACAAATTGCCCCCGAGACTACTTACAGCAGGGATATTGTTTACCACCGTGCAAGGGTTTATTATAATCAGGGTTTTTTTGAAGAAGCTCTTATTTTGTTCAACAGGTACACAGAATCGGTTAATGACGAAGATCGTGTTTCTGCAGAACGCAGGGCTGCTGCATTTTTCTGGATGGGCGAATGTCTTTATTCAATGCGGCAGTTTGATGAGGCGGAAAAATTCTATTCATGGGTAATTGCAAGATACCCTGAAAGCCCGAAAGTCGAAGCTTCTGCCTACCGGATTGATTTAATTAAACATAAAAAAATAGAAGCGCAGCTTTTAACCTTACTCCAATTAAGCCATGAAGAAGCGCTAAGGACAAGTGAAGATTACCAAAGGACAATCAGAACATACGAGTATACATTAAATTTATATCAAAGGCGTTTGGCTGAATTGACAAATTCTGTCAGCAGCTTGGATTTTGATGACAGTGCATTTATTGCAGATATGCTGTCGGCGGATGAAAGCCCGCCGGGCAGTCTTCTGGATAGGGCAATTCAACTTGGTATAGATCTTCAGGATATTCTAAGGGATAGTAATGTTGGAGGAGGTTCCTGGTGATTTTTCGCAGGGAATTCTTCTTACCTGTTATTGTTATATTTATTTTTTCTTTATTCACGGGCTGTGTAACGACAGATGAAGTTTCTGACAATTCAATTCCGCAGGATATTTCAGCAGATTTTCCGGCATCAGACGGATTTATCAGATTGATTCTGGATGAGACAACGGGAAGTTTTTCAATTTATTATATGACTGATCCGGTTGCCATGTCTTACGAACCATTGTTCAGCGCCCGCGATCCAAGTACAAGTTACTTATCGGTTTCTGTGGATGGAAACATTCACCGGCTTGGAAGATCAAATGCTTTTGATACAAAAATTGAAACAATAAACGAATTTCCTGCACTTGTATTTGAATCGTCTTCTCTATTAATTACGCAAAGTTTTGCCCCTGTAAAAACAACCAGTTCACAATTTGCAAATGGAGTGGTAATAACAATAACGATTCAAAATACCGGAAGAACTAACTCTGTTGTAGGTTTAAGAATGCTTCTTGATACAGAATTGTCGGAAAACCGCAGTGAAATTTCATTTATTACAAGCGAAAGGCTTGTAATAAATGAATTAACCATAGAAGGATCTTCCGGTGATAATTTTTGGATAACACGCGGGGAAAATGTTTCGTTAATGGGAAGCATAACAGTTCCTGCCGTATATAATTCAAGGATTCCTGATTATATACACTTTGCAAATTGGAAAAGGTTTAATGATGTCCCATGGAGGCTGCCTTATTACGAAGGAAGATCATTTAACTTTTTTCCATATTCAATGAATGATTCGGCAGTTTGTTATTTTTATGAACCTGCATTGCTTACAAGTGGAAATTCATTCACTTATATTATTTTTCTGACAACAGAAGATATTGGATTCTACAATAGAAACAGAACAGCCCTGCTGGAAACGCCGAGTGTAATTACCATTGCAGAAACGAATGAGCCGGTTCAGAATAATCCTGCAGTTCCAATAACAAACATTCCGGTACAAACTATAAATTTACGTGTACTGGAAGAAAATGCTCTTGCAGAGGCGTCAAGAACAAATGAAGATCCGGACATGGTAACCCTTATGATGCTGCAGGATATATTAAACAGGTTTATAAACGATGAAATTTTTCTTAACGAGCAGGATCTTGGCGAAATAGAAAGGTCTATTAACAGACTCAGAAACAGGAATTAACCTAAAAATGAAAGGCGATCCCTTACTGAATAAAGCAGCTCAACTGGCGAAAAGACGTGAATTTGAAAGCGCTCTTAAAATTCTTAAAGACGAAGAAGACAGGTACAACGGTTCTTTTAGATACTATTATCTTTATGCCGTTATCTGCCTTCATTCAGGCAGTTTTGTTGAAGCGCTCGAATTTTTTCGTTATGCAAGGCAGATAAAAGGAAAAGACCCCAAAACATTACTTGGTCTTGCCGTATTATATCTTAAACGCATGAATACAGTTCAGGCTGTGGATTTTTATCTTGATGCATTAGAGATAGATCCTAAAAACAGAATTGCAAAAAAAGCGCTTTCGGTAATAAAGGAAAATTCGGCGTCTGAAGCTCTTTCTGAATGGATTAATCCAAAAAGAATTGCAAAGTTATACCCTCCAATTCCCGCTCCGGCAGTTAGTTTAAAAACAATAATTAACATTGGTTTAATTCTTGCAGCGGCAGTATCTTTAACGCTTACAGTCCTAATGTTGACTGATGTTATAAAAAATCCCTTTAAAAGAGAACAGCGCCCTACTCAGGACTTTATTCTTACAAGCGAGGAAAGAAATTACCCTGTAGAAACAGGCGGTGTTTACAGATACATCCTGACACGCGATCAGGCGATAAATCTATACGAAAGAGCTTTATCATTTTTTACTTCCTACAGGGACGAAGCTGCGAAGGTAAATCTAAACCGTATTTTGGAGTCCAATGCATCAGAAGGACTTAAAGGACGTGCAAGGCTCTTGTTGGATAACATGGACATTCCGGGTTTTGAGAATTTTAACAGACAGGATAACCCTTCTTTTACAGCGGTTAACGGCGAACCTTTTGTATACAGAAATGTGCATGTTATCTGGACCGGCATGGCAACTAATGTTGAAATTACAGATGAATACACAAGATTTGATTTTCTTGTAGGTTATGACACCCGCAGGACGCTGGAAGGAATAGTACCTGTAATTTTTTACAGCCCTGTATCAATTAACATAGAACGTCCGCTTGATGTACTTGGCAGGATTGTGCTTACCCCGCAATCAGAAATCCGGTTGGAAGGAGTGGCGATACATCAGTCAGGGCGCCTTGAGAATTAAAGTTTTAATCCGGGAGAAATAATTGAAAGCAGTCGTTCAAAGGGTCATAGATGCATCTGTAACTGTAGACGGGAAAGTTACGGGAAAAATTAAATCCGGGCTTTTGGTTTACCTTGGAGTTGCACAGGAAGACGACAAAGCTGATGCCGACCGGCTTTCGGAAAAAATCGTTCATCTAAGAATTTTTAACGACAAAGACGGGAAAATGAATTTATCCTTAATGGACTTATCCGGCAGCGGGGCAGATGCGGGCGTACTTGCTGTTTCCCAATTTACATTACTTGCAGATTCCCGCAAGGGCAGGCGGCCGTCATGGAACGGAGCCGCGCCGCCCGATAAAGCAAATCAGCTTTATGAATACTTCACAGAAAAAATCCGGCAGCAGGGGCTTGTATGTGAATGCGGCGAGTTTCAGGCGCACATGATGGTTTCGTATACAAACGACGGCCCTGTAACAATAATTCTTGATACCAAAGATTGGTAAAATTGCCTATTTTTTATCTGCAAGATATATTCCCGCATCAAACGGTCTTAAAAGCTTGCTCATAGATTCATGGTTAATAATCGCCTTTAGTACCCGTGCGGCAAGTTCTGCGGACTGTACCACTTCAATAGCGGGAATTTTATCCGCATAATTTGCACAGCAAATAGTATCTGTTACAATTATATGATTTAAAAGCCCTTCCTGTGTAAGGGTATTAAGTCTCTGTACGGCAGGCGGCGAAAGCAGCGCATGTACAGAAATTATATTGATATTTTTAGGTTTTAACAGCGAAAGAGCGCGTATAAGTTTTTCTATAGAGCCTGCAGTATCTATCATGTCATCTACAATCCAAAGACTCTTTCCTTCAACAGGTTCAGCAGAAAGGATATTTATTGACTCGACAGTATTCGGCTTGGAATAGTCCCGTTGTTTATGGGCGACAACCAGAGGCGCTCCAAAAGAATTTGCAAAGTCGCGGGCTAATTTTTCTCCGCTTGCATCAACAGAACAAAAAGCCCAATTGGTTCTTACTTCATTTTCCAATTTTGAAAAAGTTTTAATGTAAGTATCGCACAGGTATTTTTTTAACAGGGTTAAGGCGGGAATGTCATCAATTGCGCAAATAGAAGGATCAAGCATTGTTTTGGATTTATCCGAATGTAATTGAAAAGTAATGATATGCCGCGCTCCCAAACAGGAAAGTATTTTTAAATGAACCCACAAACCAACAGAACTCCGGTGTGTCGTACGATCTGAACGCGCGCAGGAAATATAAGGTTCAAAAACAATTATCCTGTGCACCTGACACCGTACCAGCGAATCAATCGCATTATACAGTTCTATTTTTGCTTCATCAACGCAGACATTTGCTTCATTACGGGCGCTTAATGAAAAAAGGATTACATCCTTTCCGCGAATGGAAGAGTTAACTTTAACTTCCATTTCACCGTCGGCAAAACGATCGGTATTTAGAAGATCAAGACCATTCATCTGATCGGCCATATTTGAAAAACAAGGGTATTGAGATAAGTAATGTATTACCCTTGAAGCATAGCTTTTCATGGAACGAGTAGAGCAGACAATAAAATCTTTCATAATAGATGTATATTATGTCTCATTTTTTATTTATTTTCAAGGTGAAAAATATTCTATACAAATGTGTAGTAGTCTATAGCTTTTTTTTTGGATATATGATAAACTATTGTAAATTGATGCAAGCGCCGCGCACGGCTGCGCCATATATAGGGGAGGAGATAATCATGGCAAAATCAAATGAATCAGAAAAGACAAGGGTAAATCCTAACGCAACAAGCGAGGAAAAAGCAAAAGCCCTGGAAGCGGCAAGGCTGCAAATTGAAAAACAATTTGGCGCCGGATCATTAATCAAACTTGGATCGCATACTGCGGCAGGTATCGAAGTAGTCCCGTCGGGCTCCATTTTACTGGATGAAGCCCTTGGAATCGGCGGCTACCCAAGGGGGCGGATCATCGAAATCTACGGCCCGGAATCTTCGGGGAAAACAACCCTTGCATTGCACGCAATAGCAGAAGCTCAAAAGCTTGGGGGAAATGCCGCCTTTGTAGACGCAGAACACGCGCTTGACCCCGTCTATGCAAAAAACCTTGGAGTTAACATTGACGAACTCTGGGTTTCTCAGCCGGATAACGGCGAACAGGCTATGGAAATTACAGAAAGCCTCGTCCGTTCCGGAGCGGTCGATGTTATTGTTGTAGACTCAGTTGCAGCTCTTACCCCGCAGTCAGAAATTGAAGGGGAAATGGGCGATGCGCAAATGGGCGCACAGGCGCGCCTGATGAGCCAGGCTCTGCGCAAACTTACAGCCACAATCGGTAAATCGCGGACAATCCTGATTTTCATCAACCAGATCCGAATGAAGATCGGGGTTTTCTTCGGCAACCCCGAAACCACAACCGGCGGAAATGCGTTAAAATTTTATTCATCTGTAAGGCTGGAAGTCCGCAAAACAGAAACAATTGAGGTTTCCAAAGACACAGACGCTATCGGTAACAGGGTGCGCGTTAAAGTGGTAAAAAACAAAGTCGCTCCGCCGTTCAGGCGCACAGAACTGGAACTGATGTTCGGCAAAGGTATTTCCGCTATTGGCAGCCTTTTAGATTGCGCTGTAAAATACGAAATCATAAAAAAAAGCGGCGCCTGGTATTCGTACAACGAAGAAAAAATAGGGCAGGGCAGAGACAACGCCCGCGAGTACCTTGCCCAGCGCCCCGACTTTATGAAAGAGCTGGATTTAAAACTCCGCAGGCAAATTTTCCCCGACAGGGAATTCCCTCAGGCGAAACCTGCCGCAAAAAGCGCAAAATCTGCAAAGGGTGAAGCCGGACAGGAAACTCCCAAAAATTAATTTCACGCAAGAGACGCGGAGTTTGTAGGAAAAGGTCTCACACTAAGGCACAGAGGCACGAAGGTAGAGAGTTGTAGTTTGAAAACTTAAATTTGATAAAAAAACTTGAATTTTAGGATAAAGATATCAAACAATAACTTCGTGCCTTCGTGCCTCCGTGTGAGTAATTCTTAAAAAATACTTTTCCTACAAAGTTAACAAATCAACGCTTTGTTACTTCCCTGTCAAATCTGCCTTGAGCGTGGGCAAATACCCTTGAGCTGTACCCAACGTTTGAATATTGGAAAAGTTCTTCATTAAAAGTAATATTACTCCAATCATAGTCATCGGTTTGGTATATCCTGCCGGTATTTTGGTCTATATGTTCATTATCAAACCATGTTAAATCAAAATACAATGTTCTTCCGTCTGTAAGTTTTAAAACATTCCATGAATGGTTTGGACCAACCCATTTTTGCACAGCCTGAACACTGTTTAAATTCAATGCCTTACTCATAACTTCATCTGTATAGCCGTCGCAAACGGCATACCTTTGACCTGGAGTTCGTACCACCCTGCCTGAATATCCGCCAAAACTTGCCCAGTCATACTCAATTTCTTCACATAACTGCATTGCAAATTCTATGATTTCCGCATACATTACATCATTTCTAAGAAGTCTTTCCGCCTCTTGTGAAAGCTCCCATTTAAACCTTAATGTTTGAAACCTTGCATACTGACCGTAAGTATCAAAAATAGTCGCTGAGCCGCGATACCGGGCTTCCTGCCCCCATGTTCGGCGGTTTCCTGCATTTACATATCCCGGCGCTATGGTATAGGAAGCTTCTGTGTGAACCGAATGATTATCATCCCCCCACCAAACTTCAAGAGCGGGATCTCTCATACTCGGCCCTTCCATTCTTTCTCTTGTAAAAGCGCTGGTCATAACCCATGATCTTACATTAAACGGAAATTGACTAAGGTCTGCCCCATAATAATTTCGCTCTTCATCTGTAATAACACGGGCGGCAAGCCACGCTCTTACCCTTGGGAACTGATTAAAGTTAATATCATTTTGTTGTGTTTCTTTTGATGTATTGGAAGGCGGCAGGCTTGTTTTTTCTGAGACCTGAGGACTTGGTGTTTCAGCGGCAGGCTGTCTTTGTGTTCCTGCAGCCGGCGTGCCTGAGGTTACAGAAGGGGATGGATTTAACACTAATGGCGAGGTTTCACATCCAATAACCCAAAAGAACATCAGACCGATGATCAATACAAAAAATTTCCTGCTCATTTAATTCACCTCCGAAAGATAATATCGTAAAATTAACATAATTATACTGATTTTATTGTAATTCTTTAACTGCCTCTTTAATAGCTTCTAAATGGCTCTGGATTTCAGGCAGATGCCGGCAGATTGTATCAATTGATTTTTTACTGTTTTTTACCGCGCCGCTTGCAAGATATTCAACGGATGTATTAAGCGAAACCGCTATCCGAATTGCTTCATTTACCCTTGGGTATACTCCTTTCGAAATCCACCCCTGAAAAGTATTAAAACTAATGCCCGAATTCTTGGCTACCCACTCATGGGTGGTATTTTGAGACTTTATCTCCTTTTTAACATTTTTCCAGAAAACTGAAGGATCATCATTCATACAAATAAATTATAGATAAAAAAAATCATAAATCTGTCTAAATCGACATAAAAACCATTGACAAATATGTCTAAATAGATATATAATAGCCATATACTGTCTGTATAGACACATAAAAACACTTTACCAATTAGGAGGGTAAAATGAAAAAGGTTATTTGGGTATTGGGAATTGCGGTATGCCTTGTTTTAGGAACATTGCTTGTAAGCTGCAGACCTCCGGAAGAACCGGATGTTTGGTCTGATGTTTCTTCAGTAGACCAGTTAAATGGAACATGGAGAGCTACAGAGAGTGAACGAATGTCCTTCAAAGAGGCTATGTTTATGCAATTCGCCCAAGGCGATGAATCTCAAAGAACGGCATTTAATTTAATGTGGGATTCTTCTGGTTATGGTACTTTATATGGCAACATAAATATTGATATGACTAGGACAGAAATTGTAACAATAAATGCTGCCACTCCAAGTGAAACAGGAACTCGAACACAAACTGTTGCTTTTTCCGGCGGGAATATAAATAATGCAGGTGTTTGGGATAGTATTAAAGTATTGCTTTTTGAGGGTAGTATGCCAGAAGGTACAACAATGAATGATGCAAATAAATCCTTTTCAACGTGGAGTTACTCATATAATAACATTCTTTCTGACTACAATGCAGACAGAATACAGATAAATCAAAATGGAAATAAAATAAAAATTACTTACGATTTGGGGGAAGTAATTTATACCAAACAATAACAGCTTGTTGTAAAAAATTAGTAAATTACAGGCTTATGCTCAGAGAAAGGCTTTGCCATTCTCTGAGCATCTTCATCAGAAATTTTTATTTTCTAACCAAATTCTTAAAATTTTTAAAAATATGTAAGCGCTACGCATACTCAACCCATATATAGGTATGAAAAATTTATTTACAAGGTCGGAACAACTCGACCCCCTTAATGATTTCCTTTTCTATAAAGTAATGGGTGAGAAGGAGGATGATGTTCAACTTCTGGGCTTCATCAACGCGGTTCTGGGAAAAACAGAAGACGACAAGTTCACTTCTATAGAAATCCTGGAAAATAAAACATTCACGCCGGAAAATATCGGAGACAAATCCGTTACTCTTGATGTGAGGGCTGTATTGCATGGTAAAACAAAGGTCAATGTCGAAGTGCAGCTGCGAAACGAGTACAACATGGATAAACGCAGTCTCTTTCAGTGGAGCAGGGAATTTTCAAGAAGCCTTAAAGCGGGACAGGATTACAGTGAATTACCAAATGTGATAGCAATCAACATAGTCAACTTCGATTATCTTGGCACCGAAGATTTTCACAGTTGTTTTCATTTGCGCGACGCTAAAGAACGTGATATAATTCTTACAGGGGCGCTGGAAATTCACTTTATAAACATGGTAAGGTTTCGTAAAGAGAATAAAAAGCTCAGCGATTCCCTGACAAGGTGGCTTATATGGCTGGACAAAAGGAGTCCGCCGGAATTACTTGAGGAGGTGTCAATAATGGATCCCGCAATACAGGCAGCAAATAACAAGTTGGATTTTATTTCCGACAATGAAGACGCCATGGACATGTACCGCAGGCGTTTTATGGCTATGTGCGATTACACCAGCGGAATGAATCATGCCCGCTCAACAGGTCTAAAAAGAGGTCTTAAAAAAGGTCGTAGGAAAGGCGTCAAGGAAGGAAGACATGAAATAATAGAACTCCTGAAAAGCGGCAAATCACCTGACGAAATCATCAGGGATTACAGCGGTTAGCGTCTTCCGCATATTTCGATTATTTTTCAATTTCAATACCAAAAAGCACTGTTTTCTGTTATAATTAATGTAGATGAAACAGGAAGCGGCGCGTAGTTTTAAGCTCAGCGAATTTGAAGGTCCTCTGGATTTACTGCTGTATATGATCCGCAAAAATGAAATCAATATCTACGATATCCCGATTGGTCAAATTACAGAACAATACATAGAATACCTGCGCGAAGCCGAAACTATGGATCTGGAAGACCTGACCAGTTTTCATACAATGGCTGCAAATTTGCTCTATATAAAAAGCCGCACTTTACTTCCGGTGGAAATGGATGAAGACGGGGCAGAGGATCCAAGGGCGGATTTGGTTGAACGCCTGATTGAATATCAAAAATATAAAAAGCTTTCTGAGCTGATGGAAGAAAAAGAAAAGGAAAATGAATGGGTGATTGAACGGCGCAGGCTTCAGCATAATCTTCCGTTTGCAGATGATGATATGTGGGAAAAAGTGGATATCTGGGATCTTGTAAAATCATTTTCCAAATTAACTGTCAACATGACTGCCGAAAGAGTGTTCGATCTGTACGAAGAAGTTACTGTAAACGAAAAAACTACTTTGCTTGCAGAATTTCTTGAAAATAAAGGTGAATGTAGGTTCACAGACCTTATTACACGGTCAGGCGCATTGGATGTAGTCTGCGCTTTTCTTGCAGTCCTTGAATCGGCAAAAATGCGCCTTATAGTCATCTTTCAACACCGCCTTTTTGGTGATATTCTGATAAGGCAAGCTCAAAACTAAAGTTTTTAGAAAGTCAACGTCGCCGCTCGCGCGGCTTATGTTGAGGTTGTCACCACCTACGGTGGTGTTCGATTTACGTCGCCGCTCACGCGGCTTAAATAGGGGTTGTCACCATCTTGCGGTGGTGTTCGATTTACGTCGCCGCTCGCGCGGCTTAAATAGAGGTTAATGTGTCGGAAAATTTAGAGAAAGAAACAGCCCTTGTCGAAGCGGTTCTTTACATGGAAAGCGATCCTATTGACGAAGGTACAATCGCAGGAATCTGCGGGTTGCCAAAAGATAATGTCAAAGCAGCTCTTGAAAATATTGCCGAACGTTATAAAGACGCCGATTGCGGTCTTGAACTTAAAACAATTGGCGGCGGAGTAATGATTTCTGTAAAGCGCGAATATTGGGATAAATTAAAGGAACGTTACGGAAAGAAAAACGATGTAAAAATTTCACGCGCCGCAATGGAAACGCTCGCAATTGTCGCATATTCCCAGCCTGTAACAAGAGCCGAAATTGAAAAAATTCGCGGAGTGTCCGCGGATAATATGATCAGGCTGCTCCTTGAAAAAGGGCTTGTAAGGGAAGCCGGAAAGAAAGACATTCCCGGCCGTCCTGTAATGTACGGTACAACAAAAGAGTTTTTAAGGATTTTCCATCTTAATTCAATTTCTGAACTTCCTAAACTCAGCGAAAGCGATATTGATAAATTCGAGCTTGAGGGGGAAAAATATTAGGCTGCAGGTTTATCTTTCCCACGCCGGCGTTGCGTCAAGAAGGGCTGCCGAAGAAATCATCGCACAGGGAAGGGTTAGTGTTAACGGTGTTACAGTAACAGTACAAGGAACCAAAGTAGAAGAAAACGATATTGTTCTTCTTGACGGAAAACCTGTACTTCCGGAAAATAAAAAACTGTATTTTGCACTTAATAAACCGCCGGGGTATATTTGCACATCAAGCGATCCTCAGGGAAGGCCGCTTGCTCTGAGTTTACTTCCATCCATAAACGAAAGGCTCTACAATGTAGGCCGGCTGGATTTTCAATCATGCGGTTTGATTTTTTTTACCAATGATGGAAAATTTGCCAATCTGCTTGGGCACCCGGCTACTGCTGCGGAAAAGGAATACATAGTTGAAGCTGCAGGCCGCATTCCTGATGAAACAGTCGAAGCTTTTAATCGCGGAATTACGGTTGAGGGTGAATATTACAAGGCAAAAAAAGCGGAAATTATCGGCCGTAATACAATACGTATAATTCTTGTAGAGGGCAAAAACCGGGAAATTCGCCGTATCTTTTCACATTTTCATCTGCACCCGGTAAAGCTTTGCAGGGTGCGAATAGGCTCGGTTTTATTGGGCAATCTAACTGAGGGTAGTTTCAGACCCTTGACCGGAAATGAACTTGTAAGTTTTGGGTATTTTCAGAAACAACCCAATTCCCGCTTATCTATTCCTGTCAGCGAAAAAAATGGAGGATAAAATGGTAATCGCAATTGACGGCCCTGCAGGATCGGGGAAAAGCACCATTGCTAAAATGGTAGCGGATGGTAAAGGTATAACTTATATAAATTCAGGCAAGCTGTACAGAACTATCACACTAGGCTGCCTGCGTTCCGGAATCGACATTCAAAACAATGAAAAAGTAATAGAATATGCAAAAAATGTGAAAATAACCTACATAAAAGACCGGGTTTTTCTTAACGATGAGGATGTAACCGACATTCTTCACACAGATGAAATTGATCGCCACGCCGCTCCGCTTTCAGCATTTGTCCCGGTAAGGCATATTGTAAACGATTTAATCCGTTTTCTTGCAAAAAATCGCAGTATTGTAGTAGAAGGCAGGGACATGACTACAGTGGTCTTTCCCGACACACCGCACAGGTTCTACCTTGATGCTTCTGTCGACTCCAGGGCTAAAAGGCGTTTTGAACAGGGGACTTCAAACTTAAGCCTTGAAGAGATAAAAAAGGCGATTTTAACGCGTGATGAGATTGACAAAAATAAAACAGAGGGAAGCCTAAAAATTGCACAGGGAGTGAAATATTTTGATACTTCGGACTTGACCATTATTGAAGTTTATGACAAATTAATACAAGAGATCGACAAATTATAAGGAAAGAAAAAATGGCGGATAGGGAAGTGGCAACCGACACTAGTCTGGTAAAAGACGAAAGCATTCAAACTCAATTACAGGAAGAATACCTGAAGACTCTTGAGCAGCTTGAAGAAGGCCAGCTTGTAGAAGGTAAGGTTGTACAAATTACAACAGATCAGGTGTTTATCGATGTAGGGTACAAATCAGAGGGAAAAATTCCTGTTCAGGAATTTTCCGAGATTCCGGCTATTGGCGATTCAGTACCGGTTATTCTTATCGCCAAGGAAAATAAATACGGCGAAGTAATTGTTTCCAAACAAAAAGCAGATGCAAAGCTTTTTTGGAAAAATCTAAGAAGCGCTTTTTCAGAAAAAAAGGCGGTTGAAGGAACAGTCGAAAAACAAGTGAAGGGCGGCTTTGATGTAAATCTCGGTGCAGGCGTTCATTCCTTTCTTCCTGTCAGTCAGGCCGATATTGTAAAAATAGATAAACCTGAAAAATTGTTAAACCAAAAAATTCAAGTTTATGTTGAACGTCTTTATTCTGATGGAAAAATAAATATCGTAGTAAACAGACGTAAATGCATGGAAGAACAGCTTGATACCAAGCGAAAAGATTTTTTTGAAAATACGCCGATTGGAAGCGATGTTAACGGCATTGTAAAAAGTTTTACTTCATTCGGGGCATTTATTGATCTTGGCGGATTTGACGGCCTTCTGCATATTAACGATATGAGTTGGGGGCATGTTACCCGTCCAAAAGATTTTGTTAAAAAAGGCCAGGAGATAAGATTAAAAGTTATTCGCATAGATCGCGAAGAAAAAAGAATCAATCTTTCGTTAAAGCACTATACAGACGACCCTTGGGTTCACTTTGAAGAAAAGTACCATGTTAATGATATTGTAACGGGAAAGGTAACAAAGCTTACGGATTTTGGCGCATTCATCGAACTTGAAGAAGGCATCGAAGGTCTTGCCCACATTTCTGAATTTTCCTGGTTAAGGAAAATTCAGAAGCCGCAGGAATTGTTAAAGCCGGGCGATTCTGTTGAGTGTATGGTTCTTGGTTATGATCTTCAGGCAGGCCGTGTGTCGCTTGGTCTTAAACAGGTTCAGGATAATCCATGGGAATCAGTTGAAGAAAAATATCCTGTTGGAACACGAATAATCCGCAAGGTTGTTAAGATTACAAATGCCGGAGCGTTTGTAGAAATTGGAGAAGGTATCGAAGGGTTCCTTCATTCAGATGATATTTCATGGGTTAAAAAAGGCAAGAATTTTGGCATATCTGCCGGTCAGGAAATTGAGGTTATGGTTATTTCTGTAGATGCTGAAAGCCGTAATATCAAACTTGGTATAAAACAGCTTTCCGACGATCCCTGGAAGGAATTCTGTGAAAATTACAGAAGCGGTTCTCCCGTAGAAGGAGAAGTTGCATCGGTAACGGATTTTGGTATTTTCCTGCGTGTCCCCGGCGGTATTGAGGGGCTTATACACAAATCCAATCTTGTTGAAAATCGCGAGGAAGATCCTGAAGAAGCCTTAAAGAAATTTAAACCAGGCGACAAGGTAAAAGCTATAGTTCTTGAAATCCAAAGTGATAGGCAAAAAGTTGCGTTTTCAATTCGTGATTATCAGAAGAAGGTACAGCGTGATGATATCTCCCGTTATATGGCGAAGGAAGAATCTTCCGATTCAACATATACACTGGGCGCTGTGTTAAAATCTAAAAGCAGTGAGTAAGGACAGCCATGCTGTCAAGAATAGACAACGATAGGTTTCATACATTTATTGAGATTAATTCTCTGATTAACTCCAGTTGTAATGATGTTCACAGTCTTTTGTCCCGGATTATGGAATCGGCTACACGGCTTTCCGGCGCTGAAGCATCCAGCCTTTTGCTGATGGATAAAGATAAAACCGAATTAAAATTTGAAGTCGCTCTTGGTTCAAAAGGCGGCGAGGTAAAAAAGTTTACAGTTAAACTTGGAGAGGGTATTGCAGGCTGGGTTGCGCAGAATAATAAGTCGATTATTGTAAATGATGTTGCAAACGACAGCCGTCATCTTGCGTCAATTGGCGAGATTATCAATTATAAATCCAATACAATAATGGCTGTTCCCATGAGAATTAAAGATGAATGTATTGGCGTGTTGGAACTGATAAATAAAAAAGACGAAAGCGGTTTTACGCAGGAAGATATTGAATGGCTGGAAATCTTCGCAAATCAGGCGGCTTTGGCAATTGTAAATGCCAAAGATATGGAAAATGCACATAACGAAATAAAACAATTACAGGGGCAAATAATAAATGATCAATACCATACAATAATTACAAAAAGCCCTGTAATACTTGAAAAAATGGAAATTGTTGATAGGGTAGCTCAGACAGATTCTTCTGTGCTTCTTTTGGGGGAGAGCGGGGTAGGCAAGGAATTATTTGCAGAGCAGATCCACTTAAAGAGTTTACGTGCGATGAAACCTTTTATAAGGGTTAATTGCGCAGCTTTACCCGAGGGGCTTTTGGAAAGTGAACTTTTCGGCCATGTTAAGGGTGCATTTACAAACGCAATTGCCACAAGGCAGGGACGTTTTGAAGCGGCAGACGGTGGTACAATCTTCCTTGATGAAATCGGCGACTTGCCGCTTCCTCTGCAGGCAAAAATATTAAGAGTCATACAGGAAAGAAAATTTGAAAAGGTTGGCTCGAATGTTACCGTTACTGTAAATGTACGAATAGTTGCGGCGACAAATAAAGATTTGGAAGAACAGGTGCAAAGAGGTCAATTTCGCAGCGATCTGTATTACCGCCTAAATGTACTTCCAATTATCATTCCGCCGCTTCGCCAGCGGCCTGAAGATATAGGAGAGCTTTCCCGCTTTTTCCTTAAGAAATTTATGCAGGAAACAAAGAAACATTTTGAAGGGTTTTCACAGGATGCCATTGAAACCATGCTTTCATATTCATGGCCGGGCAATGTCCGTGAGCTTCAAAATTGTATAGAACGCGCCTGTGTAATTGGAAGAAACAAATGGATAGGAAGCGAGGATCTTTTCCTGAAATCTGTTTCAACGGAAGCTGAAGAGGCAGTTATTGAGCGTGATTTAAAAACTGCAATTAATGTATTCAAGGCAAATTTTATCCGCAAAGTGCTGGATGAAAATAAATGGAATCAAACAGATACAGCTAAGGCTCTTGCCATACAGCGCACTTATTTGTCAAGATTAATAAAGGATCTGCAAATTAACGGTCCAAGGGAGTAACAATGAGGAACACAAATGAAAAATCAAGCTTTACAGAAAAATTCAGCGCTTTTGTCCAGACAAACAGAAAAACAATTTTAATTGTTTTGGGAGTTCTTGTTGTCATACTTATAGGAACAATCGTATTCATATCTGTAAGAGATTATCTCAATAATAGGGCAATAGCCTCAGTAGAGGAGATAAATCTTAAGTTTGAAGACCTTAGGTATTACCTGAGCGATGAGTATTATCAAGATGATGTAAACGCTGTGCTTGCAGAAGCAATATCGTTTGCGGAAAAAAATTCAGGGTATGCCGGAAGCAAGGCATGGTCGATAACTGCAGCTATTTATTCAGAAAGAAAAGAGTGGTCTAAGGCGGAAGAATCCTGGCTAAACTCCGCAAGGGTAGGAGTTAATACATATCTTGGTCCTATTGCATTGTTTAATGCCGCTGTCGCTGCAGAAGAACAGGGAAAATTGGAAAATGCTATTGAGCTTTTAAAGCAGTGTCTTGTACATAACTTTGAATTCCCTGCAGCTCCCCGCGCCCAATTTAATATTGGTAGAATATACGAACAGCTTGGTAATTACACTGCGGCATTGGAAGCATACCGTGATGTTATAATTAATTGGTCAAATCTGCCTGTTTGGCACCAGCTTGCAAGGAGCCGGATGGCCGCTATCGAGATTAGATGAACCGAAAGCCATTGTTAAGAAAATGTTGTTTATTTACAACATTTTCACTTTTAACATTCCTTTTTACAACCTGCGGATTATATGAGTATTATTATCTTCCACAGGTTTCGCAGGGGAATATAATTGGTTACTCCGATACAAGCGTATCAGTTGTTTTGCCCAATATTGCCGACGAATATTACTTTGCCAATGGTTACATTATCTTTTATCGTATATATTTAAGTAATTATGATGCGCCTGGCAGTATAATTACACCGGATCAAAGAAGCTCAATTAGTTCAAGTCTTGCAGCTGATTTTACTTTCTTTTCTCCTTATACAGATCCAACGAATAATATATTGGTTACTTCATCAAGGTTGTTTTCAGACAGAGGTTATTATTGGCTTGAGCTTGAAAGTGGAGCAAGCGTAATAAATTTGTTAACATCAAGCGGAGGTTCGTTATCCATCCAATTTACTTTAGATTCGTCGCAGTTAACAATTAATGGTAACTATTATCCAATTTACAGATACACATTTATACCGGGACAAAACAGATCCTTTTCGCCGTTAATTGATTTAAATACAGATGACGGCCTAAATGATTTAGCAAGATTAGATACGCCTTCCCAATTTGCTTATGTATCAATGTATCTTATTGCAGAGGGCGACAACATTAGTAATTTTACCAAAGTATACAGTAAACCAATTCATTTAAATATTTTTAGATTACAGTAATATCCAAAAGAGAAAGATTAATGCTACTAATCATAATGTATATTCTGTCTACTATAATTTATTATTCTGTTTGTAAAGATGATTATAAACATCAAAATATGAAGCCCATGCTTTATCATCGCCCATGATGTTTTTGGCAAGCGTTTCATTGCGCCTCAGAAAAAACACCGATTTTATACTTTCGCTATCAAGCCTGGCCGTCCTGTAAACCTTTTCTTCTTTTGAGTTAACAAAATCCAGGCCGGCTTTATTGTTATAGGAAAATCCCCATAGCAAAGATGACAAGGAATGTTTTTTTTCTCCGCTTTTAATTAAAAAACATTCAGCATTATTAATGCGAATACCATCAGGCAAACTGGCATTCAGATTATTAATAAAAATTTCTGTTGAAAAAAATGAAAGAAAATCGGCAGATGCTATTTCATTGCCGGTCCTTATTCCCAATGATAAGGGAGATGCAAATTCAATTTTTGCCAGCGGATTAAATCCCTTTGTATACATTACAGGTATATCAGCGCGCCTGAATGCCATCGAAAAAATTTCTATTAAACTTAAATGACCGTGAAAAACAGCGCTTCCTTCTTTGCTGAAACTAAAAATAATGCGAAAAATTGAAGGATCGCAAGGGTTCTTACCCGTTTCGTTAACTTCTTTTTTTACATGGTTTACATGCATTTTATTGTCGGTATTAATACTAAGTTTTATGTTTCTTCCGCATACTCCGCAAAGAGAACACTTTTCAATACATGAAGGTGTACGTATGGATAGGTTTGAATTGTCAAATTCTTTTTTCAGATATTCCTCTGTTATACAGGAATCAATTTGCATACAAGGCAAACTAACATTTCCTGATAAAACAGAATTAACATAATCACTGTTATTATCAAGTATTTGCTGCCATTTAGTTTTATCAACAAATTCGTCCCATGCATCAAGCCTGCTTCCTTCTCTGAATGCCTGTTCGCACAAATACCCTGATTTTTCGCCTCCCCTGCTTAACAATCCTTCAATTTTAGAGATAAACCGGTCAGAAATGCTAACCTTATGCCCGGCAGGTTTTAATATAGATCTAATAAATGTAAGTTTTTTTTCTGCAGTTTCACTGTCAAGCTGAGGTGTATTTTGGTAAGGTGTATGAGGTTTTGGTATAAATATTCCTATGTTAATATTAAATTTCATTTTTGTCCTGCGGCTGATTTCTGTAATAAACGAAACAATTTCCTCTTCTTCATTAAATAAATCGTTTCCAACAACAGGTAAACCAATCATAAAATAAAATTTTGCCTTTCCCCATCCTCGTTTTTTTGCTTCCTGTATAATGGCAACAACATTATCTTGTGTAACATCCTTGTTAATTGCCATTTGCCATATATCTTTTGGTGTTTCAACTGCAAAGGTTATACCGCTTTTTCTTGTAATGGATATTTTTTCTAAAAGATCAAGCGCAAAACCGGAAATTTTCAGCGAAGGCAGTTGGAATGAAATATGTTTGTCAGTAAACATATTATTAAGATTCTCTATCAGGCTGCTGATTCCATGGTAATCACCGGAGGAAAGCGAAGAAAGGCTAACTTGCTGCCAGCCTCCTTTTTTTACAATTTCATTAGTTTCCGCAAAAATCTGTCCGGCGCATTTCTGGCGCATTGGCCTGTACCAAAAGCCGGCATGGCAAAAACGGCAGCCGTTTGGACAACCCCGCATAATTTCCACAGTGCCGTGATTTTGCACTATCTTCATGCTTGGAATTGGATATACTGCAGATGTTGCATCCCCTGCTGAAAAGTCAGAATATATTGCACGTAACGCTTTCTTCCCGCCTTTAACCCATATATTTGGGTGGGCGGCTATTATTTCAAGCAGCGCTGCCCTGCTCTCCCCTCTTTTTTTATGTTCTGCCAGCTCTTCTGCAAGATCAAAAAATCCTGCTTCTGCTTCACCTATCCAAAAAGCATCAATAAAAGGAGAATATGGAAGAGGATTTGAAACGGCAGGTCCGCCTGCAATAATTATTGGAAATTCCAGGTTTTCTGTTTTTCTTTCTTCACATCTTACCGGAATTCCCGAAACATCAAGCATTGTCAGAATACCATTCAGCCCTAATTCATAACCAATGGTAAACATTAAAAGATCAAGGCTTCCAAGTGTAATTCCTGTATCAAGCCCATACAATGGCGTATTGGTTTCGCGTAACAGTTTTTCAAAATCCGGAGCGGGGGCAAATGCACGATCACAGGAAATTCCTTCAAAGCTGTTCAGGCGGTTATAAATTATTTTTACCGCCTGATTTCCCATTCCTATTTCATAAAGGTCTGGAAATGCAATCAGAGTACGGTACTGTTTTTCTTTAACAGAAGATATACCAAACTCTCCGCCGGTATAACGGGCAGGTTTATCTATATTCAATAATTTTTCAGCAAATTTATTTACAGGATCAATATAGGTCAAAGGATATACCTTCTAACGTGAATACTAAGAGCCAGGCCAATTCCGATCATTGAAGTTAAAATGGATGAACCTCCGTATGACATGAATATTAAGGGAATACCTGTTATTGGCATAATACCTATTGTCATGCCTATATTGACAATAAAGTGGAAGCAATACATTCCTGCAAGTCCTGCGCAGATATATTTTGCAAAAGGATCTGTTGTTTTTTTCATTATTACAACCAATCGATGGCAGATTAAAAAGAAAAGAAAAAAAACAAAAAGCCCGCCCAAAAATCCTGTTTCTTCCGAAAATATTGAAAAAATAAAATCTGTGCTTTGCTCAGGTAAAAATCTGTAATGACTTTGCGTTCCCTGAAGAAATCCTCTTCCTGTAAATCCTCCTGCGCCAATTGCCGTCATTGATTGAATGATATTCCATCCCGCACCTCTTGGGTCTACATTTGGATCCAGAAAAACTATAAGGCGCATTAATTGATAATTTCTTAATACAACACGGGCGGCATAAGATGCGCCAAGAGAAAACACGACGATTACCGACATATAAACAAACCAGAAAAAATACTTTTTCTTAAACTTTAAATAACCAAAAAGCGAGATTACTGCAATAATTAAAAAGAAAATAACCGTAATCAGGACTATCCTTAGATTTGTTAAGGCTGCAAGAAAAGGAATGGTTCTTCGCAATATATAGGCCTGCCATAACGGAAGCAGAAGCAATATCCCTGTCAGTACGATACATGAAACCATTAATGCCACATAACGCATTGGTATTCCTGCTATGAAAAGCATTGTTATAAGAATTGCAATATAAATAAGGGCTGTTCCAAGATCCGGCTGTAAAAGAACTATACCCATCGGAATAAAAATAATTAAACAGGCAATTGCAAAACGGGAAAATGCTCCCTTGTTACGGTCTGTATCTGCAAGATACCGGGCAAGAAGGATTATAGATGAAATCTTTACAAATTCCGACATCTGTAAACCAATCGAGCCGAAACGCAGCCATCTTGCTGTATTAAAGAACAGCAAAGTGTACAAAAGAGGCAATAGCGAGATAAGGTAAATATACAAAGAAAGATTATAAAATCTGCGGTAATTGAATATTGAAAGTATAATTACCGCAAGAAGTCCCGTTGTACCCCAGATAATCTGCCTTATATATTCTGTTGAAACCTGAATGCCTTCAGATGTAATTCCGGATGAATATATAAAAAGCACCCCTAATGCGATAAGAATCAATACCGGAAGTAACAATAAATAGTCTATTTTTAAAATGCCCTGCAATATCATCAGTTATTCCTGCGGTCTTAGATGCTGAAAGCCCAGGGAGCGTACAGCAGTTTCGTAATCCTGATTTGCGAAATACCCCTGGAAAATAATTGCACTTGCAGAAGAAGCTCTCCATATTTGAAGGTTATTGGCTTCTATAATAACTGTTACTACGATTACATCTTCCGGATTAGGGCTATTATATGGTGCATATGCTGTAAACCATGAATGCCATCTGTCTGTAAATCCAATTTCCGCAGTTCCGGTTTTTCCTGCAATTTCTACTGTTCTCATATTCAATGGGTATTGAGCGGTTCCTATTGTTACAACACCTCTCAAATCGTTACGAATATTTTCAAAAACAGCAGGGTTTATATCACTTTGGTGAATCAATTCCGGCGTTACAATATGTTCTATTGCATTTGTAACAGGATCGCGTACTTCCTTTAAGATATGCGGCTTGTAAATTCTGCCGTTATTAACTACCATACTCAGCAAATTACTCATCTGTAAAGGCGTAACAAGGGTATAGCCCTGCCCGATGGATAAATTCATTGTATCGCCAAGCGTCCATCTTTCATGATAACGGCGTTCTTTCCATTGCGGCGTTGCTAAAAATCCTGGATTTTCATCGGGAAGATCAATGCCGGTAATTTTGCCATAACCATAATCTCTTGCATATGATGTTATTCTTTCTTCTCCAATAACATCCCTCCCAACCGTCATATAATAAATATTACATGACTGGTGCAATCCTCTGGATAAATTTAGCCTTCCATGTCCGGGAACCCCTATATAACAATGCCAGTCGCGATTGCCATATCTGATAAAACCGGAACAAAGTATTGACTGGTCAACCGGATATAAATTTTCCTGATAAATTGCAGTACTTAAAATAATTTTAAATGTTGAAGCCGGAGGATAACTGGATTGAATGGCGCGGTTTAAAAACGGCCTGTTTGGATCATCCGCGAGAATGCGGAAATCTGAACTCATACCGCTTGTAAAAATATTTGGATCATACCAGGGATAAGAAACCATTGCAAGGATTTCTCCTGTAGCAGGTTTCATAACCACTGCAGCGCCGATACTTGGACCAAGCGCTTTTTCAACAAGGATTTGTAAATCTGCGTCAATCGTCAAAACCAGATTTTTGCCCATTTCAGGCGGAACACTGACTATGTTTTCCCGCCCTGTTATGCGCCTGCCCCTTGAGTCTACGGTTCTTATTTCAAGACCCGGGCTTCCCCGTAAAAGCTGATCATACTGTCTTTCTATGCCCGATTTACCAATTACATCTCCCTGTTGATAGCCCAAATTATATAAAGTTGTAAGTTCATCCCGTGTAATGTCGCCTACATATCCCAGAATATGTGAAAGACTGCCTACATCAACATAATTACGTATAGGTTTGATATTCCACGAAATACCGGGTAAGGTTTCTTTTCTTTCAGCAAGCGCCGCTATCATTGAGTACTGTACATTAGCTGCAATTTCTATGGGCTGGTACAATTGCAGGTATTGACTTGGAAGACGCCTTCTTATTTCATCTTCAGGAATATGCAAAATTTCTGAAACTGCCTGTATAACTGCATCCATGCTCCCACGCGGGACATCTGCAGGAGTAATACTGACAGCGAATGAATCCCTGTTTATTACCAAAGGACGTGTAAAATTACGATCGTATATCTCTCCTCTCTGAGTAGGGATTATATATGTTCTTCTTGATATATCCTGCGCTCTTGTAAGATATATTTCCCCTGAAAGTATCTGCATATTAAACAGCCTTACAGAAAACACAACAATGACGGCAATAAAAAGAATCCTGAATATATTAATGCGAAGATTCTGATCTTCTTTCATTTTACCTCCATTCTGTTAAAATAGGCTTAAAATTTTTTAACAACAAAAATAATAAAGGCGCTGATACTGCATTTAAACCAAGTTCAATCCAGAAAAGCGAAGATGTAAAAGAGTATGCAGGGACAACGGATCCCATAATAAGATGCAGAATAAAAATCACAACCGCCTTAAATATTGTTGCAAGAGCGCATAATAACATCGGTATAAAAATAAAATCCAGATTAAGCGCACCTTTAAAAATTCCTGCTAATGCTCCTGTCAATGTGCGGATAAGAGAGTTAAGCCCCAGAGGAGATGCAGAAAGAAAATCAATAAACAACCCTGAGAAAAAACCTGAAACCTGCCCTGTCATGGTTCCATTTACATAGGCGGAAAATACTAAAACACACAATGCAAGATCCGGAACTACATTAAAAACAGCAATATATGAAAAAACTGTAGATTGTAAAATTGCTGCAACTATACTGAATACCACTGTCCATATTATACTTCTTGCCATTATTAAGATCCTGTATTGTTAAATTCGCCTGAGTTAACATCCAATACAAAGACATATTCCAGTCTTAGAAAGTCAATCATGGGAATAATAAGAACTTCAAGAGTTGTTTCATATTCAAGTACATTCACTCCGCCGACACGCCCTATATTAATACCTGCGGGAAATACCATTCCCATACCGCTTGTAACAACAATATCGCCAATATTTATGTCATCATTTGCACGTCTCGGTATAAAACGCATTAAAAGAGGGAATTCAGAATTTCCCTGCCCCTCAATTATACCTTCAAAACGGGAAACAGAAAACCGTGAAGATATTTGTGAATTTATATCAAAAACAGGCATTACAAGGCTTTCGAAAACGCCGGTCTGAATTACTTTTCCCACTAATGCCTGAATGCCATTTTGGTAGGCAACAACCGTCATGTTATTTGCAATCCCTGCAGCGCTTCCCTTATTAATTACCATCGCGGAAAAAAGGTTATTCGGATCCCGTCCTAGTATTTGAGCGGGAATACGGTTATAACGAATAATTTCTGAAAAATCCAGTTGTTCTTTTAGTCTGATATTTTCCAGTAGAATTTCTGCATTGCTGCGTTCAAGTTCAACAAACCGTTCAAGTTGAAGTAAAAGATCGGCATGTTCTTTTCGCAATGTTGCAAGTTCGTTGATACTTCCCACTGTTCTTGAAAAAAAAGAAGAAACCTCATAAATTCCTCCCCTAACTCCTGAAAATATTGACAATCCTGCGTTTTTAAATATTGAAACAAAATCTCTGCCTGAAAGCAAAAGCATAACAGTAGAAACTAAAACAAGCGATATAAAGACAAAAATAGTCGTGTTTGGTATCTGAGATTTACCGTCGTTTTTCCGGGATAGCCGCTTGAAACCAAGCATACCAAAGATACCACGCTGCATAATTAATTATTGATTTTATCATAAATATTTTTTGAAAGATCAGCGCCTTTAATGTAATCAAAATATTTTCCCGCTCCAAGCGCTACACAGTTTTCAGGCTGCTCTGCAATGATTGCAGGCACTCCTGTTTCCTTTTGTATGAGTTTATCAAGACCTTTCAGCAAAGAGCCGCCGCCTGTCATTACAATCCCCCGATCCACAATATCCGCTGCAAGTTCCGGCGGCGTTTTGCCAAACACTGCTTTTATCTCTTCTATAACCTGGTCAATTGGGTCTTTCAGAGCTTCTCTTATTTCGACAGAGTCAATGTCAAGTCTTCTGGGAAGTCCTGTTATTGCATCATTCCCTTTTACTTCAAGTTTTTCAATTATTTTATCGGGTGAAGCATTACCAATTCCAATTTTTATTTTTTCCGCCATTTGCTCGCCTATAATAAGATTGTGAACGCTTCGAACATGCTTGATAATTGACTCATCAAATTCGTCGCCGCCGACACGAATTGCCCTTGTAACAACCATGCCTCCCAGCGATATAACAGAGATTTCCGTTGTGCCCCCGCCAATATCACAGATCATATGACCTGCAGGTTCCCTTATGGGAATATCAGCGCCGATTGCGGCGGCAAGACTTTCATCAATAACATGTACTTCTCTTGCTCCCGATTTATAAGCGCTTTCTTCTACTGCCCGTCTTTCAACTTCGGTAATACAGGAAGGCACTCCTATTACCATTCTGGGTTTAAGAAAACGATAACGCGGAAAGACACGATAAATAAAATAACGGAGCATTTTTTCCGTCGATTCAATATCCGCTATTACACCATCCCGCATCGGTCTTATTGCAATTATATTTTCAGGAGTTTTCCATAACATTTTCTTTGCATCTGAGCCTACTGCAACAATTCTCTTTGTTCCGCGCTCAACAGCAACAACAGAAGGTTCATTAAGGACTATGCCTTTTCCTTTTATAAAAATAATCGTATTGCATGTCCCAAGGTCTATGCCAAAATCTGATGAATTACTGCCAAACATTTAATTCTCCTTTTATATATTGCTTATATATAAGCCGCTTATATATTAAGTCTCGCTCTTGCCTGAGCATGAGCAGGATCCTGTCTATATGCTGTTCTCCATTCCGAACGAGCTCTTATTGTGTCGCCCAGCTGAAAATAAAGTTCGCCTAACTGAAAACGAACTTCTGCATTTTCACCTGTATCATTTAAAATAGTTAAATACTGCACCTCGGCTCCTGAAAAATCATTGGAAGCCCTGAATATTTCAGCTAACATTAAGCGTGAGATAACTATTGATTTTGAATCCAGAGAAAAATCCACACAACGCTGAAGATAACTCTCTGCCATGTTAAAGTCTCCCATTGCCATGTAAGAACGGGCAATTGATAATAACAAATTATCCGACGGCGGCTTACCGGGTATAAAAGCCTGAGTAAATGCTTCTACACTGCTGCGATAATCTCCAAAAGCTGCATACGCAAGCCCTAAATACTCTGGAATATCCTGTGCAAAATAGGAAAGACTGTTTGCAGTTTCCAGATATTTTACAGCTAAATCCGCGTATTCGCTTCCTTTGTACCCGTACGCTTTTCCAAGAACGTAATGAATACGTCCGTCGTTTGCCGAAGCATTATGAATCAGCGCTTTCCTTAATGAAAAAATACTTTCGTCAATATATCTCAATGTATTCTGATTATTAATTTGTGAAATACCCATTTGATATGCGGAAAAACCATGTACTGTTAAAAGAAAATAATCTACGGGTTTTTCTGTCAAAAAATCTCTGCTTAATTCGTATGCGCTTTCATAATCTCCTTCATTCCAGACTTGCAGCAATTCACGCCTTTCAACACTTACGCTGCTTCTTACCCTGTTAGCTACAACTATTGACGCAATTATCACCAAAACAGCGGAAAATAATATGATAACAGAACGAATTGTTTTGAGATTATTTATTTGTTTTCCATATCTGGATGATTTATTTCCAAGCATATAATAACATGATTCTATACTAAATCTGTGTTTAATGTCAATTATTTCACTGGTTTTAAAGAAAAAAAGCGATGAATCATAAGCCGGGTTCTGTATTTTGACCGCTATGGCGGTCAACCTGCTGCCATCTGTCTAAAATAACAGTTTCCTGTCATTTTTCAGCAGTCTACCCGTGCATAACCGGCGGGCAGCCGATGCACTGTTTGACTTTGCTCCAAATAAGGTTTGCAATTCCGGTATCATTACTGACACCGAGGTGGGCTCTTACCCCGCCATTTCACCCTTACCTGACCACTTAATTTGCAGATAGATTAGTAAATGCTGATATTCATGTTCTTTCAGCAAATTAAGTGGTCAGGCGGTATATTTTCTGTTGCACTGTCTGTCTTTGACTACAAAAGCCAAAGCCCGGGCGTTACCCGGTATTTTGCCCTGCGGAGCCCGGACTTTCCTCCCTCCCAATCTGACCGCTTAATCTGCCGTGTAAATATAGACAAAGATATACCCTAAAAGCAGATTAAACGGTCAGATGGTCAGGCGGCAGCCTGATTCATCGCTAAATTACTATTCCTCACTATCTATGTTGACGATTTCTTCCTCTTCGTCGTCATCATCATATTCTTCATCTTCCATATCGTCAAGATCGGAAAGAGCGCCTGTATCTTCTGTATTGAAGTAGTCTTCTTCGCCTTCGGCAGATTCTTCATAAAAAAGAATACGTGAACAATACGGACAAAAGACAAATTCTTCGCCAATACGGACCTCGTTTGCAAATTGTACGGGTAAAATCATATGGCAGCCCATACAGACATTTCCTTTAATAGCGACAATGCCAATACCCATTTTATTTTTAATAATACGTTCAAACTTGAACACAACTTCCGTATCCAAATTTTCGGTTAATTTGGCTTCTTTCTTTCGCAGCGCTTCAATCTGTTCCTGTTTATCGGAAATTTCGGCTTCTATTTTTCTTCTTCTATCCTCAAGTTCTTTTTCCTGCTGCTCAATCAAAGACGCATGCTGCTTTATCTGTTCATCAAGCTCAGAAAGAAGCCGTTCTCTCTGCTGTAAATCTTTACGGTATTGTTGTTCTTTTTCGGAAGCGTCTTTTATTTCCTTGTCAAGGGCTTCATATTCTCTCTGGGTGCTTACAGCATCCATGTTTTTTTCAGACTTTTCCCTTGTCATTTCCGCTTCAGCAAGCAGGTTTTTAAGCTCAACCTCCTCCGCTTTTACTTTTTCATAATCAGAATTTTTCTCTATAAAGGTTTTCTTTATCCTGTTTAAAAGTTCCTCCTGAGTACCCAAAAGTTTGGGGATCTCCTGAATGCTTTTTTCCAGCCCGATTTTTTCATAGATAATTTCCTGTAATGATCTAAGCTTATCCAAATCGTTTTCAGTTACCATAGTACCCTCCTCATTTAATGATCCAAGTAATCCTTAAGCCTGCGGCTTCTTTTAGGATGCCTTAAACGCCTCAGAGCTTTTGCTTCTATCTGTCTGATTCTTTCACGTGTTACATTAAAATACAACCCTACTTCTTCGAGTGTCAGTGAATAACAGTCATC
>Ga0099364_10000905_pt1 | contig 50483 bp, 31 predicted proteins | sample TergutTh196P3_FD_73070 | JGI IMG/M metagenome (GOLD analysis project Ga0099364, IMG submission 73070) | Microcerotermes parvus P3 segment gut microbial communities from Pointe-Noire, Republic of the Congo - Th196 P3 | ecosystem: Host-associated > Arthropoda: Insects > Digestive system > Gut ... | reverse complement strand
TAATGGAAAACATGATAGCTTTCGGTTCAGAAGGCTTAAAAAACGACTTGGCAGGTTTACTTACAGGTACACCTATATACATGGAGTATAATTCAAGCATCACTTTTCCAATAAATTATAAAAATGACAACGCTTTTTGGTCGATATTGCTTAATACTGGTTATATAAAACCTTGTAAAATCACTTCAGAACGTGGATTTCATGCAGAACTTGTCAATATGGAAGTTTTTGATTTATTTGAAGAATGCATATCAAGATGGTTTGGCGATAATCAACAACGTCCACTTAATAGTACTATACAAGAATTTGTAGAGTGTTTATTAAAAGGTGATCCTGATGGGGTTAGTCGCTTGCTTAACGAAGAATTATTAAATTATCCCAGCTTTCATGACTATAAAGAAGAAAACAGCTATCATATGTTTATATTTGGCATACTATTAGCTGCTTCTACTCAGCGTTTTAAGTATAGACAGTATTACAATGTATACTCTAACCGTGAAGCTGGTAAGGGACGCTCGGACTGTCTTATTAAACCGGTTGATAAGAATAATTATGCAGTTATAATAGAGTTTAAACATATAAAAAAAGAAGGGTTGTCATTGGTTGAAATTGCCCAAGAAGGGTTAGAGCAAATAGAAGAAAAGGCGTATATGCACACGCTTAAACAAGAGGGTTATGAAAAGATTTACAAATTTAGTATAGCGTTTTATAAAAAGAGTTGTGTGGTAGCGTTTTCGTAGGGAACGCATTAATGCGTTCCGTACAAACCCCGTAGGGAACTGATTTATCTGTTCCGTATATAATCTGCGAAGCACAATATTCGGAGCTGCGCAGATTTTAGACGGAACAGATAAATCAGTTCCCTACGATTTTAGTGCAAATTAAAACATAATTTTTCATATAAATAATTTCAAAAAAAAAACTTGACTAAATTCTATTCATTTTTTTTATTGTACAAAATTACTCAAAAGAGGAGAATATGAAAAAGAACACAAACATCACCCTATTAGCACTTTTTGCTATCATGGTTTTTGTTTTATCAACTTGTAGCACAACAAAAGTAACTCACACAGCAACCGTAATGATAACACTTTCCACAAATGATGGGGGTTCTGCAATAGGTGCAACAATTGTTCTGCAAAATCATGGAGGGGCTTCATATCAGCAAGCAGTAACAGCAGAAACAACTATTTTTACAGATATACCTTATGGAAATTATTCTGTGGTAGTCAGTCAATCCGGATATAGCCCGTATGTACATGAAAACTTATCTGTGCAAACGCCTACTGTTAGTCATTCTGTTATGTTGTTGACTACTGCAATGCATATTGGCGATATTATTCAATTTGGTGCTCATCAATGGCGAGTGCTTGATATTCAAGACGGAAGAGCGTTAATTATAAGTGTGAATATATTAGAAAGAAGAGTATATCACACGTCAAATACTTCAATAACATGGTCTGAATGTAGTTTACGCACTTATTTGAATGGAACGTTTTATAATTCTGATTCTTTTAGTGCGGCAGATAGATCACGCATTGCTCAGGTGACTATACCAAACCCTAATAATCCCACATATGGGACTAATGGTGGTCCGGCAACTTTAGATAGAATCTTTTTGTTAAGCATTGCAGAAGCTCAACAATATTTTGACAGTAATGCAGATAGAGTGGCAACGTACGATGGTACAGCTTCTTGGTGGTGGTTGCGCTCTCCCGGTAGCTATGGTGGCGACGCTTCCGGCGTGCTCCTTGATGGTCGTGTCCACGTCCTTGGTCTCTACGTGTACAACATCCTCGGCGGCGGTGTTCGGCCTGCTTTGTGGGTAAATCTTTAATCTAAAAATCTTCAAATCTATATAATCTAAACCACCGAAGGTGGTCGAAATTTTTTTGCTGTGCGACTTAATAGTCCGTCCCCTTCTCCCAGCGAGCTTGCGAGCGGGAGAGGGGGACGGGCTTTGAGTCGTACAGCGAAAAAAATTTCGGAAGGGGTATTTTCGTAGGGAACGCATTAATGAGGGCACTTTAAAAAGTCCTACCTTACACATGCCGAAGGTATGTGAGGCTCGGTAGAAACGGATGCACCCACACAACTGCATCCCGTAGGGATGCAACGAAATGCGTAGATTGTTGGTTGCATCCCTACGGGATGCAGATTTGGTGGGTGTATCCGTTTCTACAAAGCTTCACATACCTTCGGCATGTGTAAGGTATGATTTTATATATTAAAGTTACTTTTTAGAGTGCCCTCATTAATGCGATCGTTACGAATATGGATGCATTTACTATCGCAACAGATGTTTTTCATAGCCATATTTATAATGACTAATAATATTTCTCATGTCAAACAATAAATCAAGTCGTACACACTCTTCTGTGAATATAGTCCATAATTTTTTATATTTTGATGATATGCAATTGTAGCGAGTACCATATCGTTTGATATATTTTTCCTTTATCCCGGGGAATATTTTGTCTAAATGCTCATAATAGTATTCGCGGCTACCTGCTCTAAGAGTCATACCCATATAGGTATAGACAAACATTGCACCAGCCTCTTTTGCCATCGTCAAAATTTGTAATATATTATCTTCAGAGTCATTAATAAAAGGTAAAAGAGGAACCATTTGTACGCCACAGAAAATCCCACGTCTTGAAAGCTGTTGCATAGCCTCAAATCTTTCTGATGTGGTAGAAACAAAAGGTTCTAATTTTTCACATAATTCATCATCTGCTGAAGATATAGAGAACTTTATTATTGTCGGGGAATGCTCTTTTATATCGAGAAGCACATCGGTATCACGGACTATTAATGCAGATTTTGTGCATATAGAAACACCAAAGTTGTAAGCATTTATAAGTTCAAGTGAATTGCGGGTTAATTTTAAGTCTTTTTCCAAAGGGTTGTAAGGGTCGCTCATTGCTCCATTACCTACGACACCAGTTTGTGGCATTGCTCTTAAATCATCACGGATTATTTTCAGCGCATTATCTTTTGCCTTAACTGTATTGAAATCATAGTTTTTAAAGCAATCACTACGACTATCGCAGTAAATACAACCGTGAGAACAACCGCGATATATATTCATGTTATAATCAATTCCGTACCATTGATCTGGACTTTGTGTTTTGAAAACTATATTTTTAGCAGGTATTGTTGGTATGTTTTTTTTATCCATGTCAACTTTCCTATTTTCACTATTGTGAGCATAATTTGCAAGTGCAATTTTCTTGTCAAGGGTTTTTATATCGTTCCGTACAATACATACAATACAAAATTTTTCTTGACACAAAAATATAGTAAAATAATAATTGACCTTGGAGGGTATAATTATGCCTAGACAAGTAATGATCGGTACTGAATTTTTCGACAGGATAATCGAAAACAATTATTTTTACGTAGATAAAACATTGTTTATAAAAGATTTTCTCGAAAACAGAGGTGATGTAACGCTTATAACTCGTCCTCGACGTTTCGGAAAAACACTTAACATGAACATGATGCAAACATTTTTCGACATAACAAAAGACACTAAATCGTTGTTTGAGGGTTTGAAAATAACAGAATATCCAGAAATGATAGCGAAGCATCAGAATAAATATCCTGTTATTTCATTAACCATGAAAAATATAGAGTCAAGAACATACTCAGACGCTCTTGAAAACATAAAATTCTTAATAGCAAAATTGTATCGAGAACACAAGTATCTTGTTGAAAGCAAAATATTAGATAGTTCTACAAAAGAGATTTTTGATAAATACCGTGCTTATACTGCTTCTGAAACTGATTTGCAAAACGCATTACAATTCATTAGCGAATGTTTATACACACACCACCAGAAGAAAGTGATAATTCTTATAGACGAGTACGATACACCACTAAACAATGCGGTATTTAAGAAATTCTATCCTGAAATGATTGAGTTCATGCGAATTTTTTTGGGAAACGTGTTTAAAAGCAACAATTTTTTAGAGTTCGGTCTTTTAACAGGTGTACAAAGAATAGCCAGAGAAAGTCTTATGAGCAGTTTTAACAATCCATTAGTAACTGGAATAATGGATAAACATTTTTTAGAATATTTTGGTTTTACGGAAGAAGAAGTGAAAAATGCTTGTGAAGAATTTGGCATAAACGATAACTTTGATGATATTAAAAATTGGTATGATGGCTATAGATTTGGTGATAAAGACATGTATAATCCGTGGAGCATAACCGGATATTTACATGAAAAAGAAATCAAGAATTACTGGGTGAATACCGGCGGCACAGGTTTAATGGACAATATGATAGCCCTTGGTTCGGAAAACTTAAAAAACGACTTAGCGGGTTTGTTAACCGGTACACCAATATATATGGTCTATAATTCAAGCATCACTTTTCCCATAAATTATAAAAACGACAACGCCTTCTGGTCTATCTTACTTAATACAGGTTACATAAAGCCTTGTGTAGGTTCTTCCGGTCGTAGATTTTTTGCAGAACTTGTCAATATGGAAGTTTATGATTTATTTGAAGAATGTATAGACAGATGGTTTGGGTTTGAAGAACAACATTCGCTAAACCTAACTATAGAAGAATTTGTGGGATGTCTTTTTAAAGGTGATCCTGAAGGGGTTAGCCGCTTACTTAACGAAGAATTATTAAATTATCCCAGCTTTCATGATTATAAAGAAGAAAATAGCTATCATATGTTCATTTTTGGGATATTATTAGCAGCTTCTAATCAACGTTTTAAATATAAACAGCACTATAATGTATACTCTAATCGTGAAGCTGGTAAGGGACGCTCTGACTGTCTTATTAAACCGGTTGATAAGAATAATTATGCGGTTATAATAGAGTTTAAGCATGTAAAAAACTCCCCCCTACCCCCCTCTCTGAGGGGGGCAGGGGGGAGTTACCTTCAAAATATCGCCCAAGAAGGCTTAGAGCAAATTGAAGAAAAGGCGTATATGCATGACCTTAAACAAGAGGGTTATGAAAAGATATACAAATTTAGCATAGTGTTTTATAAAAAAACGTGTGTGGTAGCGTTTTTGTAGAGAACAAACAAAACGGAGTTAAAAATTATGTGTAAAGAAAATATTTTATACAGTCCTTGGAGATTACAATATATTCTATCAGCAAAACAAAATTCATGTATCTTTTGTTTTGATAACAATGACAAAGACCTTGATCATTTTGTAGTATATCGCACAAAGCATTCCTTTGTTATTTTAAATTTATTTCCATATAACAACGGGCACATAATGGTTGTACCCAATCGACATATTTCTTCATTGTCAGAGTTAAGTGAAGATGAGCTTCATGATTTATTTGACACAGTAAGATTAGGCGAAATTGTCATAAAGAACGTATATAAGCCTGAAGGAATTAACGTTGGGATTAATTTAGGAAAAGCAGCAGGAGCGGGAGTTGATGCTCATCTTCATGTACACATATTACCGCGTTGGCTTGGTGATAGTGGATTTATCACCAGCATCTCTGGCACACGTGTAATTCCTGAGGAATTTTCGCGTACTTATAAAATAATAAAAGAAGGATTTGACAATGTTACCGCTAATAAATAAAATGGCATCAAATAGGGTAATTTTGAGGTTTTGTGCAATAGTAATTTTTGTAATTGCTGTAGTAGTAATGATTAACCTATTTAATAAAGAAACAGATTACGACCCACTTTGCGAGAGTAATTTCCCATCTATTCGTATCATGGTACAAAATGGATGTGGATTTTCTGGAGTAGCGCAGAATGTGAGAACATCTTTATCAAGCCAAAACATAGATGTAGTTGGTGTAAGTAATAGCCGTAGGTTTATATATGACGAAACGCTAATAATAGTCAAGCATGACGACGCTGTAGATTTGGAAAGGTTAAAACGTATGACAGGAATCAAGAACGTAATATACGCAATAAATGAGAACTATTTTGTATCTTTTATAGTAATAGCTGGGCTTGATTACCAAGATTTTTTTAAATAAGGATATTTATGGAATTAGAACAAAAAGTAACATTACTAAACGAATGGTTAAACGACAAAAAGGCAAATAACATTTTAAACATTGATGTATCAGACAGATGCAATTTTACCGAGTATATTATAATATGCACTGGCACTGCAACTTTGCATAACAAAGCAATCGCAGATTTTATTATTGATAAAGCAAAAGAGAATAAGATAAAAATTCTAAGTAAAGAAGGCATGACTGCTTGTACTTGGATATTATTGGACATGAACGATGTAATACTACATATATTTTCGGTCGATACACTTGAAATGTATAAACTTGAAGATTTATGGAAAGAAAGAAATGACAAAAGGACATTATCATGAAAATAAAAGACCATATAAAACGTGAAATTCTAAGAGCAATTAGAAGCCAGAAACTTAAATACAATGATGCATATTCTGTGGAATTACCAAAACTTAAAGAACACAAAGATTTTTCCACAAACATTGCATTAATAAGTGCAAAACTTAACGATATGACACCTATGGAAATGGCTGAACTAATCATTAAAAAACTTAAAAGAACTAAATATATTAACGAAATTACGGTTGCATACCCCGGTTTCATCAATTTCTCTATAAACACTTATATTTATTATGATATATTAGTTGAGATGTATAATTCTCCAAAAGACGTTGGAAAATCTGATTTTGGACAAGGGAAAAAAATATTGTTGGAATTTGTCAGTGCGAATCCTACCGGACCTTTAAACATAGTTAGTGCAAGAGCTGCTGCATATGGTGATTCTTTATTTAGAATTATGAACCACGCAGGATTCAAGGCTACGCGTGAGTTTTACATTAATGACGCAGGAAACCAAGTGGAAATATTAGCAGAATCAATTGAGTTAAGATTTCGCGAATTACTTGGAGAACGAATCGGAGAAATGCCTCTAGAAGCATATCATGGAGAATATGTAAAAGATCTCGCTGCAATTTTAAACGCTACAGAAGGTTCAAGAATACTTCATCTTTCAGAAGTTGAAAGAATTCAAAAAATCAAAAAATTTGCCCTTGAAGAAATTCACGACATGCAGAAACAAAGTCTAGAACAATTTGATGTTGAATTTGACAGCTGGATATCAGAGCAAGCCATAAGAACTCAAGGTATTATTGAAGAAGTTCTTAGCTATTTATATGAGGCAAAATGTACCTATGAAAAAGACGACGCTATCTGGTTCTATTCTTCAAAATATGGAGATGTGAAAGACCGCGTTCTTCTTAAAACTGACGGACAACCTACATATATTGTTCCCGATATTGCATATCATTTAACTAAATATCAAAGAGGATACGATCATATTATTGATGTTCTAGGTCCTGATCATCATGGCTATATACAAAGATTGGTTGCAGCACTTAGAGCTTTAAATTATGAAACAGATAAGCTTGAATTTATTTTTCTTCAGCAGGTGAATTTATTTAACGAAGGCGAAAAAATGAAGATGTCTAAACGCGCAGGAAAAATAATTACTATGACAGAATTAATTGAAGAGGTGGGTAAAGATGCTGCAAGATTCTTCTTTGCAGAAAGAAAACCTAATTCGCATCTAAACTTCGACCTTGATCTTGCCGTAAAACAATCATCTGAGAATCCAGTTTATTACTGCCAATACGCACATGCAAGAATTTGTAGTGTAATGGAAAACGCCGCAAAATTAGGATTCGATCTAACAGATTATGATGTAAAAAAATTAAGAAAACTCAATCAACCAGAAGAGATACAGATTATCAAAATGCTAGAAAATTTCCCTGAAGTTTTAATTGCAGCCTCTGTTCACAGAGAACCGCACAGATTATGTGATTACGTAAAAGAAGTTTCAACAATGTTCCATAAATATTATCATGATTGCGTTCTACTAAATAAAAAAGCAAAAGAAACTTCTCTAGCAAGATTATATTTAATCATATGCGTGAAAACGGTTATTGCAAAATGCCTTGACTTAATTGGTGTCTCCGCTCCAAAATCAATGAAAAAACTATAATTACCTGCGGGATGAGTCTCAATAATTTATTATGTCCCATATTTACTCCATCATATCACAAAGCAGAACCGAAATTATATGTCTGATTGGCATTATTTTTATAGCACTTATACTGTTTTACAAGAATTTACAAAAAAAAAAATATAAACCTCAATACAATGACACCATGCCTGCTAATTTATGGTTCTACACTCAATTAATAAATATTGAAATAGGTGAAAAGAAAGCCAATCAAAAAACTTTAAAAAAAATATTTATAGAATTTTTATACAGAAAATACAGAATTTCTAAATATGATTTGTCAAAGAAAACTATTTTTGTTATAGTTAGAGAAAAAGAAGACAACGATACAATTATTAATCTATACGGAGATATTTGGAATTCCATTGATGATTTGAAACAAAAGTCAAATGACGAGGTTATTAAATATGTTAAATCGATTAAACTAAAATTTAATAAAGATGGATTTGATGATTGGATTAAATCTCAAAAAATTGAAAAGAATTGCAATAATTGCTAAAGAGAATATAATATCATTGGAGGATTAAAAATGAAGTCCGTTGAAGAAATTCATAGAAATGTAGTCGAGAAGAGTCAGGTTATTGATAAAGTTATGTCAGAACTTGGAAAAGTTATTATCGGACAAGAATACATGTTGGAAAGAATGTTAATTGCGTTACTTTCAAATGGACATATACTTATCGAAGGTGTTCCCGGTCTTGCTAAAACATTAGCAGTAAGTTCATTAGCTGCTACATTAGATTCCAGTTTTAAAAGGATACAATTCACACCCGATTTGTTACCTGCCGACCTTGTAGGTACTCAAATTTACAATCAAAAAACCAGTGAATTTGAACCTAGACTGGGTCCTATCTTTGCCAACCTTGTACTTGCAGATGAAGTAAACAGAGCACCAGCCAAAGTACAATCTGCTTTGTTAGAATCTATGCAAGAAAAACAAGTAACAATTGGAAATCAAACTTACCCTCTTCCTAAACCGTTTATAGTAATGGCAACTCAAAATCCTATAGAACAAGAAGGTACGTATCCTTTACCTGAAGCACAAGTAGACAGATTTATGCTTAAATTAGTTGTTACATACCCAAAAAGAAATGAAGAAAAACTAATACTTGATAGAATGGTAAACGAAGATGCCATTGATATTGAAAAAGTTGTTGATCCAAAAACTATTTTTTCTTTAAGAGATACTGTTAAAGAAATATACATGGAAGAGAAAATTAAAGATTATATTCTTGATCTAGTTTTTGCGACAAGAGAACCTGAAAAATTCAAGAACTTAAAATCTTTGCAACCTTTGATTGAATGCGGTGCTTCACCAAGAGCTACTTTATATCTTGCAAGAGCTGCTAAAGCTCATGCTTTTCTACAACATAGAGGTTTTGTTACTCCGGACGATATTAAAGCTATTGGAAAAGATGTTCTACGACACAGAATTATATTAACATATGAAGCTGAAGCAGAACAAAAAACAACCGAAGATATTATCAACATGATTTTTGATGAGATTGAAGTGCCGTAATTTACCCTGTATGCAGGGGACGCATTTATGAGTTTCTACCGAGCCTCACATACCTACGGCATGTGCAAGGTAAAAGTAAATTTAATATATATTTATACCTTACACATGCCGTAGGTATGTGAAGCTAGGTAGAGACGGATACACACACACAAACCGCATCCCGTAGGGATTTATATAAATAAATCCACACCATCCCGAAGGGATCGATCGCTATGTAGAAAACGACACCCCCACCTTGATTTCCATGCCGAAGGTATGGAACCTATGAGAACTCGGAACGAATAAATGCGTTCCCTACAGAATTGGGTGCGTTCCCCACAGAATTGGGTGCGTTCCCTACAGAATTGGGTGCGATCCCTACAGATTTTGTGCGGAACGGATAAATGCGTTCCCTACGACAGATTCTCTATTACAATCATTTCCCATCCATAAAACACGGTTATTAATTTCACTATTGATATTTTGTCAACTTGTTCAAAACCGAGGTTTCGTTTTATTTCATCAGCATCAGCATATTGGTTAAGTTTTTCTTTTGCATCTGATATTTTTTTATTTAGTTCAGTTTTAAAAGCCTCGCCTTCAATGCTGCGTTTTATATATTTAAACTCAACTAGATACAGATATTTTAGGTTTTTATATTTTAGTGTGTTGGGTAGCATCACTATGTCGGCATAACCTTTGTTAAGTTCTTTTTCAGTAGATACAAAGAAATAATCATAGTAACTAAGGTAGAATAAATAGAATAGTTTCACCACATTTTCGCCATCGACAAAATCTCTTATGCTGGTTTTTCGATTCATTTCATCAGCTATGAACTCAAAAATAGATTTGTATTCACCTTCTAATGCCAAGTTTTTTAAAAATTCATCATATTTTCTTAAATTAAGGTCAAATTTTGACTCATAAGCAGAGTTTATACAGTTGGTAATGTATTCAAACATCAAGACTTTAATAGTTTCGTTCGGAATTTTAAGGCAGGGTTTGTATTCATTATCATCTTTAGAAAAAGTTAATAATCCAAGAAAGTATAACATAGAAACAAAGTTATCCGGTTGTGTTATTTGTTCATAAGGAAAACTTTTATTGATGATAGAATATGTTTTGCCTGTATTTATCACTTCTGAAAGTATATCAAAATTGCCGTTTAAGTTTTTATTCAGTACCACCAAATTGCTTAATTTGCGAGTGTCCATACGTAAATTGTCGTTTATGACATCTTTTAAAATCCCATCAGATCTCATTGAATCCTTTACAAAATACCAGATACAATCTGTATTATACAAAGATTCTTTACTTTTATCAGAAAACCTATAATTATCATACCATTTCCTAAAAATAGCAATGGATTCTTCCACATCAACGTTGAGTTTACCAGCAGAAATATAATATTCTAATATTTCTCTAGCCTCTTTTTCAGTAAAACCGACTATATTGTTAAATATTGGCAATAAAGATATGTTATCACCAATATTAAATCCACTAGAAACATCGTCCATAGTAGTAGGGGATACACCTGTGATAAATAATCTTTCAAGAGCAGATTCTTTCCCAGATGTTAAAAGTTTTAAGTTTATAAAGAATTGCTTAAAAAATCCAACTCCTTTAGTTATTGCATGATAAGCTTCTATCCCCTGTTCGGATAATAAAACATTTGTGAAATGATCGTATTCGTCTATTAGAATGTATAATCTATGTTCGGTGTCATTAAGCATTACTGCTAGTTTGTGTAACTTTTCATGCGCAAGAATCTCTACTTCAATCAGTTTAGATATTCTCTCGGGTATATATTGCTTATATGTATATAAAAATTGGTCTATAACAATACAGCAATATTTATTAAAATCACTCTGCATTAAGTCTATATCTTTAGTAATAGCAGAAAAATTAAAGTATAATATCAAATATTTACCGCGACAAGGGGTTTGATTATTCAATATCCAAGTATCTCTAAAAACATTTTCAAATTGTTCTTGGTCTTTTATGTCGTAATATGCATACAATGTGCTTAAAAAAAGCGATTTACCGAAACGACGGGGACGTATAAGGAATACATATTCAATCTCTTCAATTTCTGGGATATACATCGTTTTGTCAACATAATAAGCATTCTTTCTTCTCATACCCATAAAAGTTGATTGACCATAAGGAATTTTCTTTATTTCGTTCATGATGACTCCTAATTTAGGTTATATTGTACAAGATAATTTAATCTTATTTTATTGTCAAGATAAATTTTATTCATCGTAGGGAACGAATAAATGCGTTCCCTACAGAATTGGGTGCATTCCCTACATTAATTTATCCTTTAAATACAATCCTGTAATAGAATTTTCTTCACGCACAATTTGTTCTGGAGTTCCGCAAGCAATAACATAACCACCTTTCTCACCGCCTTCAGGTCCAAGGTCAACAATATAGTCAGCCGATTTAATCACATCCAAATTATGTTCAATAACAACAACAGTATTTCCCATATCAACGAGCCTTTGTAAAACAATTAAAAGTTTATTAATATCGTAAAAGTGTAACCCTGTTGTAGGTTCATCAAGAATATACAATGTTTTACCTGTGCTGGTTTTTGAAAGTTCTCTACTAAGCTTAATCCGTTGTGCTTCACCACCGGAAAGTGTAGTCGCCGCCTGTCCTAATTTAATGTATTCCAATCCAACATCAAGTAAAGTTTGTAATTTTTTAGCAATAGTTGGAATATTTTCAAAAACCTTGTATGCCTGTGACACATCAAGTTCTAAAATATCAGCAATGGAATGATCTTTATATTTCACTTGTAGAGTTTCATGATTATATCTTCTTCCTTTACAAACTTCGCAAGTCACATATACATCAGGCAAGAAGTGCATTTCTATCAATTTAAGACCAGCTCCTTCGCATGCTTCACATCTGCCACCTTTCACGTTAAAAGAAAATCTACCGGGTGTATAACCTCTCATTTTAGCGGACGGTAGCTCTGAAAACAAAGTTCTAATTGCATCATACAGCTTAATATAAGTTGCTGGATTTGATCTTGGTGTTCTACCAATTGGTTGTTGATCGATAGCGATAACTTTGTCTAGTATCTCTAAACCTATAATATTTTCTACATTACCTTGTTTAACAGTTGCTTTATTAAGTTTTGCAACTGCTGCTGGTAAAAGAACTTGATTAATTAAAGAACTTTTTCCGGAACCAGAGACACCAGTAATGCATGTAAAAACAGAAACAGGTATTTTCACATTAATACTTTTTAGGTTATTTTGCTTCGCATTAATTATATCAATTGTAGTGTGAAAAGAGCGTCTTTGTTTATTCCCTTCTGAATCTAAATCAAAACAATTGATACTTAGTTCACCTGATAAATATTTACCTGTTAATGAAATAGGAGTGTTAATAATCTGATTGATATCACCATAAGCAACTACCTCTCCCCCATTTACTCCTGCTTTAGGACCAAAATCAACTATCCTATCTGCTGCTTTTATCATATCTTCATCATGTTCAACAACAATAATCGTATTACCTATATTTCTAAGGTTTATAAGAGTTTCTATTAATTTTCCATTATCTTTTTGATGAAGACCTATGCTTGGCTCGTCAAGTATATACATTACCCCAACTAGTCCACTGCCAATTTGTGAAGCCAATCTAATTCTTTGAGATTCCCCACCAGACAAAGTAGGTGATCTTCTGTCTAAAGTTAAATAATGCAATCCCACATTTTGAAGAAAACTAAGTCTAGCCTTTATCTCTTTTATAAGATCAGAAGCAATAACCTTTTTATTTCCAGTAAGTTCAAGATTATTAAAAAATGTTAAGGCATCACTAATAGATTTTCTAGTAATTGAAACAATGTTTTCTGAGTCAATTTTTACCGAAACTACATTGTTTTTCAATCTTGTACCTTCGCAAATATGACAAGGTTTATCAGAAATATAACTTAAATACCATTGTTTTTGTGATTCTGAATTAGTTTCTTTCATCCTTCTTTCCATTTGTGGAATTATACCTTCAATTTTAGTATTAAACTGATAAAAAGAACCATCTTTACCTTCATATTTCATTTTAAATGATTTAGATTTTGTACCATACAACAAAAGCTGTCGTGCTGTTTCATCAAGTTCACACCATGGTGTATCAAGAGAAAAATCAAAATTCTGACCTGCTGAAAATATTTTTTGGTTCATCCAGGAATTCTTTTTCTCACCTAATTTGCCCCATGGGTCTACAGCACCTTCATTAATTGATAAACTGCTGTCGATTATGATTTTATCAGGATCAAACTCAAGTTTAGTACCTAGCCCATTGCAGTTCTCACACATACCTAAAGGCGAGTTGAAAGAGAAGTTTTGAGGTATAAGGTCTGGGTAACTAATGCCACATTTAGCACAGGCATTGTGTTCGGATATTATTTCTTGCCTATTTTCATCAATAAAATCAATTTTAACAAGCCCTTCTGTCAATTTTAAACATGTTTCTATAGAATCTGTAAGTCGCGTCTGAATATTTTCTTTAATAACTATTCTATCTATAACTACATCAATAGAATGCTTACTTTTTTTATCAAGTATTATATCTTCAGATAATTCACGCAATTTTCCGTTGACAATAACTCGTGTAAAACCGTCACATCTAAGATTATCTAACTCATCTTTATGTTCACCTTTTCTGCTTTGAACGATTGGAGCAAGGATCTGTATTTTTGTTTTTAATGGAAGATCTAACAGATTTTCTACAATTTGATCTATACTTTGTGAAGAAACCTCATCGCCACATTGACTACAATGTTGAACTCCAATTCTAGCGAATAAAATCCTTAAATAATCATGTATTTCCGTTACTGTACCAACGGTTGAACGCGGGTTTTTACTTGCAGACTTTTGGTCGATTGAAATAGCTGGTGATAATCCTTCTATGTAATCAACTTTGGGTTTTTCCATTAGCCCTAAAAACTGTCTAGCGTAGCTTGAAAGCGACTCTACATAACGTCTTTGCCCTTCGGCATAAAGCGTATCGAAAGCAAGCGATGTCTTACCAGAACCTGATACACCTGTGAATACTATGAGTTCGTTTCGTGGTAGTTCTAAATCTATGTTTTTAAGGTTGTGCTCGCTGGCACCTTTGATTATAATTGAATTTTTCATTTTCTTTTCCTGTATGAAATACGTTTTCTACGTAGCGATCGATCCCTTCGGGATGGTGTGGAATAGGAACGAATAAATGCGTTCCCTACAGAATCAAATTGAAATATACCATTCTATTGTTTTTCTTAAACCTAAATCGAAATCTACTTCAGGTCTCCAATTTAATTCTTTCTTAATTTTATCACAATTAACTGCGTATCTTCTGTCATGACCCGGTCTATCTTCTACAAAAGTAATTAAATTTTCGTGTTTTTTGTTCCCCGGTAATGCTTCATCCATCAGTTTGCATATTTTCTTTACTAATTCAATATTTTCCATTTCATTTTCACCGCCAATATTATAGGATTCGCCTATTTTAGAACTCTGCAATATTTTATATATTGCTGAACAATGGTCACCCACCCAAATCCAATCTCTAATATTTCTGCCATCTCCATAAACAGGCAAAGGCTTTTTGTTTTTTATATTTAGGATAATCTGAGGGATTAATTTTTCTGAATGCTGGTATAAGCCGTAATTATTAGAACAATTAGAAATTGTTATTGGCAAGCCGTAGGTATTAAAATATGCAGACACTAAATGGTCGGAAGATGCTTTAGAAGCGGAATATGGGCTTCTTGGAGCATAGGGTGTATTTTCATAAAAGTAACCTTCGCTGTCTAAACTGCCGTAAACTTCATCCGTAGAGATATGGTGAAAACGTACATTGTTATAAGATTTCCATTGTTTTCTGCAAATTTCTAATAAATTGAAAGTCCCTAATATGTTTGTTAGAATAAAATCTTTAGGACCATAAATAGATCTATCCACATGTGATTCAGCTGCAAAATGAATTATACAATCTATATTGTGCTTAATAAATATAGATTCTATATCTTCATAATTACATATATCTTGCTTATAAAAATAATAGTTAGTTTTATCTTTTAATGTATGTAAATTTGCTAGGTTGCTGGCATATGTAAGTTTATCTACATTAATTATATTTCCATTATAGTTTTGTGAATATAAAAAATGTATAAAATTAGCTCCAATAAAACCACAACCACCTGTAATTAGTATGTTTTTATACATAGTGTACTCCCTTCTCTATCCTCTTGAATACATCCATACAAGCTTTGTTATACGCACAACAAAATTTGAAACTATTTTTTTGTCAACAAAAAATAAATAATCTTGACAAAAAGAATAGAAAAAAAAACAATGCTCTCATACGACAAATGAGAAGGAGAAAATATGAAACGAGCCGATGCCATGCAAACCCGTATCGAAGCCATCAACGCCTTAAAAGGTGGAGATGAAATTAAAGCAAAATTAAATGAATTACATCATTTCCTAAAAGATAAAGAACCATACGTATTGTTAAACTCTCTTGCAGATTTTCTTTTAGTGGGCAAACCCGGATGTGGAATGAAGACGGTAGTTAGTACCGTGTCGGAATACTTATATGTAGCGAAGGCAATAGATTTTTGTGGGAAGGAAAAATGGTTTTCTTTTGAACTAAACTATACAACCCCTGAAAGTCATTTTTATGAGATCGACAAATTCAAGCAAAAAATGTATGTAATTAAGGGATTTAACCGTTATTTTAAAGGTTCAATTTACATTAACCTTGATAAATGGATAGGTCATACAGAAGAAGATTATTTTAAACTATTCTTAAATTTTCTTTCAAGTATCGATGATAGAATACTATTCTTTTTCGGGATTCATACAGAAAAACAAGAAGAAATAGACGAAATATATGCTAAGTTATACCAATATATACGAATTGATTTAATAAAACTTCGCTTCCCTGACACAAAAGAACTTAGCGAACTAGTAGTTTCCTTCATTCAAAATAAAGGTTTTACCTTTTCTGAAAACACATTGGCAATAATTCAAAATATGATAGAAATTGTGGTAAGTCAATCACAATTTAAAGGATTTAGAACTATCGAGAAATTTTCTGATGCTATTATTTATCATTTTTTTATGAACAATAATAATCAAACGAAAGAGATTACTGTCGATATTTTGGATTCATATCAAAAAAATTCTTTCTATGTAAAACCATCATCTGGTGATGTAGAAACCAAACAAACAATAGGGTTCATAAGATAGGAGTAAAAAATGCATAACGAAATTTTTTTAAAAGAACCGGAATATTTAGAAAACAATTCTTCTTATTGGGCAGACCCCGAAGAAATAAAAAAAGCCCATACAATTAAACAGATTAATGTAACAGAAAAAGAATGCCATGCTGCCGGATTGCCCATAATTAGTGATGGATATAAAACATATGTAGATCATTCTGATACACATACACTTATTTTTGGAAGTACTGGCTCAAAAAAGACAAGGCTATTTGGAATGCCATTAATTAACATATTTGCCTTAGGAGGCGAATCCTTTGTAACCACAGATCCAAAGGGCGAACTTTATCAAAAAACAGCTGGTTTAGTATCCTCACAAGGCTACCAAATAATTGTTTTAAACTTTAGAGATATGACAAAAAGTTCGTCATGGAATCCTTTATGGGTTCCATATCAACTATATCATGAAGGTAAAAGAGATGAAGCTGTTGCCATGTTAAATGATTTTCTTTCTGTACTTGCTGCACCACAAAGAAACAAAACAAAAGATATTTATTTCATTGAACTTGGTTTTTCTATGGCTCTTAGTTATATGTTGTTTTTTATTGAAACTGCTACTCCTGAAGAAGTAAATATCACTAATTTTATAGTTTTTTTTTCTGCCTTTTCAACTCATGAATATGCTCCTAAACTAGCAGAATATATACTCGAAAATTCAATTGCTAGCGTGAATTTAAAAGGTATTCTAACAACTGTAGAAGCTAAAGGAACCTTTGGAAATATTGCTTCAACAGCTTTTACCATGTTCAGTCAGTTTGTAACGCAAAAATCATTGTGCCAGTTGCTATCAAATAATTCTATTGATATGAGAGAAATTGGCAAAAGAAAAACAGCTATTTACTTGATAGTTCCTGATGAAAAAGAATCTTTACATTTTTTAGTTTCAATTTTCATCAAACAGTTTTACGAATCTCTTATACATGAAGCTCAAAAAGAAGAACGGAACAGCCTCCCGATTAGAATCAATTTTCTATTGGATGAGTTCGGAAACATACCAACTATACCGGATATGCATTCTATGATAACTGCCGCAAGATCAAGAAATATTCGTTTTTTTCTGATGACTCAAGGATTAGGTCAACTGAGAAAAAAATATGCTGATGAAACCAATACAATTATAGGTAATTGTGAAAATCTTGTTTTTTTAGCTTCAAAAGAATGGGAATTGCTAAAATATATCAGCGATTTATGTGGAGACATTATTGAAAAATCTCATCATGGAAAGGACATTACCTATCCTTTGATTTCAACTTCCGGACTGCAAAGGTTAAAAAAAGACCACGATAAATCTGAAGTTTTAATACTACACGGACGCAACCACCCATTCGTATCAGTATTGCCTGATATTGACTGGTATGACTTCAAAACATTGCCTGCTCCAACTATGCAAAATACACAACTTCAAAAAAATACATTATACAACGCTAAACAAATCATATCAGATATTAAACATGGGAATAGGCCTCTTCCTTTTTCCATTGAAGTTTATGGTAAATTTGTTTATTTTGAGAAAAAAGACTCAAAGTTTAAATGGTAGGGGAGGAATAAATAATCAACCTGTACGGAACGCATTTATTCGTTCCTAATTCTGATGGGATCCATTCGGAATTAGGAACGAATAAATGCGTTCCGTACAGGACAAAAGGGGATCCATTCGGAACTAGGAACGAATAAATGCGTTCCCTACATTAACAACTCAAGATTTTTCTAATTTTAGCCACATTTGCAAACCATTAATATCCCAATTTTTCATATTTTCAGTAGGTTTTTCGCAAAAATCGAAGCTATCAGTCAAAGTTTCATTTGCAATATAATCTTTATATTTTTCAAAAACTTCGTTTATTTTTTCGTCAGCACAGAAAAACACTTTTATTCTATCCATAATATCGAAATTGTTTTCTTTTCTAGTGAATTGAATTTTGTTCACTATCTCTCTAGCATGACCTTCCAAAATCAACTCATCAGTTAATTTTATATCTAGAGCTACATAGTCGTTACCGTAATTTTCAAAAGCGAACCCATCTTGTTGTGAAATTGATATAAAAATATCATCTTCATTAAGTTGGATTACAGTTTCGTCATTAAGTTTCATTTCAAAATATTTTTGTGTTTTAAAACTGTTTAAAATCTCTTGAATATCAGCATTTTCTAAGAAATTAGAAATATTTCTTACATCTTTACCGTATTTTGGTCCAGCAGTTTTTAAGTTTAGCTTCGCTATCCATTTAATCTGAATTCCAGTAGTAAGCACTTCTTTTACGTTAATTTCTTCTTTAATAAGCTCTTCCATTCTTGAAATAAGAGCTTTATGATTATCGGAAACATAAAGTGCTTGTAAAGTTTGTCGAACCTTAATTTGAGCTTGATTTCTAGCAGCTCTACCCATAGTAACAATATCAATTAAAGTTTGCATTTCTTTATCTAACGTCTTATTGATATATGAATTAGTAGATACAGGATAAGTTTGAAGGTGAACAGAATCGCCCCCCATTAACCCTGTAAATATTTCTTCTGCTAAAAACGGAGCAAATGGAGCAATCAATTTAGACAATGTTATAAGAACATCATATAACGTTAAATATGCTTCTTTTTTATCATCTGTTAAATTCATCACCCAGTATCTGCGTCTGCTACGGCGAACATACCAGTTGCTAAGTTCATCTATTACAAATTTTTGAATAAAACGCAATGATCTTGTAAAATCATATTTTTCGTTATTTTCTATAACTTGTTCTATCAATGAGTTGAGCCGTGAATATATCCATTGGTCAAGTTCAGATTGACGAATTTTATTATCGTTGTGTTCAGCTGGTAGGAAATTATCTATTTTTGCGTATGTTACATAGAATGAATATACATTCTTTAAAGTGCCTACAAATTTAGAAAAAACTTCTTCAACGTCTTTTATATCGTATTTTTTAGGTGACCAAGGTGGAGATGAGCACAGTAAATACCAGCGAATAGCATCGGCACCAAATTGATCCATAAGTACCATTGGGTCAACTGTATTGCCTCGCGTTTTAGACATTTTTTGTCCGTTTTTGTCAAGAATTAAATCATTTACAAGACAGTTTTTAAAAGGTGGTTCACCAGTTACAAATGTAGAAATAGCTAAAAGTGTATAGAACCATCCACGTGTTTGGTCGATACCTTCTGATATAAAGTCCGCAGGGAAAAGTTCTTTAAAGAATATCTCTTTATTTTCAAAGGGATAGTGCCACTGTGCGAAAGGCATTGACCCGCTATCGAACCAGCAGTCAATAACTTCAGGCGTTCTACGCATAACAGCATTATTTTTACAGCAACTGCATTCTATTATAACATCGTCAACATAAGGTCGATGAAGTTCAATGTTATCAGGAACTTTTGACCCATCTAACAATTTTCCTTTTTCACATAATTCTTTTACAGAACCTATGCTGGTAAGTGTTTTACAATCTTCACACTGCCAGATATTTAATGGTGTCCCCCAGAATCTATCTCTTGATAAAGCCCAGTCAACATTATTTTCCAGCCATTCACCGAATCGTTTTTCTCCCACAAATGACGGATACCAATTAATTTTAGCATTGTTTTCAATCATTTTCTGTTTAAATTCGCTTGTTTTTATATACCATGAAGATCTTGCATAATAAATTAGTGGGTTTTTACATCTCCAACAAAAAGGATAGTTATGCAGAATTTGAGTTCTTTTGTAAAGCAAACCTCTATCTTTTAAGGCTCTAATTATACTTTTATCAGCATCTTTAACAAATAATCCTTTATAATCTGTTACATCATCTATAAAATTACCAGCATCATCAACAGGTTGAAAAAATGGTAAATTGTATTTCAATCCTATATTATAGTCATCTTGTCCAAAGGCTGGTGCTGTATGAACAATACCGGTTCCATCGCCCATTGTTACATAGTCCGCACATCCAATGAAGAACGCTTCTTTATCGGCTTGCATATAACTAAAAAGCTGTTCATATTTCTTATATTCAAGGTCTTTTCCGATGTATTCTTCTATTATTTCATAGTCTCCATCTAGCACTGAAAGACGCTCTTTTGCTAAAATTAACATTTCTTCTTTATGTTTTACTTTTACATACTTTTCTTTAGGATTTACTACCAGTGCTACGTTAGAAATTAACGTCCATGGCGTTGTTGTCCATGCTAGAAAATATGTTTTTTCTTCTGTTTTAAACTTTACAAAAACCGAAGGGTCTTCAACATCTTGATAGCCTTGTGCAACCTCGTGAGAAGAAAGCGGTGTTCCACAACTGGGGCAGTAAGGCACTATTTTATGTCCTTTATAAATTAACCCTTTCTCAAACATCTGACTTAAAATCCACCAGACCGACTCAATGTAATTATTATCAAGAGTAATGTAAGGGTTTTCTAAATCAACCCAGTATCCCATTGTTTTAGTCATTTCTGCCCATTCTTTCTCATATGAAAACACAGATTCTTTACAGGCTTTATTGAATTTTTCTATTCCATAAATCTCTACATCACTTTTATTATTTAATCCTAATTTTTTCTCGATTTCTATCTCGACAGGTAAACCATGTGTATCCCAGCCTGCTTTGCGTTTTACTTGAAATCCTTGCATAGTTTTATATCTGCATACAGAATCTTTAATTGCACGAGCAATAACGTGATGAATACCGGGTTTACCATTTGCTGTAGGCGGTCCTTCAAAGAAGACGAACTGAGTAGCACCTTCTCTTTGTTCAATGCTTCTGTTTTGGATATCATTTTCTTCCCAATACGTTCTGATTCGCTTTTCGAAATCTGATGGCTTTTCTTTTATATCAATCAATTTGTACATTAAGTTCCTCTTATTATTTACCTCTTGCGGATGTTTTTCTTACAGGACTTGCTTTTGCTGTTTTCGCAGTGGGTTTTACTGCAGTGGTTGTTTTAGTCTCTGTTTTTCTTGGTTGTCTAGGTTTTGCAGGAGGTTTTTTTACAACCTCAACTGGTTCAGCTGTTTTTTCTTCTGGTTTTTCTTCTGCTTTTTCTTCTTCTGGTTTTTCAGTTGATTCTTCTTCTACAGGAAGGTCTTCATCGAAAAACTCTTTATAATGCTCTTTTAAGCTTTCGTCACCAGCAACATATTTTTTCCATTCTTCCATAGCAGCATCGGTGTCAACACACTTTTCACAAGGTATTATTGTTTTGTCAGTTGTAAAGCCAATGAAACCTCGGTCATAACATTTATTACATGTTTTTTTAGTGCGGTTTCTTTGGATAATTTCTTTTACAATTTGTTGATGTTTTTCTTCAAGTATCATGTTATCCTCTTTTTTTCTTATTTGTGTACAATTATTTTATTTGCCTAAATAGTGTCAAGAAATATTTTTTTCTTTTTTAACTTGACAAGATTTCAGAAAAAAATATGATGGTTACAAGAGGTAAAATAATGAAACAATTTTTATTAACAGTACTATTTCTTGCTTGTATTTCTAGCATTTTTACGACAGAATTTGATTTCTGTGACAGCACTGTAATTGTTGTGTTACGTCCTGAATACAGTGACTTCAACACATCGCGTAGTGCAGACTTTTTTGGCAGTTTTGAGAAAGAATCAGTTGAAAACATATTTCTTGTTCACAGCGAAGCTGCAATTCAGGCTTTAAACAAGAGTAGACGCGGTAGTTTTAGATCAATCTATAAAATTACTCTTCCAACAAATGACAAATCACAAGTGTTAGCTGCAATCGAAGAACTGAACCAGATAGAAGGCGTTGAATACGCTCAAGCTAATTACTATATTCCGTTAGCGTTAATTCCTAACGACGAATACTGGAATCATTTAGGGCTTTGGGCGTTACATGGCGAACATGGTGTTAAAGCACCAGAGGCATGGGATATTTCTACCGGATCGCATGAAGTTCGTGTAGGTGTTGTAGATACAGGTATTGCTTCACATCCGGATTTAAACGATAATTTAGATGCTGATGCGGGTTGGAATTTTGCATCCAATAATGCAAATGCAAGTGACCCACATAGTCATGGAACTAGATCTGCTGGTGTCATTGGTGCTGTTGGTAATAATAGCATTGGAACTGTAGGTATCAATTGGAATGTTACTTTGATACCATTAAAAATAACTGTAGGTAATGCAGGGAGTACATCAACGGATGTTATGGTAAGTGCCATTAACTTTGCAACTAACACATGGGGAACTCCCGACCAAATATCTGTTTTAAATATGAGTTTTAGTGGATATGGAACCAATTCTTCAACCAATGTTCGTGATGCAATTAATAATTATCCCGGCTTATTTACATGGTCTGCTGGTAATAACGGAGCAAATGTAGACAACAATTCTAATATAGCTTCGTTTAATCTTGGAAATCTAATAGCAGTTGGAGCTATTGATATAAATGGAGAACGTAGCGTCTGGAATTCAATGGAGTCATCAGCTTATTCTTCATCAACTCAATATGTTCATGTATTTGCACCCGGTACTGATGGTTACACAACTTCAATAAATAACGGATATCAATCATATGGTGGAACTTCTATGGCTGCTCCACATGCTGCCGGTGTTGCTGCTTTGTTATTATCTATAAATCCTATGCTTACATCAGAAGAAATAAAAGAAGCAATTACTAATAATTATGACCCTATAACAATATCAACACCAGCGGGACAACTAGATGTAAAACGATTAAATGCTTTTAAAGCTGCGGATGCGGTTATGGCATTTGAAAACGATTTAGAAGCTGTTAGCATTACAGGCGCTCTAACTCTTTCACAGTTTGAGCCTTCTAATTTCACTATAAGGGTTCGTAACCGCGGGGTTAATCCAGCCACTGGATATTTTGTTCAACTAATGCGTGCAGGCGTTGAAGAACCTTTAGCGATTGTTTCTGGAACTGATTTAGCAAGTAGAGAGTCACGTGATTACACATTTACATGGACACCAATGCTATCAGGTCAGTTTCAATTATCTGGTCGTGTGGTTTGGGAACCTGATGAAAATATTCAAAATAATCAAACCCGTCCGCATAACATACGTGTGCTTTTACCCGGTCAAAAAGAAGTTGTAGTTGGTGAACCGAGCAGTCCTTTAGTTAGTAGAGAAGGTTTTATCGACTATTGGTATCAGGATAGCATCACACAAATGATCTATCTTGAAGAAGAATTAGAACTTGGAACAATATCACATATGACAGTTCGTTTTACTGGTAGCGGTAATATTCCCGGTAACGTAATGATTCGTCTTTTGTTTGCCACTACCGAACAATCTCAGTTCACTAATAATACCAGCTGGATACCTTTTGACCAGTTCGAAGAAGTATTTTATGGTTCTTTGTGGGTAACCAATAACGGTACTTATTCAATAACCATTAATTTACACAATACTTTTGACTATGAAGGCGGAAACCTTGTTGTTATGGCGATTAAAGATCATAACCAGTTTTATGGACAAAGTGGCTCGAATGCGTTTCAATTTTCTGCAAGACCGAGTGGTTATAGAACAATTTATTGGAGATCTGATACCGCCGGTGCTCCACCTACATCACCTTTACCTAACGCAGCAGGAAGATTACAAAGTATTGCTAATGCAACTTTTCTGATACAAACCGGCAACATTCATGCTCCTCTTATTGCACCAGGATCTCTTCAAGCTGAAATTGTTGAAAATGACATTAAAATTCAGTTCCAACATCAACCTTCACCACAAACAACGTTTTTACATTTTGAAATTGAGCGTAATGAAGAGTTTTTATCACAAACTAATGAACATGCATATATAGACGTAAATCCGCCTGTTGACACCGGATTTGTATATAGAGTAAGAGCTGTTTATGAAGAAGGTAACTCAGCTTGGGTGAATACTGAAAATGTGTTTATTCCTATCTACAACCCGCCAACCGATCTTTTAGCTACTGGATTACAAAATGCAATATATGTATCATGGAACCCACCAACTACGCAAAATTATGGTAATATAGATGGGTATATTATTGAACGTGATGATATTCCATTAGATTTACTTGTAACCGATTTATTTTACGAAGATACTGATGTTGTAAACGGAGTTTTATACAATTATCGTGTAAAAGCTGTTTATTCTGGTGAGATAAATGGCGAATCAGAATATTCTAACCTAGACAGTGCATATTCGCTAGATGACATTATACCACCGGCATTTATAACAGCAGAATTGGTAGATAATGCTATTGTTGTTAGCTGGGGTGTGACGCGAAATTATATACAAACGGGACGCATGAATGCATTGCGTACAGAAAGTGTTGGACGAGTTTTTCAATATTTTGAACTTCATAGAAACGGTATCAAAATTGAAGAAACTCCTGAGACTTCTTACACTGATAATGATTTGTTAGTTGATGTTACTATAGTCTATCAAGTTCGTTCAGTTTACAGCACTGGAACATCTGACTGGGTAGAATCCAATCCCTTATTCATCCCAATATTTAATACAGTAAATGACCTTACAGCAGAGATAATTATTGACGGTGTAAAGCTTTCATGGGATCTGCCAGAAGTTCAAAATCACGGTATTGCTTCAAGTTACAGAATTATTAAGGATGATGTAACAATAGACACAGTAACTGGTACAGAATATATAGATAACGCTGTTAACTATAATACAGAATATTCATATGCGATTGTTGTTAAATACGATAATCCTGAAGGTGAATCTTTACCAGTTTACACCTCTGTTAAAACTCCTCAACCTTCACATACATCTGATTTAGAAGTTAGTCTCGGACTAAATGGGGTTGAGTTCACTTGGTCGGAAATTAATTCAACATTTGGTACAGTTACAGGTTTTACGATTTATAAAAATGAAACAATCATTGTCGCTAATACTAATGAAAGTTATATAGATTTTGATGTAACATTTAATAAATTATACACATACGAGGTTACAGCAAATTATATAAATCCAACAGCAGTAGAGTCAATAGGTTTATTCAATGTAGAAACACCTATGCCTGCACCTATTAAAAACTTAGTTGCTGAAGTACAAGAAGAAAATATTTATCTATCTTGGGATATTCCTGAATCAAACTTTGGAACGTTATCAGGTTATCGAATTTCAAGGAACGATATTTACATAACTACTGTTGATACAAACGAATTCATAGATTCTGGGCTCGATCTAATCATGCTTTATCACTATACTATTGTGGTAGAATATATTAACCCTTCTGGTGAATCTGAACCTGTTTCAACTGATGTAACAAATAGTTTTGATGACCCGATTGTTCCGTTAAACACTGCGTTAATGGGAAATTATCCCAATCCGTTTAATCCAGAAACAACTATTATGTTCTCATTAGCTACAGATAGCAGAGTTAAAATTGATGTGTATGATATTCGTGGAAGACTCGTTAGATCATTAGTTAATAATGATTATAATGCGGGTGTGCATTCCGTTATTTTCAATGGACTTGATAATAATGGTCAAAACATTGGAAGCGGTGTGTATTTCTATAGAATGAATGCGGATGAAAGCTCTTCTATTCGTAGAATGATTCTTATGAAGTAAAACGTGGAACGCCCCGTGTCCTGTACGGAACGCGTTTATTCGTTCCGCTTCCGCAATCCTGTACGGAACGCACCCAATTCTGTAGGGAACGCATTTATTCGTTCCTAGTTCAGTCGTGTTCCCATTTATGCCTGTACGGAACGCACCCAATTCTGTAGGGAACGCATTTATTCGTTCCGAGTTCGGTTGGGTTCCCATTTATGCCTGTACGGAACGCATTTATTCGTTCCTAGTTCTCAATTTGTACGAAACGAACACACCCACACCAACCGCATCCCGTATGGACCAACAATCTACACATTTTGTTGCATCCCTTCGGGATGCAGGTTTGGTGGGTGTACACGTTTCTACATAGCTTCACATACCTTCGGCATGTGTAAGGTGTGATTTTATATATTCAGCAGACCCCGCAACGAGGATACACCAAAAAAACTATGAAAGAAAAACTATTCATAATAGATGGCACAGCATTACTATACAGATCTCATTTTGCATTTATTAAAAACCCATTAATAAATTCAAAAGGTCATCACACTAGTGCTTTATATGGCACAATTAGTTCATTTGTAAAGCTATATGAAGATTTCCAACCACGTTATATTGCCGTAGCATTTGACACCAAAGAAAAAACCTTCAGACATGATTTATTTACAGAATATAAGGCTAACCGTGCTATAATGCCAGATGAATTAATAACTCAAATAAAACCTATACACACATTTTTCAATCTATCCGGCGTTAAAGAAATATCCATACCTGGTTTTGAAGCAGATGATTTAATAGGTTCACTAGCCAAAAAATATGAAAACCTATTTGATATAGTTATAGTAAGCAATGATAAGGATTTTTCTCAATTAGTGAATGAATCCATATGTATATATGATCCAAAGCAGAACGAGTTCATTTATTCTGAAAATATATTGAATAAATATGAAGTTCAAGCCTCTCAATTTATCGATTATTTAGCCTTAGTAGGTGACAGTTCTGATAACATTCCCGGTGCTAAAGGCATAGGACCTAAAACAGCAGTAAGGTTATTAAAGGATTTTACGAATATAGATTATCTTTACAATCAACTTGATAATGTAAGTAATGCTAAGGAAAAAGAGAAATTATTAACCTCAAAAAACAACGTTTATTTATCAAAAGTACTTGCAACAATAAAAACTGATATAGATTTAACTGACATAGATGTTGATAGTTTACGTTTTAATGTGAATAATTTATACAATACTTTTGAGTTTTTAGATAGTTTTGAGTTAAGAAATCTGAAGAAAAGTTTTTTAACCAAGTTTTCAACGATTTCATTTAGCACAGAAAGCGAGCCACAAGAAAGCGTCAAAAACGAATCCGGTGATGATACTGTCGAAAAAGTCCTAATAAAAAACATAGAGCATCTACAATTAGTTATATCTAGCTGTAATTCAGATATTATAGCTATTGACACCGAAACCACATCTACATCAGCTATGGAAGCAGAACTTGTTGGTATTTCTTTTTGTTTCTCTAAAATATCGGCATATTACATACCAATAAACCATACTTTTTCAGATAATTTAGATTGGCAGTGTGTTTTACCTTTAATCAAAAAACTATTAATAAATAAAACAATTATAGGACATAATATTAAGTATGATATTCATGTATTACAGCGGCACGGGTTAATAATTAATGACGAAAAAATAGCATTTCCACAGATTTTTGACACTATGTTAGCCGCTTATCTTCTTGATCCCGGTAGAAATGAATATAGTTTAGATGATTGTGCAAAGCGGGAATTAGATTTGATAATGCAACCAATAACAGAATTGATAGGCAAAGGAAAAAACCAGATTAGCTTTGCTACGGTAGATATTAATACGGCTTGCACTTATTCGGCAGAAGATGCGTATGCAACTTATTGTTTATACCATATATATGAAAAAAAACTAAAAGATTTAAATTTATATGAATTATATAAAAAAATTGAAGTTCCATTAATATTTACACTTTGTTATATGGAAAAACAAGGTGTGTATGTTGATGTTTCTGAATTAAGTGATTTAAGTAATGAAATTACAGAGCAAATTGATGAACTTATAAAAAAGATTTATGCAATAGCTGCTGAAGTCTTTAATATTAATTCACCACAACAATTAGCACATATTTTGTTTAATAAACTTAAAATTCCACCTGTAAAGAAAACACAATCAGGTTTTTCTACTGATATTGAAGTTCTAGAAACTCTTGCTATAGAACATGAAATTGCAAAATATTTAATCGAATATAGACATTTGACAAAAATGAAGAACACGTATATTGATTCATTACCGACACTTGTAAATCCTATTACCAAAAAGATTCACACTTCATTTAATCAAACCATTACTTCTACTGGTCGTCTGTCGAGCAGTAATCCCAATTTACAAAACATCCCTATAAAAACTGAACTAGGAAAGAAAATTCGCAAAGCATTTAAAGCAAAAGAAAATAGCATTATTTTAGCAGCTGATTATTCACAGATAGAACTTAGACTTTTAGCAATGCTATCTAACGATGAATCTATGATAAACGCTTTTAAACAAGGCGTTGATATCCACACAAACACTGCACAAAAAATATTTAATAAAGAAAACATAGATAATTTAGAAAGAAGTAAAGCAAAAACTATTAATTTTGGTATAATTTACGGTATGGGTGCTAATTCTCTTTCAAAAGCTTTATCGATTACTTTCAATGATGCAAAAGATTTTATTAATAATTATTTCAATAATTTCCCTACTATTCAAGCATATATAGAAAAACAAAGATTTAATGCTCACCAAAACGGATATGTAGAAACTATATTTAAAAGACGTCTTTATTTACCTGAAATAAACGCACAAAATCAAAGGATTGTTTCAGAAGCAGAAAGAATTGCTACTAACATGCCAATTCAAGGTTCTGCCGCTGATATAATTAAAATTGCTATGATTAATATATATAACAAAATAAAAGAAAGAAGTGATATAAAAATGCTGATTCAAGTTCATGATGAGCTGGTTTTTGAAATAGACAAAGAAGTTCTTGTAGAAGCAAAAGAGATAATTAAATATGAAATGGAAAACGCATTAAGCTCCGAAATTTGTAACGGAGTTTCACTTATAGTTGATATAAAAGAAGGAAATAATTGGGGGTTCTAAATTGAAAGAAACAAAGAAATCAACTTATAATAATACGTTAATTGTAATTCCTGTATATAATTGCCAGAATCATCTAGACGAGCTTTTCGCATGTATAAAAAACGTGTCTGAAGATTGTCAGGTTTTATGTGTAAACGATGGTTCTGTAGATAATTCGTTGTATAAAATGAAACAAAATAAAGTTAATTATATTGATCTGGGCAGAAATCGTGGAAAGGGTTATGCTTTAAGAGTTGCTTTAACACATGCTAAAAGAAAGGGTTTTGAATATGTTATTACTCTTGATGGGGATATGCAACACGACCCGGCATGTATTCCTAATTTTATACAAACACAGAATATTTTTGATGCCGATATTGTGATTGGGTTCAGAAATTTCAAAATGAATAACATGCCTATTATGCGTGTGTTAAGTAATTCTATAACCAGTTCTATTGTGAGCTATAAAACTGATATTAAGGTTCTTGATTCACAATCTGGTTACAGACTCTACGATCTAAGTTTCTTTAATGAAAAAGAAATTAAAACTACAAAATATCAAATGGAAACTGAAATTTTATTGCAATATCTAAAAAAAGGTGCAAAACTCTACCATACCGAAATACCAGTAATTTATAAGAATGAAAAAAGTAATATTGTACATTTGAGAGATATTGCTAATTTTACTAAAATAATTTTGAGGAAATAATACTAATGAACATTTTAATTGTAAATGATGACGGAATTGAAGCCGATGGTTTATGGGCGATTTACAACTCCATGATTCAAAAAAATCATAATGTATGGGTTGTGGCTCCGAAAACTGAAAAAAGTGCCACTTCTCACGCAGTGACTCTTAGAGACCCATTAAGGGTTTATAAAATTCGTGATAAAGTCTGGGCTGTTACTGGAACTCCTGCTGACTGCGTGATTCTGGCTATTGAAGAGCTTTTAATGAACGACCCAGATTGTCCCAAAAATGAGAATAAAAATGGTTTGCCAGATATTGATCTAGTTATCTCAGGCATTAATGCCGGACCTAATCGTGGTGATGACGTTTTATACTCCGGCACTGTAGCTGCCGCAGTAGAGGCTATGTGTTTTGGTTATAAAGCGATAGCTCTTTCTATAACAAGCCAAACTAATCAGAAATACGAAACTGCTGTTCATGCCTTTAACTATCTTCTTGATAAAGGTATTATGGATTTTATAGAACATAGAGAGATAATAAATATCAATGTTCCGAATGTAAAAATAGAAGAGTTACAAGGTTATGTTGTGTGTCAAACTGGTTTTAGAAGATATCGTGATGTGATTATAAAACAAAAAGATAACAGAGATAATGATATTTTCTGGATAGGTGGATATAATCCTGTGTTTGAAGATAGTGTTCATGAACTGGATTATAATGTGACAAAAAGTATTAAAGTGGCTATTTCACCACTAAAGATTGATTTAAATAGCTATGAGAAAATGAAAATTATGCAAGATTGGAGAATTTAAGGAAAATATGCGATTTGAAGACCAACGCAAAAAAATGGTAGAAACCCAATTAATATCTCGTGGAATAACCGATGAACTTGTATTAAACTCATTTCTGAAAGTACCTCGTGAAAGATTTGTCACAGATGAATGGCGCGAGTATTCATATAAAGATCATCCGCTTTCAATAGGTTTTAATCAAACAATATCTCAACCTTATATAGTCGCATTAATGATGTCATTATTAGAACTAAAACCCAGCGATATAGTTCTTGAAATTGGCACAGGTTGTGGTTACCAAACGGCTCTATTAGCTGAAATTGTTAAAGAAGTTTATACCATTGAAAGAGTCGATGAGCTTCTTATTAATGCAAAAAAAACATTGAAAAAGTTAGAATATACAAATATTTTTTATAAAATTGGAGATGGATGTTTAGGTTGGGTAAATGCTGTACCTATAATAAATGAATTTGATAAGATCATTATTTCAGCAGCAAGTCCAGATACTCCTAATATTCTGTTATCTAAATTAAAAATAAATGGAAAATTAATTGTACCACAAGGCGATATTAACTGTCAAAATTTGATGGTTTACGAAAAAACAAAAGATGGTTTAAATCATCAATCTAATGGTAATTGTGTTTTTGTTCCTTTAATTGGTGAAGGTGCCTGGGATTGATTTTGTAGGGAACGAATAAATGCGTTCCCTACAGATTCAAGCGTTCCCAAATTCTTTTCGTTGATTTTTTAGTAACAGAGTTAGACCCTAAATGATATGGTATATAAGCAATGCTTGGAATATCTAACATAATAAAATCGTCTACTTTACCTATTTCTAAGCTACCCATAATTTTTTGTCGATCAATAGCAAATGCAGCATTAAAAGTGGCAGCAGTTAGAGCTTCTGCTGGTAACATTCTCATTTGAATACATGATAGTGAAATTGCCAATTGCATACTATCAAGGTTACAACTTCCCGGATTGTAATCTGTTGCTATTGCAACAGGTAACCCCGCTTCTATCATATTTCTAGCACGTGCGTAGTTTTTACTCCCTAAACTAAATAAAGTACCGGGAAGTAATACAGCTATCACTTTACCTTCAATCATGGCTTGTATTCCTGTATCAGAACAAGCTCCTAAATGGTCAGCTGACACAGCTTTAAGTTCACCGGCTAATTCCGCTCCGCCAATGGGTTCAATTTCGTCTGCATGAAGTTTTAATTTAAACCCTAATTCCTTAGCTTTTGTTAAAATAAGACGTGATTCAGAAATATTATATACATGAGCTTCCGTGAAAATATCAACAAATTCAGCTAGATTTTGTTTTTTAACTTCAGGAAGCATTTCATTTATTAGAAGGTCTATATAACCTTTTCTATTATTTCGGTATTCTAGAGGAAATTCATGAGCTCCCATAAAAGTTATAGCGATCTCAATCGGAAGAGTTTCTTTTAATCTTTGAATAACACGTAACATTTTAAGCTCACTTTCAGTATTTAAACCATAACCACTTTTTGCTTCAATCGCTGTTGTGCCGTATTCGATCATATTAGATATGCGTTTGTAAGCTAATTCGTAAAGATATTCTTCATCAGCTTCGCGTACGGATTTTATACTGGATAATATGCCACCGCCAGACTTTGATATATCTACATATGTTTTCCCTTGAAGACGCATCTCGAACTCATTCTCACGGCTATTAACAAATACCGGGTGAGTATGAGAATCTATGAATCCGGGACATACAATTGTATTTTCGGCGTCTATGTATTTTTTGGGCATGTATTTGGATTTCAACTCATGTAATAAACCAATATCTACGATTATGCCGTCCTTAACAGCAAGACATCCATTTTCTATTATTGAAAGATTGCTCATTGCAGCACCAGAACGTGCTTCGCTTGAGCCTTGTAAGGTTACTAATTCTTTGGTGTTGTGAAGAATGTAGTCGATTATTTTCATTTTTTCTCCTTAAAAAAATCTGTAGGGAACGCATTTATTCTTTCCTAATTCGGTTGGGAACACACCCAATTCTGTAGGGAACGCATTTATTCGTTCCTAGTTCGGTTGGGAACACACCCAATTCTGTAGGGAACGCATTTATTCGTTCCTAGTTCGGTTGGGTTCAATATCGAATTAGGAACGAATAAATGCGTTCCCTACAGAATTTGTGGCATTTTCTGAACATATTTTGATACAGGCACCAGAACAAAACCCATTCTTTTTGCTTCTTCGATAAATGTAGTCAATCTCTGTAGCCTACCTCTATCAAAACAATGTGTTATAACTAAAACCCGTCCGTGTGAATCAATTAATTTTTCTAAATCTAATAAACGTTGGTATAAAACTTCGTCAGAGTTATCAGGTGCATCTAAAAACAGATTACGTTCAGCAAAAGAAATTCCTAAATCCCTAGAAATCTCTTGTCCTACAGTATTAGAAGTAGTTCTGCTATCAACAAAAAGCAAATTATTTTCCGATAAAAATCTTAAACTTGAACGTAAAGCAGCCGGATTCGCAGTTATTTTGCTACCCATATGATTGTTAGCCCCAACAGCAAGATGAAGTTCTTGAAAATATTCTTTCACTCTGTTATAAATAGCATCTGAGGACATATTAGCAAAAATAGCATTATTACCGGGATGAACGCTTGAATTTTCTGCTTCCATAGGCATATGAACAATTATTTCACGACCAGCACGAGCTGCTTTTTCCATAACAGTTCTGCTATGTGGAAGTCCGGGTAACACAGCAAAGGTAACAGCTTTATCTAAAAGATTAAAAGCGTCAAGTAAAGCATTATCATAGCTACCAAAATCGTCAATGATAATGCAAAGTGTTGGTTGAGCTTGATTTCTGCTTAACCTGTGCAGATAGAACTCAACAACAAAAGTTTGTTCAGAACTGGCACTGCTATAAGATTTAGTTATTATCGTGGCACGTTGTTGTTGTACATTAACTAGCTTTATGTCAGTTTCACGTAAAAATTCTTGAAAAACTCTATCTGCTGTATTTAAGTCATTTATTTGTCTCAAAGGAATAGAATAATGAATTTCATTTCTTTGTGATTTTCTTTGAACTAAAGAGGCATCAACACGCATTCTATCAATGGTTTTTAGAATCGCATTGTCCATTTCTATACTAGCCTGACTTGCTTGTCTTCTAGAATTAGAACTGGGTATCTTGTTACAACCATAAATAATAATAATGATAATTAATATCGTAAAAATAATTTTTTTCATTTCAACCTCGTATTGATTTAAAATGGGACACTAGCTCTTGGTTCATATACAAATTGATATATAAGACTAGGGTTTCTATGCTTATCCCATATTTGGTTTTCTATATTATTGTTTATAAAATAATTAAGCGTGCAATCTATATCAGCAACCACAGCAACTAATCCATTAAGACACCGCATTCGTAAGTAATAATTATTGTTCTTTAAAAAATTATTATTATTTACTAATCCATCAGCTGTTTTTCTGCTTCTAGATTCCCAAAATATAATATCATCTGACCCGTTCCCCGAAAAGACATTATATGTAATTATAGCGTAAGAACCAAAATTCTCAATTGATGAATTATTGTTATGAAATATATTGTTATTTGCTGTAAGTAAATAGTCTTCAACAGTAACAGCGGTGTTGTTTTCTATAAAATAATTGTTGTGTACTAATAGTTCTGTCAGCGATGCAGACAATGCAATATAGTTATTAAATAATAAACTATTGAAAATACTAATTTTATTTGTTTCAATAGTTTGGTTGGCATTAATATCTATTGCTCGGTTTGATGAATTTGAAACTACCACATCATTAATTGTTATCTCACCACCGTTTACAACAATTGCTCTGTTATTGTTGTTAAAGTATGAATGCTCTATTATAGTATTAGAAGATGAAATGTTAATACCTGAAGTCATGAATGTTGACTTTAAATGAGTTAATTTTACAGAGGATTCTGAATTGATATTTATTCTGTCAAAATAAGTTATTGTTTCTGGTTCTAAAATAGAAATACATGCAGAAGTTATCCAGATTGGCGATTGAATATCAATTGTTTGTATATTTATTGTTCCATAAAAGTCAATCTTTCTATTCTCTTCTATAGAAAGCAAGACATCAGACTCAAATGTAACATCACCAATAAAAGCTGTATTTTGTGAAAAATAGTATTGTGTATTAGCTTCAAAAACAAAAAGCTCGGTTACAAGCTGTGGCATTGATATTCTAGGCAATAGAATAATTGGTGAAGGTGATATAATAGTTTGTTTATCAATTACTTCTAAATTGCAAATGTATTTTAATGAGTAATTATCTTTCAAAATTACTAGGTTGTAAGTACCAGATTTTACGTTGTTGAACTTGAAATTTCCATTTGTATCAGTGTATGCTATTTGTAAAGGTTTTTGTTGGCGATGATCAAATAACTCAACCCAATCGCCTGTAGGGAACGCATTTATTCGTTCCTGGTTCTCAATGGGATCCATTCGGAACTCGGAACGAATAAATGCGTTCCCTACAGGCGATGAGAGGGAGTTATTAACAGATTCAAGCTCATATATTGCCACAGCTATATCATTATGAAAATCTGAATCTTTAAGATTTATATTTCCAGATAAGGACAAATCTTTATCCGGTGATGTTATACATGAAGACAAAAAAACCATCACTATAATATATATATTTAATATTATTTTATAATGATTGATTTTCATAATTAGGCACCAATTGTTTGATTAATTTACTTAATGCTGGGGCATCTTCTTGTTCTGTTACAGCCTCCAACTGACCCAGCAAACTAAAGAACAATGATGATGAATCTTTCATGTTACTACATAATCGCTCTTTTCCGACAGATATTCTATTGTGATGAGTACTACATAGTTCTTCTTCAACCATATGTAGTTCCTCATTGAGTTTTTCACCCGGACGTAAACCAGAATAAATTATATCCATATCTACACCGGGTTCTAAACCAGAAAGACGAATGAAATCACGTGCTATATCATATATTTTGACAGCTTCACCCATGTCTAAAATAAAAATCTCACCATGATCAGACATTGCACTGCATTGTAATATCATTTGCGTAGCTTCATTAACTGTCATGAAATATCTTTTAACGTCAGGATGCGTAACAATTAACGGACCACCCTCGTTAAATTGTTTTTGAAATAGTGGTAAAACGCTACCGTTGCTACCAAGTACATTACCGAAACGGACTATTGAAAAATTGGTATTACTGGTTTTGTTCGTTTCCATGCAAATAAGCTCGCAGATACGTTTACTAGCACCCATTATACTGCTAGGGTTTACAGCTTTGTCTGTAGATATTAATATAAATTTCTCTACTTTATATTTATCAGACATTTTAACGCAATTGTATGTGCCAAATATATTGTTCTTTATCGCTTCAAAGGGGTTGTGTTCAAGAACAGGAACATGCTTGTGAGCTGCTGCATGGAAAAATATGTCAGGACGATATTTTATGAATATTTTTTCTAAACGATTAATATCTTGAACAGAGCCGATAATGACTTCTACAGAAACTGTTCCATTGTAGGGAACGCTTTTATTCGTTCCTAATTCAATCTGCGCTGCACCCACCCGCAGAATTTCTTGTTGTAATTCATAAGCTCCGTTCTCATTATTATCCAATATCAATATCTTAGCAGGGTTATACATGACAATCTGACGACATAACTCAGAGCCTATAGTCCCCCCTCCACCAGACACCAAAACAACCTTATCGCGTATTAAGCTACCAATCTCTTCTAAATTTAAACGAATAGGCTCACGACTAAGCAAATCTTCGATATTTGCAGAACGTACTGTCAATCGTCCCGATTGACACATCTTTGCATCTAAAATCTTAATATTGCATTTGGTTGACATACATTCAGTAATGATTTCACGAATCCGATTACAGCTAGCAGAAGGTATTGCTATTATTATGTCACTTATTATATATTCCTTAGATATTTTTATTACATCGGGGATGGTGCCAACTACGGGGACTCCATGAATAGCACTATTCTGTAAAAGGATGTTATCGTCTAAGATCGCAACAGGTACTATTTGCAAATGTTCCTTACTTTGATATTCTTGTATTAGTTGTGAACCAGCTGAACCACCACCTATTATCAATACACGTTTCCCTAGAATAATTACCTCCAATAAGCAACATTAGCTTATTAACAAAATTACATTTTTGGTGCTTATTTTTTGTAGACGATTGTTTCTGTCAAATGTTTTTTTATAAATATCAAAAATCTGTACGGAACAAATTAATGAAAGATATTAGGTAGATTTTTTGGGTCTGCCACGTTTAATTTTAGGTTTTTCTTCAACTATATTTCGGTTTGCATCTAAAAAATCTATCACGTTTTTGGCTAATAATTCGTTTTTTATTATATCCATATTTGACACATATTTTGTTTTAAAATCTTCTTTACTAATGTTGAAATGTTTAGAATATTCTTCTATTGCGTCTTCTACCTGTTCGTCAGTAACAGTTATATTATGGTCTTCAGCTATTTTTTCGTGAGCCAAATCCCAAATAATATTTGGTAAATATTTATTTGCTAAATCCAACAACATAGAATCAGAAAATCTTTGTAACATCTCAATATTATTTCCAAAATGTTGCATTAAAATACGTTTACTATAGCTTTTTTTATATTCTTCTGGAATTTGAATGTTTTTTGAATTAAGTTCTCCAAAAGCATTAACAATTGCTTGTTGTAAAATTTGTTTATTTTTATTTTCTAAATCAAGTAAAATATTGTTTTTTAAGGAAGTTTTCAAGTTCTCCACAGAGTCATATCCTAGAATTTTAGCAGTGTCATCATTTAATTCTGGGATAATTTTTTTAGTGTTCTCAGGATCTTTATCGCCTTCTGTCTTTACTTCTTCTGCATTGTCTTCAAGTAATTTTTTTATTACTTCATCAAGCATTTCTTCAGTATATTCTTCAGCTTTGTACTCAATTTCTAGGTTTTTATACTCATAATCAAAATTTTCTGGCATTGTCTCAAACTCGTAAATAAAAACAGCACCACCTTCATCGTCATTTGTGTTTACTTCAGTAATATTGCCTTTGCCAATGGGTTTTGCTTCGGTTTCTTGAATTCCCATTGAGTAATATTTGGACATATAATCATCTAAATAACTTTTCTTTATTTGTGATTCATAATACTTTTTAACAGTTGCAAGAGGTGCTTTACCTTTTCTAAAACCCGGAATTGCTATATTTTTTACAAACTTTTCTAAAGCTTTTTTATAATCTTTATTGTAGGTTTCGGGGTCAACTTTAACAGTTAATTGGCGTTTTATCTGGTCGATTTGTTTTATTTCGTAGTTCATGTATCCTTCTTATGGTGCGAAAGAGGGGAGTCGAACCCCTACTGGTTGCCCAACTGGATCCTAAGTCCAGCGCGTCTGCCATTTCCGCCACTTTCGCATAACGTTTCTTTTTATATTTTTTAGGAACGAATAAATGCGTTCCCTACAGTATAAGGTTTCATTTTATATTTTTAGGAACGAATAAATGCGTTCCCTACAGTATAAGGTTTCATTTTATATTTTTAGGAACGAATAAATGCGTTCCAAGTTCCAATCGCGTTCCCAACCGAATTAGGAACGAATGAATGCGTTCCCTACAGTATAAGGTGTCATTTTATATTTTTAGGAACGGATGAATTCGTTCCCTACCATCCAATTTATATCTAATTATCGCCATTAATAAAAAAAGGCAAAATTTGTCAAGAAAAATTTTAAATAAAAGTAAAAAAAAATTGACAAAAAAACAGAATTTTATATCTTGTCGCTAAATGGTGAATGAGAGAACATTTTCCATAAGTCATAGGAGAAAAAATGAAAAAAACACTTACAATCATCTTATTACTAATCTTAGTAAACACCCTATTATCTTCACATGAAGTATATTTAGGCAACCCCGACAGTAGCGAGTATTCGCACCTAACCCCTTTGTTTTTAAACTACGAATCAACCTTATCTCAAACAATCTTTTTAGAAGAAGAGATAGGTTCTTACGGGTTAATCAACAGCATCAAATACACAATAAACTCCAACGGTTACTTTGTGGATCCGTTTATGGTTAAGGTTTTCATAGGCACAACCACTCAAAGTAGTTTTTATGGTGATTATTCACAACTTCCCATGAGCACTTTTACAGAAGTTTTTTTTGGTCCTATGGACATAAGTGCAACGGGGATATACGACGTGGAATTTCCATTTACAGAGCCTTTTATTTATGAAGGCGGAAATTTGGCAATAATGGTCTTCAAACCGCGTACACTTCAGTATAATTTCTATAACACCTGGCATTTCACTCCAACAACAGGACCAACGCTTTCTTTCTACGCTTATGACATACATTTTGAGATAGATCCTAATTACATTCAACATCATGTTAAATTAGCGGGGCGCGCGAATGTAAGATTAGTGTTTCAGACAGAAGGTTTGGGTACACTTTCGGGCATAGTAACTCACAATGGGTTACCTCTTGAAGACGTTGATATTTTAATTGTAGGAACCGAAAGAACTTATAAAACAAATTCAGAAGGTCAGTACACAATCGAAAGTATTCCGGAAGGACTAATTAGCATATCAGCAAGCAAACACATGTATCTTACTGAAATAATTGAAGATATTTTAATTGAAGAAGATACCATCACAACTTTAGATATTGAGATGAATCTAAAACAATATGATCTTGCAGCTATTTCTCTTACAGGTACACAATGGCCTGTGCTTGGTTTTAATAATAAATATGTATTTGAAATCGCTAACGAAGGTTCGGATACATTTAATGGAGCAGATTACCATGTAGAGTTGTTAGATTTTGAAACAGGTACTGTACTTACTACAATTGATGGTGTTACATTGTTATCAAATGCTTCGCATAGTTTTACATTTCAGTGGAAACCTAGTTATTTTATGGCGGAGAATAAAAGTTATATGCCCTCCATATTTGCACAAATTGTATCAGACGTCGACCAATCTTTATACAATAATTTTTCAAACACAATACTCATCACTATGCAACCTGAAGGACAAGGCTATGCCTATATTGGAGATATTAACAGTACAGTGTATTCAAGTTCAGTCCCGATTTCTTATTATGAATCCGCCAGTGTATCCCAAACGATTTATTTAGAGGAAGAAATTCATGCTAATGGCTTGTTAACGCATATCTCTTATGATTTTATAGGTAGCGGAGATATTCTGCCCACACATCAAATTATGATATATATGGCAACCACTGAGGAGACAGAATTTTCATCAGCTGATGCATGGATACCGTTTGAAGATTTCACCCTTGTATACACAGGCGCCCTACCTGTATCTCAAAATGGTAATTATGCCGTAAATATAGCGTTAGACGAACATTATGCATATGAAGGTGACAATTTAGTAATAATGACGCATAGACTTTTAGGTGGTTATTATTTCATAAGCAACCGCTGGCAAGTAACTGTTCATCCTGACACATATCGTTCTATGTATTTAAGAAATGCATATGTTGATTACGATCTATCAGATTTACCTGATGCTACTGAATGGGATGGTGCAATGTCGTTTCAAGTGCCTAACATTGAATTGCATTTTACAGTAGGCGAAACAGGCATTTTGACTGGGGTTGTTAGTTATGAAGGTAATCCTTTATCTGATGCATTAGTAGTTGTAAACGGAACATCTCGTATAGCATTTTCAAACGAGTTGGGTGAATATACAATAACTTATGTACCAGCTGGTATAGTAGAAATATCCGCTTTTAAACACGGTTTTGAAGATAAAATTATTGGCAATATTCATATAGAGCCCGATGAAATAAATATTCAAAATATAGAAATGACTGCTCTAACATCTGTCACGGTTTCAGGAAAAGTAATAGCTTCTAATACGGGTTTAGGTCTTGAAGGTGCAAAAATAAAATTAGACGGCTACTCAACATACGAAAATATTACAACAGATGCTGAAGGTATGTTTATTATACCGGGTGTATATGTTGATAATATATATACCTTAACAATCAATCGTGAAAAGTATTTTACATATGTTGATGAAAATATTTCAGTTGGAAATACTAATCTTGTATTAGAAGATATAGTTTTATACGAAAGAGCTAACCGCCCAAGAAATCTTGTTGCTGCTAGATTCCAAGATTCTGAAACTATGCAACTTAACTGGTCACCTCCGGTAGATACTCATGATATCTGGTTCAGTCACACTCAATCAGAAGAAGGCTCTTTTAATGTGGGTACAGAAGATCCTTTTGTGTATTCTGTTGCACATAGATATTCTGTTGAACAACTTCATGAGTTAGGTCTCACCGACGGTAAATTAACCAAATTATTAATTATGCCCGGTATTCCTACAGCATTGTATTCAATACGCGTTTGGATAGGAGGCAGCACAGATCCGTATAATTCTGGAACATTGGTGTATTCTGGAGCCGTAATGCCCGGTAGTGAATTAATTTTAGAAGACTGGAACGAAATAGAACTTTCATATCCTATCACTGTCCCTTCAGACGCTGAACTATGGATAGGGTATAATATTTCAACGATATACGGAGGAAATGCAGCAGTTGCTGATGCAGGTCCTGCTCTTGAAGGTTATACAAACTTGATATGTTTTAATGATACTTGGAATCGCTTAACAGAACTTGTTCCACATATGAGTTATAATTGGTTAATAAGGGGATTTGTAGAAGAAGCGATTCATGGTGGGTACGGTCGCAAAAAACAAGACACTGCCCTAGTTTACAATATATACAGAATAGAATCAGATGACGAAACAGTTAAAGAAACCATAGCCAGCAATATTCAAGAAACGCATTACAACGACCCAACTTGGGATAGCGTACAAGATGGCGCATATATGTACACAGTAGAGGCAGTATACACACATGACAACGTATCAGAACCAGCTTTCTCAAACGTAGTATCAAAAAATATGTTTACAAATGTAACTTTAAATATCATCGGGTATGGTGCAGAAAATGATGGTTCTATTATTTCATTAATAAATAATAATGGTAAACCCGGTTACGAACATCATTATACAACCGCTCTTAACGATGAAACATTTGTGTTCCAAAACGTCTGGAATGGAACCTACACTCTTACAATAACCCACCCAAGTTTCTTAGTTTATACTGACCTCAATTTTGAAGTTAACAGCTCAAATTCAACAAAATCAATTACTTTGTTATATAAAGAAGTGCTTTTTGTTGAAGGATTTGAAGATACAACATTCCCACCTAATGATTGGATTTTGATTGATGCCGACACTGATGGATATAATTGGTCGAATGCTTTCCCTATTTCTGCCCATTCTGGTACTAAAGTTGCAGCTTCCGAATCATTTAGAAACAATGTTGGAATTTTAAATCCCGATAATTATCTTATCACACCTGCTATTAATATACCATATGAAGAAGCCGCATATTTAACATACTACATTGCAATTCAAGACCCGATGAATCCTGCAGATACTTATTCTGTAATGATTTCAACTACAACTCCAACTATTGATAGATTCGTTACTATTCATCAAGAAACTTTAAGTATGTCAAATGCCTTTTGGCAGAAAAGATATATTGACTTAACAGCATATATTGGATCAACAATACACATTGCTTTTAGACATCATGATTCAGCAGATAATTTCATGCTTAAAATTGACGATGTAGAGATTATTAACTCAGCCTGGCGTGGAAATATAAGTGAAAATCCGGTTCTACCATTAGTTACCACATTACAACCGAATTATCCAAATCCATTTAACCCTTCTACTACAATAAGATTTGATAAAGCTATTGATGGAAATGTTCGCATTGACATTTATAACATTAGAGGACAGAGAGTACACACTTTAGCAGACGAACATTTTCCTGCTGGCAACCATTGGCTCGAATGGCATGGCGTAGATAGCAATGGAAGAAATGTCGCTAGTGGTGTTTATTTTTTAAGAATGCAAACAAACGAATATTCTGCTACACGTAGAATGGTGTTGATGAAGTAGGTAACTCCCCCCTGCCCCCCTCAGAGAGGGGGGCAGGGGGGAGTTACCAACAAACAAAGGAAAACAAATGACAGAAAAAATCCGCATAAGATTCGCGCCCAGTCCAACAGGTCAGCTTCATCTAGGAGGCGTAAGAACCGCACTTTACAATTACATATATTCTAAACAAACTAACGGAACATTCATATTAAGAATCGAAGATACAGATAGAAGCCGTTATGTTGAAGGTTCTGTTGAAAATTTAATTAAGTCATTAACAGAACTAGGAATAAATTTTGATGAAGGACCATATTTCCAATCTGAACGTCTAGAGCTTTATCATCAACATGTAGAAGAATTAATTGCCAACGATAAAGCCTATAAATGCTATTGCACAAAAGAAGAATTAGAAGCCATGAGAATCGAGCAAACAAAAAATAATGAAACCACAAAATACAACGGCAAATGCAGAGATTTAATACCAGAAAACATGCCTTCTGATTCTTCTTATGTAGTTCGTATGAAAATACCTGCTGATAAAATATTTGAATTTAATGACATTGTTCGTGGAAATATTCAGATATCCTCACACGATTTAGAAGACCAAGTAATCTTAAAAGCAGATGGTTTTCCGACATACCACTTAGCGTCTGTTGTTGACGATCACTATATGAATATATCTCATGTCCTTCGTGGAGAAGAATGGCTTTATAGCACGCCCAAGCATTTATTTCTTTATGAATCATTAGGTTGGAAGCCTCCAGTATGGGTTCATTTACCTTTACTGTTAAACACTGATAAAACGAAGCTTAGTAAGCGTCATGGAGATTTTTCAGTTGAAAATTATTTAAGTTCTGGTTATTTAAAAGAATCCATTATAAACTTTGTTGCTTTATTAGGTTGGCATTCTTCAGATGATAAAGAACTGTATTCACTAGAAGAGTTGATTAACAGTTTTAGTTTAGAAAGAATTACTAAATCTGGTGCTGTTTTCGACATCACAAAATTAGATTGGATGAATAGCTGGTATTTGCGAAATTTACCATTAGAATATGTTGCGGAAATATGTAAACCATTCTTTTTAAAAGAAAATATAGATATTTCTGACAATGAAAAGTATCTTAAAGTTATTAACAGAGTTCGCGACCAACTTAATAAAGTAAATGATGTATATGAACATTCTAAAGTTTTTTATACAGATTTTACAATCTCTGATGAAAATAGGCAGATATTGATGTCTGATGACTCGCAAAAAGTTCTAAACTGGTTTTTGAATAAATTACAAATGGGAAACGACCCTTCAATTGAAACCATTATGAAAGAAGCACCTAATGAACTCGGATTAAAAGGCAAATCAGTTTTTTTCCCATTAAGAATAGCTCTTTATGGCGATTGTCATGGACCTGATATACCAACCCTTGTAAGCATTTATGGAATAGAGGAAACGATAAGAAAGATTGTACAATGGATCAATTAATACACAATTTAAACAAAAATCAACTATATGAATCAGTATTAATCCGCGATGGTATAATTCACGCTGTTGGTTCATTTCATCTTTTACAAAATATAGCAACTAATGGTAAATTAATAGATTTAAAAGGAAATTTGTTATTACCCGCCTTTACCGATGCGCACACACATTTTGTAGAAACTGCCAAACAACAACTGAATCTTGATTTAAAAGATTGTAATTCTGAGAATACTTTTTATCAAAAACTAATAGATTTTAGAGATAAAAACGAGATTTTAAATCTAAAATGGATAAAAGGCTCTAATTTAGAAATAAAAAACATAGAAAAATATCCAAATATTAATAAAGACATGTTAGACAAAGTGTTTCCAGATATACCAGTTAGCATAGCAAGCAGAGATCTTCACTCTAACATGTGTAACTCTAAAGCTATAAATGTTTTAGCAGAAAATGGTGTTATAATAAACAATAACGGATTTTTTTATGAAAACTCTTGGTCTATATTAGATAAATTTATACCATCTATTGATGAAAAAATTCTAAAAGAACTTGTTAAAAAGCTTATACAGCAATGTCATAAATATGGTTTATGTGGAGTTCATTCATTTGAAGACAAATTCGCTGCAAGATTAATTCAGGAAATTTCTGAAGAGGAACATTTCTATTTTACATGGTATTATCTTCTTGATGATGAAACCCTAATTTCTTATGAAAAAGAAAATAAACATTTCAGAAATGCAGGCATAAAATTTTTTACTGATGGTTCTTTGGGAAGTAATACTGCATGGTTATTTGAAAACCAACACGATGATCAGAAAATGGCAATCGAAAATATGTCACAAATAGTAAATGCACATTTGAACAACCAACAAATTGCTATTCATGCTATTGGAGATTACGCTGTATATCTTACTTGCAAAATGTTTATAGAGCTAAACAGAAAATATGGTTTTAAACAAAAACACAGGATAGAACACCTTCAGGCTGTTAGACCAGAAGATATATGCTTGTTAAATGAAGCGAATGTTCATGCTTCCATGCAACCTATACATATTAAAGAAGATTTAGAACTTTTAAATAGAAAATGGAAAATAGCTAAAGATTATTCATTTCCGATTAAAAGTATTGCTAATGTAGTGGATTTAGCATTTGGTTCTGATTCGCCAGTAGAAACACTAAATCCTTTCGATGGAATAAAATATGCTGTTAATAGAGATAAATTTTTGCCAGAAGAAGCTATCACAATTGAACAAGCTATAGATGCGTATTCCTATAAACATCACGTAGTTGCAAATAAACCTATTAGTTATGGTAAAATAGAAAAAGGACAAATTGCTAATCTTATTGCCGTAAATGAAAATATCATAGATAATTATGAAACAGAAATGACTATGATTGATGGGGTTATTATTCAGTAGGGAACGCATTTATTCGTTCCTAGTTCGATATGGAACCCCACGTGTCCTGTACGGAACGCATTTATTCGTTCCTAGTTCGATATGGAACCCAACCGAATTAGGAACGAATAAATGCGTTCCCTACAAATAAATGCGCCCCCCATAAATAAAGAAATAATTTATAAAGGAGAAACCCAATGCCCAAAAAAACAACAATTACACAAACAATCGATCTTACATCTTACAAACCTAAAATAATAATCCCTATTTCAATAAACTGCTTAATTGCTTTTGGTATTCTAGTTTTCACAATGGTTATTTATATGCTTACCAATGCTAAATCGATTTCTTTCTGGGATTCGGGAGAATATATTGCCTGTAGCAGCATTTTAGGAATTCCACACCCACCGGGCAATCCTTTCTTCATAATATTGGGAAGGTTTGTAAGCATCTTCAGTTTCGGATTCAATCATGCAGCTCTAATAAGTTTTTTGTCTTCTCTGTTTGGTGCATTGGCTGTTATGTTAACCTATTTAATCACTGTACAGCTATTAAGTTTATGGAACGAAGAAAAGTTTGCAATAATAACAGGTGGTTTTATAGCAGCGATGTTAACAGCGTTTTCTTTTTCCTTTTGGATGAATGCAGTTGAAGCAGCTGTTTATACTGGAATGGTGTTTATTGTAAACCTATGTATCTGGCTTGTGTTACATTGGATGAAACATCAGGAAGGTTTTTCACATCAGAACTGGTTGTTACTTATTGTATATCTGTTATTTTTAGGTTTTGGTATACATCAAACCGCCTTACAGATTGCTCCTGCTATCTTATTCATCGCTGTTTTTCCTTACATTAAAAATCATGCTACTACTTTAAGTTTCTGGGGAAAAGTTACTCTTTATCTTGCAGGACTATTAATAGTTTACATTGTTTTTGATGGTTTAGGTAACATTGTCAATATACCTATTTTAGCAAAAACAGGGTTTGCTTTAGCAATAGTTGCACTTTTGTGTTATTATCTTAGAAACTATATTGGTAGAAGAGCATGGTTATTAGGTTTATTAATGGTTATTATTGGATTCAGCACTCATTTATTTTTACCAATAAGAGCTGGGTTTAGACCATTTATCAACGAAGGAAATCCACATAACTGGGACATGTTTATGGATTATGTATTAAGACGTCAATATGTGCCTGTTAGGTTTTTAGAGAGAAGAGGCGATGCTACAGATCAGGTATTCTATCATTTCATCCGCTACTATACATGGCAGTTTTTGGATGTTGAGGTAGTTGCAAACTGGTTTAAACAATCATATAATTTAATTCTTACTATTAGTAACCTTCTTGTAACTTTCTTAGGTTTAAGTGGATTTTATTATGCTTTTAAAAGAAATAAAAATGCTTTTTGGTATCTGTTTAGTCTGTTCTTTATGACTTCAATTGCGATGGTTTTTGTAATGAATTTATCAAATGAAGAAGTTAGAGATCGTGATTATTTCTTTCTAACAGCATATAACATCTGGGCAATTGCTATGGGAATCGGTGCTGTTGGTGTTATTCAACATTTCTCACAAAATAAAATTGCAAAGTATTTATTAGCCATTCTGTTAATGATTTATCCAATTTTTAACATGGTTTCGCAATATCATAAACACAATAGAACTGGTGAAGTTATTGCTCTTGGATATGGTTTGAACTTACTTAATGGATTAGAGGAAAACGCTATCATTTTCACAAACGGAGATAATGACACTTTCCCAATATGGTATGCTCAAGCTGTTTTCGATAGTCATGCTATTGAAAATATGTACCCTGCTGAAAATGTATTTCCGTCTTCTAGAACAAATCAATTGATTGAGAGAGGTTTAAATTGGAAAAGTACTCATCTGAAAGGCATAAGACAAGATGTGGTAGTGGCTAATTTAAGTCTTTTGAACACGCCATGGTTTATTAAACAACTTCGCGATATGGATAGCATTGAGCTTAATTGGACAGATGAACAAATACATAGACTTAGACATTCCTATCTAAACGAAGATTTAGAAGTGCCTGTTGTATCACCAAATGGAGAAAGATTTTCTATTTTTTACAGAGCAGGAACTATTATAACTCCTCAAGATTTTGCAGTTGCAAGAATCATACAAGACAATTTTGGAAAACGCCCAATATATTTCGCAGTAACAGTATCTGACTATTCCGGTTTTGAAGATTATGTAATTCATGAAGGAATGGTGGTAAGGTTAGTTTCTACAGCAGGTGAAGGTAGAATTAATTATGAGCGACTAAAAAATAATGTGGATAATATTTACTTTTATGACGGAATCTTTAACGAAAAACTTTATAAAGACACTAACAAAGTGAACCTTATTGCTAATTATGCTACTGCACATTTGCGATTAGCTGACTACTATCAAGAAATGAGAGATTTTGATTTAGCTTTAAAATACCATGAACGTGCTATGGAATTTGTTCTTAATCCCGATGAAAGAATTAGGTTCTATGCTTCTCTCGCAATATCAAACGCTGAAGTAGGAAATCTTGAAAAAGCTGATGAATTCTTGCAACTATTAATAGCTCACAATCCAGATTCTACACAACCATATATTGCCGGTTTAATTGCAATGGTTAGAGCAAATAATATTGAAAAAGCATTAGAATACGCTGAAATAGGGTTGGATGTTGATCCCTTCGATAGACGACTTATTTCGCTGACCTTTCAAATTGGATTTGAATATAACATGAGAGAAGAAGCTGCTGATATTTTAACCAAAATTTTACCCTTTCAACCGCATTTATCTGACTTTATAGAGATTTTGTTGGATCCAACAAAAACAATTGATGATCTGTGATATGTACGGAACGCAAGCAATTCTGTAGGGAACGCACCCCAATTCTGTAGGGAACGCATTTATTCGTTCCTAGTTCAGTATTGTCATTCATCCCAAATCCCATACAAAATGTATTCCAAAATCTCAATCCTGTACGGAACGCATTTATTCGTTCCTGCTCCGCGTTGATCCCAACCGAACTAGGAACGAATAAATGCGTTCCCTACAGAATTTGGGCGTTCCCTACAGAATTTGGACATCCCCTATTTCATCAAAATCATTCTTCTCGTAGAAGAATAATCATCTGTCTGCATACGATAAAAATAGACACCACTTGCTAATTTTCTATTATTATCATCTGTACCATGCCAGTCTACTTTGTAAAAACCAACTGGATAATTTTCATTTACAAGTGTTCTAACCTTTTGACCACGAATATTATAAATATCAATACGCACATTAGTGTCTTTAGCAATATCAAAAGCTATCGTAGTTGTTGGATTGAAAGGGTTGGGATAGTTACCAATTAGTTTATCTTTTACCCGTATGACTGTTTCATCATCTTCATTTAAGACGTTTAATGGCATGTTCCTTAAATATGGATAGCCTCCGTTTATGTTTGGATTTTTTTCCCAGATATTATCAAAATCCCATCCGAGTGCTGTATATGTTTCACGTTGTTTCATACTGTGAGTATCTAACCCTAACCTGTTAATTTCTACATTATCTAGTTCACCTATGGCATTGCTAACTTCTGATATTTCACTGTTCCACACACTATTATCAATAATGGCTGTATTATTGTCAAAAAAAGAATAACCTGAAATTCCACCTTTATATTCAAAATCACCTAAGAGCCTCGTTACTGCATATGAGTTTTCATGTACTCCTTCATTTCTGCTCATACCTGACAACCCGCCAACTGCACCACTGGGATGAGTAATAACAATGTTACTAATAGAAAAAGAATTTTTAATGGTTCCATAAACTTGAGCAGATATTCCCCCGACATATGATCGGGTTATAGATTCTTGATAATTTAAAAGGGTTAAATTAACATTGGAAAATGAGTTTTCAATTGTCGAACTTCTACCTATACTGGCAGTTATCCCTCCAACGTATCTACTTCCAATTATATTTCCTGATACTGAACTATTTTTTATTATCGTATTACTCGATAGAACGGCTAAACCAGCAACCTCTTCATTGGGCTCTATACCATAAATAGATGATATAGATACATTTACTAGATGTACATTCTTTATAATGGAGTTTGAAACGCCTACAAACATCGCCTTTAAATTAAAAAAATCCCATGGATGATAATATATATACCTGTAATGTCTTATTGTTAAATTATTGACAACATAATTCATTCCATCGTATACACCTATAAAATCAATACGCTGATTATACCCATATTTTGTAACATGTGCTATTGGACGAAAACCTTCACCATAGTTCCATACAGCAGTTTCTGTTGCATCAATGTTTGCAGTTTGCATGAAATGAACTCTTGTGTCCGAATCTACCCACCAATCGACAGAACATTCTGAAAGCCATCTTAGATTGGCAAGATTACTAATGAGATATGGGTTAAGCTCTGTACCTGCACTATCTTCGTAATAGTTAGAAGGTCTCTCTGCTTGTGTAGTTCCTGTTTGTCCCAAAAGCGAAACACAAAAAAAACACAAGAACACCATAAAACATATTAAAACATTTTTTAATTCATTTACGAAACGCATATATTCGTTCCTCCTTTCTTTTGTACAGAACGTATTTATTCGTTCCGAATA
>Ga0099364_10000904_pt1 | contig 50493 bp, 41 predicted proteins | sample TergutTh196P3_FD_73070 | JGI IMG/M metagenome (GOLD analysis project Ga0099364, IMG submission 73070) | Microcerotermes parvus P3 segment gut microbial communities from Pointe-Noire, Republic of the Congo - Th196 P3 | ecosystem: Host-associated > Arthropoda: Insects > Digestive system > Gut ... | reverse complement strand
CCCGTTGGGTTTTTTTCGCCCCGGAAAAGGCGTTCGGGTTTTTGGGGGCCCCAAATAAAAAAAAAAAAAGAGGGCGAAAAAAACCCCCCAAAGAAAAACTCCCCCCCCCCCCCCCCCCCATTTTTCAGGCTTTTCTGCCATTTGCGCTTTCTTCATCGTGGCATGAAAAACCGTAATCAGCATTAAAAGTAAAATGATAATCACGACAAAACGTTCGCGCATATATAGGCCAATGTCCCATATGGCATGATAAAAAGACAGCCCTATCGCTTCCACCGCATGGCCAGGGTCGAATCCCAAATACCCGCCCCCATCCTGCAATGCACGGATTTTATTTCCGGGGGCCCTCATGCTGATTATCAGACCCATCATCTCCAAAGCCATCGGCAGCAATAAAAACAACATCTTCTTTCTGCGTCGATAAAGACAGGCCCATGCCATGACAAATGCCATCACTAAAAGCGAAAATAATGCCGATTGATAATTGCTTCCGCCTAGAACAAGGGCGATAAGCGTAATACCCGCCAGGTCCCCTGCCTTAAATTCACGGCTATAGCGAACGGATAACGCCAATAAAATCAAACAAAGCAAATAGGGAAGCTGATAATGGGTAATCCCATGAAACGTAAACAATGACCATGTTGTGTTCGGTTGAAAATGCATGCTGACAGTTAATAGCATGACATTTATCAACGCATAATGGCTTTTAGGGAAACCCAAAAGCTGCACGAGAAAATAGTATAAAACGATGGATGTAACGGCAATCCACAATACCACCACCGCAATCGTCACCAAAAAGAAATACTTTTCGCCAAAAATAGCCGGTTGCAAACCAAACATAAAGATTGAAAACCATGTACCCTGCCAATTATGGTATGTATCCCGGACCTGTCCGGCGGCGGCACTGAGCACACCCGGCAAAGAATGCGTGGCAAGCCAGGCTTCGCGGCTGACGCGGCCATAATAAAAATCATCACCGCCGGCCCAATTAAAAAACGACATATACAGTATCGGCAAAATGCTGATGCCGAAACCCACCAAGGCGCCCACTGCCAAAATTTTCATTATTTTGCTGGATTTTTCCATATGACCCTCCATAAAGACCACCAATGCCCAGCCTCTCCCCCATCAGCGCGTAGCATGGATCCCCAATACATCCCGAACAGGAAGAGCAGATAGTTGCGGCCCAGGTACAGTGAAATGAATTGCCCTTCGACCACGGTGTATATCGAGACTATGGCTATCATCATCAAGGCCATATAGTCCTTTTGGCGGCGACATTCATTAATCAGCAACAGATGGCCAACGCAAAACAGGCTGCCAGGAATGATGCCAAACCAATAAAACATCCGCACCCAGCCCATGTCAAAACGCATCTCATAACTGGCGTTCGTCGTAAACAACGTCCATTCACTTAGGCGGGCGCTGTCGCTCGGTCTGTCATAGTGCAGACCCCTCAAACGTCCTGTCAGTAATCTGTCTATGATCTTGGGCCATGTGTCTGTGTCCGGCCACCAAAGATGCGGTTTGTCGGCCCAATAGGCCGCCCAAATCGAGAATGCTATGCATAGTAAAAACACCCCCATCACGACAAAATATGGCCAATCTTTTTCCTGTAGGCCCGGTCGCAGATAAAACAATGCCGCAATTAGGATGGCCAGACTGCACATGGCAAAACCCGTATTAGAATCCGTCAGCAAATATAGGCCGATGTTCGCGGCGAACAGCGCCGCATATGCCGGCCACTTAAGCTTCTCATAATAACAATAAAGGAGTAAAAGCAACGTCATCAAAAGCATACAATAGAACGTATTGGGGTGCCCGATGCCAAAATCATGGCGGGTTTCGATTAATCCCTCCCTAAACATCTGCGTTGTTTTAATTTCCCGGCCGATGCCCAGGAATGCCAGCGTCACAATCAATAAAAATCCCGCTAGCGAAAGCCAAAACGTGTACTTCATTGCCGCTTTTATATTGACAGAGCGCATTGCCGCGACGAAAAACACTGCCCGCAAGGCGACGTTTTGGCGAGTCAGAAAATACATTCCCGCCGCAAAGACCGCAAAGGCGATAATCCACAACCATTCTTTTTTTGTGTATTTCGTGAAACAGACGGCCAGGACAAACAAAGCGAAAGTAAAGCGGTATATCAGGCCTTCCGCCAGGGGTGCGAGGATGGACCTGTCGTGCAGCACGATGAGCAGCTCTATCGTCAGGCCGATGTAGAAGCAGTATGTGGGGAGTTTGGTGAGGTTTTTTTTCATATTTTAAACACCCTACGCTTTAGGCTCCATAAAATCCGCACCGCCCAAAACTGTCCGGCAATCAGATACGCCCACATCCGTTTGACCAGCAATGACATACCCACCGGGTACTGGTCCACCCGGCCATAACGGCGGCTGTTTGCCTTGTATGCGGCTAGTTCCCGGCGACATTCATCCGCCGTGAAAATCCGCCCACGCCTGTCCATGTAGTGAAAATCGCGGTAAATATTTTGTTCACCGCACCAGTAGCCGTCGGAAACATTATGCCGGCCCCAATACTTCGGGGCGAGAATGAACTGCACTGTTTCACTGATAAAGGCCGGCATACAGGCAAAGGATGAATTTGATAACAGCAGATAATGGGCATTTTTTATGATGGAAAAATCCTTGCCTATGTCGAAATGATACGCCGGTATCTCCGGTAAAATCTTTCTCGCCGAGGCGACATCATCGGTCACAATCATAAATTCCATGTCCGGCCGGATCTTTTTCATATGGCGCATACCCTTTAGCCAATAGCGACGCCGCAGGGTAAATTCTGCCTGGCCAAAGTACTCGCCGCCACGAAAATTTATGATGCACAGATTTTCGCGGCAATACTCATATGTGTCGTATTCCGGCTTCATTTTGAGCCAATTTTTTAGCTCTGCATAGTATTTTTCGAAATAGCGCTCGTCCTGCATGTTACCATAAATGAGCGTTCCGTCCGGCGCAGCGCCTAAAGCCGGGTCAGCACCGGCCACATAGCAGCCATGCTTCAAATCGTGGAAGGTACCCAAATACAGCCGTGCGTCGGCCTCCACCAGGCGGGTCATGCTCGCTTTTTCCTCTTCGGATATGGCTTCCCCCAGGTCTATGTCCATGAAGTACATGCCCTTGTCATTATGGATATTATGGCCGAAGCACTCCTGCCCCGCCGTGCAAAAAGCCACGCCCCGCTCGGCGGCGATGGCCCGCGCTGTCACGTAGCAAAATAGCTGATTGCCCAGACCCTGTCCTTTCAGGAATTCAGTGCCAATCATTTGGCGGCCTCCGTCGTAGGGGCGGCAATCTGCCTCCCGTTTGCCTGGTCAATGGTCGTCTTCACCAGTTTAGCATCCTCCACCTTGTAAACGATGTCGCAGTGGGCGATTGTGTTCAGGCGATGGGCAATGACAATCATCGTCTTTTTGCCATAAAAGCTGTTTATCGCATCCATCACGTCGGACTCCGTCTCGGAGTCCAGGGCCGAGGTCGCCTCATCGAAGACCAGGATGTCGGGATTATGATACAGCGCCCGCGCTATCCCTATCCGCTGCCTTTGCCCGCCGGACAAACGCACGCCCTGCTCGCCGATATGGGTATCCAGGCCCTCCGGCAGCTCCCGGACAAACTCGTCCAGTTGGGCTTCCCTAAGCACCTGCCAAATCCGTTCCTCGTCTATCATATCACCGCTGATGCCGAAGGCGATGTTGTCGCGTATCGATTCATCTATCATATAAATGGCCTGGGGGATGTAGCCGATGGACGACAGCCATGATTCGTAGTTTTCGTAGATGTCGCGGCCGTCGCAGGTGATGGTGCCCGCCTGGGCCCGTAGCAGACCCAATAAAATATCGACAATGGTAGATTTGCCCGCCCCCGATGCCCCGATGATACCGACCGCCTTGCCAAAGGGCACACGCATACTGGCGGCGGAAAAAATGTATTTGTCGGTGCCGGGATAGGCATAGGTGATTTTATTGAGGGCGATTTCGTCTTTTAAGATAAGCTTGGGCGAAAGTGATTTTTTCTTTTGTTCGGCCAAATCGGCATCTATCCGCATACCCTCGTTTAAGTTTTCGAAAATATACTCAAAGGCCGGTTTATTGAAGGCTATCTCCGAAAAATAAGTGTTCATCCGCGTGAAACTGGGCAGCATCCGCAGTGCCGCCGCCCCAAAGAGGGTCATCGTCACCGCCATTTCGTCATAGGCCGTTCCGCTGGCCATCAGGGCGAAGACAAAAGCAAATACACCGACGATGAACACCGTCTCGACCAGGAGGCGCGGGGTATTGTTTAGCACCGTGTAGGTCCGCATCGTCCGCGCGGCGATGTGGCCGCTGTCATCGTATTTCCCGACGAAAAAATTCGTCCGATTAAGTACCTTGATGTCTTTCAAACCGTAGACCGAGTAATGGCGCCAGCGCGAGGTCTGGGCCTCAATCTCGTGGTTTTCACTGCCGACTTTATTGATAATAGGCCGCAATACTTTTAGGAAGAACAGGGTCACACCGCCAAAAAGCCCCATCACCAGCAAGGTGAATTGCCAATCGACCACGACGAGTACGATAAACAGCAGTATTGCCACGACGGCTTCGCTGGCCAGTTGTAGGACGGCCAAAATCAGGGCAAAGCATTTGGGGATGTCGACGCCGACCATCCTAAAAACGGTCGGGATGTCCGCGCCCAGATAGTCCTCGTATGGACGATTAAGAAACTCGCGCAGGACGCGGCTGGTCATTTTTATTTTATTAAAGGCGATGAAGGATGACTGGTGGTAGGCGAGGAAGAGGGCAAAGAGATTTTTTATGACGAAAATCACGACGATGCCAAGCATGATTACCGCCGCCAGTTGGCGGAAGTTACTGATGCCCAGAAATGTGTAGATGGCGGACAGGTATCTGTTTTTTTCAATGATTGACATGAGCTGGACGGGATTTAGTACGACCGTGATGGCTGAAAACAAAGCCGACACGCCCAGGGTCTCCAATATGCCGCCAATGAAAATCAGGACACCCAGCCAGAAGAATTGCTTCTTTTGGCGCTTGTCGAGGATGAAGTTTATCGATGCGATTAAACCGGGTTTTTTCATTTCTCACCTGCTTGGTACGGAGCCGCAATAACCACCGCTGGGCCGCTATAGGTTTTGCGGTTCCTATTTCGACGTAATCTCCCTGTCCCTACGAATCTTCCCCGTCTTGAAAAACCGTATTATCCGGCGGATGAGCTTGCGGAAAAAACGCCTGATGAGCATCGCTGCCTTGGTGAAAATGGCCTGGTGCTTTGCCACCGGCTTCATAATCAGGTGGGCGTACTCATCCCTATGTTCACGCAAGTATTGCGGAAAGCTCTCATCTACTTCGACCCGGGCAAACTGCGCCTCGCTCCCCAGAAAGTCCTTGCCCAGGACGGTTTTTGCCCCCACTTCCGCGAGGGTATCCTGATGATTATACTCTTGGTGGGCGGCGGCCTTTATTTTTTCTATCACCCGCTTTGACACGTCGGCTTCGCTACAGCCGCCCATGTAGCTAAAATGCCAGCCGCCATCGTCCACGCGAATACTGGCGGGGTTGGCGGGGTCGAATTCGCGGATATGGACGATGCCGGCCTCGGGTATGTTTCTTGCCGAAAACACCTTGCTGCCCAGCCATTTTAGCTTGGGTGTGTGCGAAAGTCCGGGGTTTAGCCCTATATTCTTATCGTGAGCCAATATATGTGGGAACTCGCCCGTGATGGAGAATATCTTCCCGGATATTTCCTCGCGGTTTAGGTAGCCGTGGAACATCCGCTGGGCCAGATGGTAGACCTTTTCCGGGTCGAAGTCGGCAACGATTTTCTCCAGCACGAGGGGATTCGGTATCTCGTCCACGTCGCTGAAAATGATGATGTCGCCTTCTTTTATATCCTGCAAACCGCGAATTAAGTGGTTTTTCTGGTATATGTCGCGTTGATGGGGTTCTAACTCCGGCGGCGAGTCATCGACGATAATATAGTCTATTTTCGGCAAATATTCCGCAAACATTGCCCGGTTTTTTTCAAAGCATAACTCTTTTTCCATGCCGGAAAAGGTGTGGGTCGCCTCCTCAATGATGAAGCGATCCACGATAGGATCCAGGATATGGAGCCGCATCTTCAAGATGTCCAGCTCATTAAAAAAGGGGAATATGTCGTAAACCATTTCCGGGAAGCTCCCTCTGTCTTGCTTTATTCTATCGCAACAGCCTGGAAAATGTCAATCTACGCCCGCCGTAGCGGTATCACCAGTGCATCATAGGCTAAAACCACGATATAATATAGCCTCGGCCAAAAACAAAATAGTTTCATCCGGGCTGCGTCGCCGCGCTTTATCCAGGTGTTTTTGTAGATGGCGCGGATTGTCGCTTGTTCATCCCTTAGCATGGCCACCAGGCGGGCGACCGCTTCTTTGTTCTTTTCCTTACGAAAATCCATGTAATAAAAAAGCATCCGCCGATAGAAATAATAAGATGCTTTATCGGACAGCTCGACCCGTCCATGTGTTTTCAAATAGGCAATCCGCTCCCTGAGCGGCCCCAGCTCGATACGTAGGAACTTCTCGCTGTTTTTTTGGTTTGTGATACTGCTTGCGCGTTCATCATTATAGTTATATAAATACGCATCCACAAAAGCAATGCGTTTTGCCAGACATAGTGCCGCTGTCGTGTACATGATGTCCTGCGACGTTTGCCCGACGGTAAATGTGAGATTTTTTACCAGCTGACGGCGAAAGAGTTTGCTCCAGACCGAGGGCATGATGCGGATTTTTTCGTCTTCGCTTATGTATGCCAAGAGGGCTTGCTCGCTGGTCAATGTGATGGACGGATGACTCAATTCTATCCCGACAGGCCGTGCCACAAAGGGCCGATAACGGCATACCGCCATATCGGCATTGTGTAAAACCAGGGCCTCCAGCATACGCTCATACATATCCGGCTCGATATAATCATCGCCATCCACAAAGCCGATATACTCGCCCGTCGCAACTAAAAGCCCTGCATTCCAGGCATCAGAAAGGCCGCCGTTTGTCTTATGGATTACTACTATGCGGCTGTCTTTTTGGGCATATTCATCACAGATTGTCCCGCAGTCATCCGTCGAGCCATCATCCACCAAAATAATCTGAAGCTGCCCATAGGTCTGATTTATGACCGAATCCAGGCAGCGGCGTAGGTAAGGGCTGATATTATAGATTGCAATGATGATGGAAATCATGCTTTGTTCTCATTCACTGTGTTTTGCCGTCCGCCGATATGCGTATCATGCCTTCGGTGAAAATATCCACACATTCGGCATCGTTTAGCCATCTGTCCGGAACGATGACAGTCTTTTCCGGGTACTCGTTCAAATAAGCCGCCCACCAGCTGAAGCTGGAGTTGGCGAGAATATGGTGCTTGCATTTGCTCATCAGCATCATGTCGATGAAACCGGTATGCTCGGTGGTTTCCTCGATAAGGCAAAAATCATCGCCCAATTCTTCTGCTCCGTCTTTTATATAACGGCTTGTAAGCCAATTTTTTGCCCATTTAATTTCATTGCTGAACACATAAAAGACTGCCTCCGGGTATTTATCCCGCATATGGCTTATCGCCGCTTCGTAATATGCATCTGTGCAAATCCCGCCGTAGACTTCGTCCGCCAACAGATAATCGCCGCGCCGGATATGGACGCTGATGGCCAATGTGTGCTCAATCATGTATTGATAGGCACCGATTTTTTGCTCCAACTCCACCGGCAGTTGCATTCGGCCATATTCGGGAAACGTAAATGTTTTTCTTATCTTTTGCTCTATGTCTTTGAAGTATTTCTCGCTCTGGAACCAGCCAATCAGGTAGGCCGGGTCATGTTCCAGCAAATTGGGGTCAAAGTTGACATCCTTTGCCACAATTATTAGTGATTTGCGCCCGAACAGCTTACGGCGTATGCGGTGGCTGATTTTCAACGACCCATCGGTAAGGGCTATTATCTCATCCCATGTGGCTCGCGGATAGTCTATGTCAAAGACCGAAAGCATGATGGGGCGGGCGTTGTCATGGCGATACTCGGTAATATCATCAAATTTTACCTCCTTGCCCTGCGATATAAGCTTCATATAAAGGGCGTATTGGAACATCTGGTTGCCCAGGCCGCCATTCATTCTGATAATTACCATCCAGGTTTCCTTTCTGCCGCAAAGGTATAAATACCCCCATTGGGATTGTACTACGTTTTTTGCTTTTAGTCCAGTATGGTCAATCTTCTACATTCATGCTACAATATTACCATGAAGACAAAGATATGTTTTTTTAGCTCCCTCTTGCTATGCTTTATTATGATTTTTTTATATAACCTATATACCCCGTATCTGTCAGACGACTTAAACAGTCTTGCAAACGTCCGGGAGATGAACTCTTTTGGGAACATATTTAAGCTGGCATACCAAGGTTATTTATATGTGAATCCGCGTATTGTTGGTCATCTGCTGGTAGCCGCTTTCGTGAGCATCCCCAAGGCCCTGTTTAACGTATTAAACAGCGGCGCTTTTGTTTTGCTGATATATTTAATCTATGATAATGTTGCTTTTAGCCCCCCTAACAACCATGCCCCGCCGGTAAAGTGCCCCCATGTGGGTTTGTTCCTCTTTTGCCTGTTTTTCTTCTGGCGCTACGGTGTAGGTTTTGGCGACACCATCCTGTGGCTTTCCGGAGCCGCCAATTATTTGTGGCCGGCAGTAATAATATTGGGCTTCATTGCCTTTTACCGCCGCCTGCTGGCCAGTGATAAAAAACCGGGGCTGCCGGCTCTCTTGGCCCTTTCGCTCCTGGGATTTGTGGCGGGTTGCTGTAATGAAAATACCTCCGGGGCCGCCATTTGCCTGGTGCTGCTATTCATTTTACTTAAGCTGCGGGAGACTAAACGCTTCCAGGCGTCCATGCTTGTTGCTCCGATAAGCGCGGTGCTGGGTTTTGGATTCTTGCTGCTCTCGCCCGGTGCCCGTACCCGCCTTAGCTATATGGGTGATATAGGCAGCGGCGGGGATCACGTGGGCGCAGCTGCTTTTTTCTCGCGCGTATACCACTGCCTGGTCTCTATACATACGCTGTTTTTTGAGCTATTGGTTATTCTCTTAATCCTCACAATACTGCTCATTGTCTGGCGAAAAAAATGGGAACCGGTGTTAAACACGGTCTTACCCTTTTTCATCGCCGGGATGACCGCTTGTTTTGCTTTGGTGCTGATTCCCCCGCCCATGCCCCGGGCGTATTTTGGGGCCGGTATCTTTTTGGTCATCGCCTGTTTGCGCTCCTTCGCCCTGCTGTTTACGGCATGTGCCGAGGAAAAGCAAAATAACGGCGGGCTGCTTCCGGCTTTTTACTGTATCGCTTTTTCTGTCCTTACGTTATGGCTGCTCTTCGACTATCCCTTAAATTTAGTCAATCTGGCACGCATACAGCGCGAGGAAAACGAGCGTATTGCCATTATCGAGACTGCGGCAACGGACGGACAAGTGCGCGTCATCGTGCCCATGTACCGCCCGGAGTTTGAAAACCGCTATAGCTACGCCCATCGCCAAGACATGGTGGCAGACGGGGATTATTGGATAAACAGTTTCTACGAAAACCTCTATGGCATAAGAGTCATTGCCGTTCCCCGCGCCATCTGGGACGCCTCTGCTTGGGCCATTCCGTAAGATATTGCTCCCACGCCTCGTTGACAATCACAGGGTCGTATTCCGCTTGTAATAAATGGGCGGCTTGCCCCAATCTTTGAATTTCTTCCGGGCGGGAAAGCAGATACTCCAAATGCCACGCCAACTGCGCCGTGTCATAGGTCGGTGTCAATAGGCCATTTTCGCCATGCTTAATCAGCCCTGCCGCCCCGCCGTAGGGAAAGTCCGTGGAGATACAGCAAAGACCCAGCAGCATAGCCTCTATCAATGTGTTCGGCACACCCTCGGTATTGGAGCATAGCACATACACGCTGGCACGGTATAAATCCTCCCACGGACGATCTATATGTCCCGGCAGACTAATCCGCTCCGCCATCCCCAGCGCCAAGACTTCATCCGTCAAAGTCTGCCTCAGCTCACCTTCGCCGTATATTATCAAGCGATACTCGGGAAACTTTGCGGCTATCTGCGTAAAGGCCTCTATCAGCATCCGATGATTTTTACTCTCGTGGATGCGCGTGGATGCCACTATTGTTTTTTCGCGCTCACCCATATAACGGGGGCGGAAAAAAACCGGATTGACGGTGTTTTTTATCACTGTTGCCTTGCGGGCGACGGCCACCGGGAAAAAGGCGCGGCTGTTTTCTGTCTGGAGCAACACACCATCGGCGAAGCGATAGACAAAACGGGCGATGATGCGCAGGCGCCTGCTGGCGTACTCCACATCCGGGGGGCCGCGTACCGCCGCCACCATGCGCAGCGGGAGGAAGCGGCTGGAAAGCAAGGCCATGACATTGTCCAGGCCGATGAATGATAAGATGACTTCCGGCTTTTCGCTCTGCCATATACGCCGCAGTTTCATAAAGCGGCGGCATAAATTCCTGATACGACTGGGTGTTATCTCGGCTGCATTAATTTCAGAAATAATTCGCTTTACCGCCGGATTTAAGGTGAATTCGTTTTCCCTTACATACGGGGTCACCAGCGTGATTCTATATCCTTTGCCCACCAAAAATTCCATCAGATTGGCGACAACCCGCTCGGTGCCGTTTTTTTTCAGGGAATTGACATATATGGCGATATGTGTCTTTTTATTCATGCAGGCTCCTAACCGCACGCTCCCGCCTCGCTGCTTTCGCTTTTACTAAGGGCTATGGCCAAAAATAGGGGCAAGGCCATAAACAGGCCGTATATATAACGGTACATGCCGCTGGCGGGTGACAATAGGCAACTTAGCCATAGTAAACAGATTGGCAAAAAGGCGAGTAACATCCTTTTTTCACCTTTTAGTGCCAGTATAAGCGCCAGGAGGGCCGTAATCCACACAGCGAAGCCGATGGAAAAGAGCATGGCAAAAACAGGCAAGCTACGTATGACCATAATGCCCGCCAAAGCATCCGTTACCGGGTCAGGCAGGATGTGAACACGATATATCCCATATGGATTATCTTCTATCGCCCGCAAGGCGATGCCGCCTTCCGTGTCCGGATACCAGTAGCCGTGGGTCTGGCATAAAAAAGCCTCGAGGGCCGTTTGCGGATATTCCAGTATCAAGCGCCCCCATAATGCCGCGTATGTGGCCTTATCTTGGGAAAATGCCGCCTCGTCGAAAGAGCGCCATGATTTCACCGGGTCTGACAGGATGGGATTATATAGGCGCGGCAGTTCGTCATATGGCAGTATGCAAGTTATAAGCTCCTTGTCCTCTTCCGCCAAAGTATCACCGTGGTCGCGCACGATACGGGCGACTTGTTGCAGGGGAACAGATAGCACCTCGGCCACGGAAGTACCCGATGCACCCAGCGCCGTGGCCGTTAGATTTAACGAGATAAAGAAAAATACACATACGCCGATAATCGGTAATATTTTTTTCCAATATGCGCGAAAAATGAGCAGAACTGCGGGCAGATAAATCGCAATGATGTACAGACCGTTGTTTCGTACCAGGAAGGTAGCCGCGCATAAAAGGGATAGGATTATCCAGTTTTTCTTCCCGGCAAAAAAAACCGCCGGATCTTGCAACATCTCCACGGTCTTTAGGGTCAGGAGCAGTATGGCAACCGCGAAAAAGGTATCTTTGAATATCGTCAGGGCATAGAATGCGTGGGGCGGGTATAGGGCAAAGAAAATGAAACTGAACATGAGAATATGGTTATTTGCTTTTTGCTTTGCCATGAAGCTTATGCAATACGAAAAGGCCATTGCCACAATAAACATTTGGCACAGCGTAAATAAAACCATGCCCACGTTGGCCGAGCCCAGTAGCAGGCCGATGTGCATAAAGAGGTAGAACACGCCTGTCATAAATAGCGGATTTAGCGCCGAAAGGGGGGCATCCTTCATGACTTGGGCCAACTGGTCTATCGTGTCAAAGGGTAGGGCTCCCGGTAAAAACGCCAAGAAATATGGCAACCAGCAAGCCAAAATAATCGCAACCCTCAGCCAAAACGATTTTCTTTGCGCAATAAACAAGGGCCTTTCCATGCCCATGTCAAAGCCCGTGATAAGCACCTTTTGCAAAAATAGCGTAATCAGGGCATGGAACAATAACCCTATCCCCATAAAGGCAATCAGGCTCTTAAGTAAGGCCATCGCAGAACCGCATATAGTAATCAGGCTATGATAGTTGCTGATGCTAAAACCAACGACATAGAGCAGTGAAAAAATCGCCGCCTGGACGGCGGCTGCTTTGCATATCCTTTTGTCCTGGACTTGGGCGGCGCGGAAAAACAAAAAACACAGGGCAAAAAAGATACATAACCATAAGATGGAATTACCCGAAAACCCGGCGAAAATCGTGGCGGCGCTAATGATTATGCCATGCAGGCTACCGTGCCTTTCTTGGAAGAAGGCCAAGGTCTGGCCTTCAATAAGAAAAGCATCCAAGTTCGATGTGGGGGATAGGTCCACGTTCAAGCCCATTGTGGCCAAAAACGCCCATAAAATGGTCCGGAAATAATTCCCCTGCTTGCACTCTTTCACTGCTTTTCCCCGCTTTCCCCAGAGCTGTAGGCGGCTCATTGACATCCATCATTCTAGCACAGTTTGCCATTAAAAGCAATTTGTGCTAAACTTTTGTCCTGGACGTAACGTGGTAGGCAGAAAATATCCGGACGGGGGATTAAGTGAAAGAGGTATGCAGGGTAATTATACTCATTCCATGCTTCAATGAAGCAGAAAACATAGAGGCCGTCGTCCAAAACATCCAAGCCCACGCCAAAAACCCGGATGTATCAGCGGCAGGGCTATCCATGGACTACATCATAATCAACGATTGCTCCACAGATGAAAGCTTGGAAAAATGTGCGAAAAATGGTTTTAACTATCTGGATTTACCGGTGAACCTGGGTGTCGGCGGCTGTATGCAAACGGGGTATAAATACGCCCTGGAAGCGGGCTATGATATAGCCATTCAGCACGACGGCGACGGTCAACATAATCCCTTATACTTTGGCGATGTGGTCGGTCCCATCATTCAGGGACAGGCGGATATTGTCATCGGCTCACGCTTTCTGACACCAAAATCCGCCGACGCTTTTCGCTCCACGGGAACAAGAAGGCTGGGTATCCGCTTTCTCAGCGGCCTGATACACCTCTGTGGCGGACATAAAATATATGATGCCACCAGTGGTTATAGGGCTGTGGGCCGTCAATATATCGAGTATTTCGCCCATCATTACGCCCAGGACTACCCGGAACCCGAATCCATTTTAGACGCTTCGCTTAGGGGGGCAAGGATAAAAGAAGTGCCCGTGCTCATGCGCGAGCGGCAAGGGGGCAAAAGTTCCATCACTGGAGCTGCCACGCTGTATTACATGGTCAAGGTCTCACTATATATTTTGCTATATGGATTTGCGAAAGCAAAGGAAAAGAAAGGGCAAACGCCATGAACATCTTCTTGCAAATCTCGGTTATTGTCGCTCTTTTGGCCCTACTGGGCTTGATTATAGTCCTTCTGAGAAAAAATGCCCTGTCGCTTAGGTACGCGCTGTTATGGATTTTTTCGATTATGGCCATGCTGGTGGTGAGTATTTTCCCCCCTGTCTTATCTTTTATCGCTGACATATTAGGCTTTGAAGTGGCATCAAATGCCTTGTTTTCACTGCTGTTTGCCTTTGTTATCTTAATTATTTTATCGCTTTCTTCCATCGTTTCCAAGCAAAGCGAAAAAATAAAGACCTTGGTGCAGACCTGTGCCCTGCTGGATAAACGTATTCGCGAGTTGGAGGGGAAGGAAACGGAGTGACCGTATGGATAGGGTGCTGGCCTTTATAAACGATAAAAAAATAGCCGTGTTGGCGCTGGTCGTCCTGGTGCTTAGCCTGATACCTTTTTTTATCATCGCACATTTCGCCAGGCCCGGGGGCGATGACCTAAACTACGCCATCCGTACCCATGCTGCTTGGCTTAATACTGGATCCGTGTGGGCGGTGATAAATGCCGCCATAAACACTGCGAGATCTTTTTACCGGAGTTGGACCGGAGAAGTGGTTTCGTTATTTCTATACTCATTGATGCCCGAAGTATTCGCGCCATACACCTTTTGGATAGGAGTATATTTCATCCTTTTATGCCATATCGTGGGAACCAGTGTATTTATTTATTATTTTCTCGGCAAGATATTGGGGCTTGCCATAGAATACGCGACCATAATCAATGCCTTGGTATTATTCATATATATGCAATTCCTTCCGGTTTTTTACACCGGCATATATTGGTACACGGCGGGAATACATTATATCCTACCCCATGCCGCCACGCTTCTTGCCCTTGTCTTTACTGGCATGTTTATCCTAAGCAACGCCAAGAAATATATCATATATACCTCTGTCTGTATGATTTTTATTGGCGGTGGCGATTATGGCCATATCCTCTTTGTCATCATGGTATATGCGCTAATAATCCTGTTTGCTCTTTTGGCTAAAAAGGCAATGTATGTTTTATGGCTTTTAATTCCATATGTCATAAATTTTATCGGCTTGGCGATAAATGTCTTGTCACCCGGACATAGTGTGCGCGCCGGTAATGCACTTGGTTTTAGTGCTGAATATTTCTGGATTACGATATGGCGTTCTTTCGAAGAAGGGGTTTTTGCGCCATTTAGGCACTTTGCACGTGTGCCACTCATCTTGCCTGCCTTGCTATTGCTGTTGTTCTTTTCATGGATCGGGATGCTAAAATCGCTGAAAGGCAATAAACCACTTATCACATTTAAGTTTCCGCTTCTGTTTGTAGTAATAATCTTTTTAGTAAATTGCGCATTAAACGCCCCCTCCATCTATGCGATTGAGCTGTCCGGGGTAACGGACGCTTCCAGTGGCCACATCATTGTCCGATGGATGCTGTTTTTCATCACTTGGCTCGCGGCGATACTCTATTTAGAGGGATGGCTTATCACAAAATTATTGAAGAAGCAAAAAGACGAATCTCCGTCTTTGGTATTTAGTGTTTTTGTTATGGAAGATAAGTTTCGCAAGTGTTTCCTGTTTCCGGCGATACTACTATCTTTGATGTTATGTCTCCTTTTCCGTGGCAATGTGCGCGACAGTTTCATCCATCAAGCCTATGTGTATCTCGAAAGCGGGGCTGCCGCTGAGTATAAGTGGCGGATTGCGGAATATATGGAAATACTACTGGATGATTCCATGGCAGTAGCTTATTTGAAGCCAATAAACGACAAGCAGGGCCCGCTTATCCATTGGACGGTCATGCCCGATGAAGATTCATATGTAAATTGGACATTAAAGGAATTTTACCGCAAGGAGAGGGTCGTGTTACTGGAGTAGGGTATTGATAAAATACCCGCGATACTCGCCAAAATCCTTACATTCACCATCGATGCTGTCTATCATTTCCCCGTATTTTTCCGTAATCAGACTTTTGTAATTATCAAAATTGTCATGGCCTGTTTGCGTCCAGGCAAAGGGATGGGTCAGGATTTGGATTTTGTCATGCTTGTTTAAGGTTTTTTCATCGGGATAGCCGTAGCGCCAGATGTGGTTGGCGTCTGAGAGGTATTTCACTTTCAGGCCGCTGTCCGTGGCGGCATTTTCGGAAAAAGTAAAAAAGTCGTCCTGATAGGCATTTATGATGCCAGGCAGTTTGATATTGGCACGGAGGATGTCCGCACTGGGGCGGTGGATGGAGAATTGCTTTATTTCAAAACCAAACATCTCGCTAAGGATGTTCATTTCCTTGATAATCTGCTTTTTTATCGCCTCGATGTCCGTCAGGCCACCCACGGCAAAGTGCAGGCCGATACGGTGTCCGCGCATGTGCATGTCGCGGATCATGTCGCCATTTTTGCGCGAGAGGATGTTATAGGAGTTGTTGGTCCATTGAAAGAAATAGTTGGCTTTGAAGTCGAAGCTGTCTTCGACCACGGATAAAGCATGAGCGCGCGTGACGCTAAACTCGACATCGTGGCGGCTGATGATAAAACGCTCGCGCAGCAGGGCTTCTTGGTAGCTCACATCCAGGCCCGTCGCTTGGATGTGGCGGATGATGTCTTTGTATTCGTCATAGGAGAACATCAGAGTATCCCTTCAATATGGTCCAGCCACTGTCCGGCTATTGTTTCCACATTGCATATCTCATTTATTTTACGGGCTTCACATCCCAAAGACTCGGCAAATTCCGGGTCGGCCAATAGCCGCCGCATCGCTTGCTCCAGGGCAGCTTCGTCTTGCATGGGAATGAGCAGGCCGTTTATGCCGTCTTTTATCAGGGCTTTGGCACCGCCGCCCATGCAGTCGCTGGAAATGACCGGCAAACCGAGGGCCATCGCCTCCATCAGGGCATTGGGCAAGCCCTCGGAATCGGAATTAAAAACAAACATCGCCGCCGCCTTCATCTCCTCCTCCAGCTTTTTGCTCGCACCCGCCAGGCGTACATATGCGGCAGCATCATACGCGGCGATGATGTCCGCAAGCGCCTGCTGCGTGCCGTCGCCGGAATCGCCACCGTATATTGTCAACGTATAATCGGGATAGTCTGCATGAATACGGATAAAAGCACGGACTATCGCCGCTTGATTTTTTCGCGCTTCCAGGCGGCTGGCATGGACGATTTCGGCTTTCCTTGTGGTTGGCAGCGGGGCATCCATAAATTTTTTGTCCAGCGGATTCAGTATCACGCAGGATTTTTTTTGGATGCGCCGGGGGAAAAACGCCTGCTGTTCCTGCGTTTGAAAAACCATGCCGGCCATGCGGGGAAGCAAAAGCGCTTGGACCAGCCTGTCCAAAACGGCGCCATATTGGATTTGGGCGACATAGCGGACCGATATGATGACGGGTACTATCGTTCCCTTAAAACCCCGGGCGGCAGCCGCCAGAGTCCGATAATTGGCCTCGCGGTTCATGGCAATGACCACATCCGGTTTTTCTGCGTGGATTAAGGCCCTAATCCGCCGAACATTCAGGCGCAATTTGCCTAAGCGGCCGCTCTTTCCGTCCGCTTCCGTCCAGCCGACATGGATACGCCGCACACTGTGATGGAGGCTGTATTCGTGTTCGTCCGGCCACAGCGTCGAAACCGCCACGTCCATTCCCGCTTCGGCAAAATAATTGGCGAGGGTGACCGTGACCCGCTCGGTGCCGCCCCTTGACAGGCTATTCAGGTGAAAGAGTATTTTTCGCAAGCCCTACTCCTCCGGCACTGTCGTTTCGCTGATGATATAACGCGGACGCCCTTTTACCTCATCGTATATCTTGGCAATGTACATGCCGATAATCCCCAGGCTGATCATCAGGGCACCGCCAATCAAGAGGAGTAAGATGATGACGGTGGTAAAGCCTTCCTGTGAGTAGCCCAGTAAAAATTTCACCAGCGTCTGTATAATCAAAACCAGCGAGCCTATTGTTAAGATAAATCCGATGATGGTGACTAATTGCAAGGGTGCGGCCGAAAAGCCGATGATGTTGCCCAAAGCAAATTTTAAGAGGCTAAAAAAGCCCCATTTGGTTTTTCCCACCAGTCTGGGTGCGACCTCATACTCCAGCTTGACCCGGCGAAAGCCGACCCAAAAAGACAGACCACGGTAGAAGGTGTTTTTTTCATTGAGTAACAGCAGTTCCCCAACAACCCGCTTATCCAGCAACTTAAAATCCGATGACGAATACATATCCAGACCGGACAATGCGTCAAATAGCTTATAAAACAACCGCGCAAAAAATCTGTTGAATATGCCCTTCTTTTTTTTGCTGGTCTTAATCCCCTCAACTACCTCGTAGCCTTCTTGCCACAGCGTAAGCATCTGCGGTAGCAATTCGGGCGGATGTTGGAGATCGCCGTCCATGGTGACTGTTGCGTCGCCCTGCGCCTGTGCCAGACCGGCAAAGAGCGCCGCCTCCTTGCCGAAATTACGGCTGAAACGGTAGCCGCGAATATTGGCAGCCCCATGGGATTGAGCTTTTATTGCGGCATATGTGCCATCGGTCGAGCCATCGTCTATGAAGATGATTTCAAAATCCACCCCCGTGCCACTTAGCGCCCCACGCAAGGCCGGAGCGATATGCGGGATGGATTCTTCTTCGTTATATACGGGTATGACAATGGACAAAAGGGACATGGGGTCTCCAGTTAGGGGTTGTCGTTTATGGACAGTATAGCATAAATCCGGCTCGAGTGAAAGACCTGGAAAGCCCGCTTCTTCAAGCGTTTTTATTAATCAACAAAATCCTTTGTGTTATTGTTGTCGCAATGACAGGGCGAAATCTTCATTGACAACACCCACCCCAACCGCTATGATAATACCATATAAGGGACATCCGCTCCCCTGCAGCGCCCCTTCGGCGCATCCGGCAGCTTCTGCCAATAATTCCATACTAACATGTGATTGGCAGCGGCCCGCAATAACCCATCCGTTAGCATGTCCTGCCGCAGGAATGTGTTCATTCCGGAAAGGAGTACGCAATGGATAACAAACAAACTGAAAAATGTGTATAACTGCGAGATGCAGGCCGGCAAGAATATGGGGCAGCTCCCCCGTAGGTCGCGCTACTACCACGGCTGCATAGACCTTGATCTGCTTATGAAAGGTGTGCCTTACAAGGAACTGGAGGTGGAGTTTATGACACTGAACATGAAATATGCCGAATATCTCGAAGAGGGCCGTGAGAGGGGTTTCGAGTCTGGCCACAGGGAAGGCCATAAAGAAGGCCATAAGGAAGGCATCCATAGCATCAATCGCCTCAACAGCTACCTGCTCAAAAACAACATGCACGATGAACTGGAGCGTTCCATCTCGGATTTTGGCTACCAAAAGGAACTATTGCAAAAATACCATGACCAACTCGAGGTAGCGGATGCGACGATGGCTTACCGATAGGCAGAGGAACAGGATTTTATCTTACTTGCACGTTTTTAGCTGACAGATTCTTGCAGAAGCTTCACCGCCATTTTAAATCCTTTGTGTTATTGTAAGTGTGAGCCGGAAGTCATGACTGGGATGAAGAGGGATAAAAGATGCCATACTTTTATTGTTCGGAGCTTGAAGCAAAGCAGGAACGAAAAAGGATGACCGACATTTATGAGCAGCATAAACATGCCCTATATATGTATGCCCTGAAAATGACCAAAAGCACTGAAATGGCGGAAGATGCCGTACATGATGCGTTTTTGTCGATAATCAAGCATAAGGACCGGTACTTATGTCTAAGCCATAATGATTTCCGCCGCTTGGCCATTACTATTGTAAAGAGTAAATGCATAGACCTGCTCAGAAAGCAAGAGCCTTATTCCGACATACCCTTTGAGGAGTTGGAAATTTATTTGGAATCGAACGAAGAAAGCGCTTTGGATCAGATTATCGCGGCATCAACCCGCGATGAACTCCGCAAACACCTGAATGCCATTGATGAAATTAGCCACCAGGTGCTGATCATGAAATATTTTTTTGAAATGTCGTACAAAGAAATTGGCGAGAAACTAAACATGACGGCAAAACACGTTGACACAAGGATAATGAGGGCGAAGGAGAAGGTGCGGAAACTGTTTGCCATGGAGGTCGATTATGAACGTTAAAATGAATGACCCCACGTTGAATGACCCCACGTTTGAAGCATTGTTCCGCCAAGCCATCATCGATGACTATATCGCGGAAGTGGACTCCATACCCACAAATGAAGAACTGGCCAAAACCCATCCTCTCTCACCGGCATTTGAACGGAAGATGCAACGCCTTCTTACACACGACCGCCGGAAAGAGGCGTTCATGGCTGCGGGAAAACTTGCTTGGCGGGTGGCGGTTGTTTTGATAGTGGCGGCGATTGTGTTGTTCGGAGCATTGCTCTCCAATTCAGAAGTACGGGCGGCAGTGCAGAATGTTATTGTGCAGTGGTACGATCAGTTCACGGCGTTTGAGTTTAAGGGCGATGCCACAAACGATGACATAGGCCACTGGTATCCGGCATATCTGCCTGACGGCTATGTTGAAGATATGACTATTGACCTGGGTAATATGGTCCGTATAGTGTTCATGGATGATTCCGGCGATGATATCCGCTTTACATATAGCCCGGAGAATGCAGGAATCAGTATTTTTGTGGACAATGAAAATCATCTGATAGAGGAGTTTTTCCTGGATGGACATACGGCATTTATGGCAACGGCCTTGGACGAAAATTTTGACAATGGCGTGATTATAAATACTGATGACTATGTCATTGACATCTGGGGCAAGATATCAATCGATGAATTGATAATGATTGCGGAATCGATTGTGGAAGTGGAATAAAAAATATTATTGAATCATGTAGGGAAAACATCTTTTCAAACGTTTGTATAGTAGAGGCTCAATAGTGGGCCCAGCAAACGTGAAAGGATGTGAGCCAATGAAAAGAAGTATTGTGAAAATGGCGGCATCTATGCTCGTGGGTGTGATTCTGCTAATACAGGATATCCCCGCCAACGCAAGAACGCCGCCAAATGCTCTCCGGGATGTTGATAGCATAGCCATGATAGTGCCACTATGGACAAATGCTAATAACATCTCGCTCAGTGTAACGAGTTCAAGCGGGAAAGCAAATTGTTTCGGGCTTATTGATGCCGCAACAGGAACGACCAGCATCAAAGCGACCTTTAAACTGGAGAGGAAAAATGGTTTGTCATGGGAGCATGAAAAAACCTGGAGCAAAGAATCCAGCACCAAAACGCTTACGTTTTCCGACAAAACCCGTTCTGTTATGGCGGGGCATACATATAGGCTAAGCGTGGTGGCGGTGGTCGTAACAAATGGTGTGTCGGAGACGGTGAGTAGCTCGAGTGAAAGTAAGTTGTAGGTAAGTATCTTACACCAGTCATTATTGCAAAATCAAAGGAGAAAAGGATGAAGAGGAAAATCTTAAAAAGTATGGCAACAGCCGTTTTATCAGCAGCATTGGTGTTTGCGCTATCCATGCCAGTTCATGCCAACGCATATGCGACCTTTTATAAAACTGAAATTACGGGTGATGGTGTACACATTCGCAAAACAGGGCAGGCAACCGGAACTTCGCTCGGGTTGATGTATTACGGCGAGACTATAGACCATTATTTCCAGGTAGTTGCCCCGGATTTGAACTATGGTTACATCAAGAGATTCAAACCTGCTAGCCAATACGGTTATTGCCACAAGAAATATATAAAATAATCAATAGCTGCGTCATTTGCCTATCTTTTAGCCAACGGATGCAAGATGCCATAATCACCTTGCTTTTCGGGTGATTATGGCAAAATTCGAGGATAATGTTATGCTACGAAAACTTCTGCCGATTGCATTAGGATTTTTACTTGTTTTTTTGCCCGCCTGCGGCAACCACCCCATCCCGCCCAGCGACAAGGAAACGCTGGTACTGGCCATATTTGAAGATAATGCCAGGGTCAGCGAACAGGTCACCCTGTTCAATGAAAACAACGACGACTACAACATTGTCGTCAAGCGATACATCCGCACACCCCATGAGATTGAGAGTGACGGCATAGCGACATTGCAGCGGGAGATCATGTCAGGCAAAGGGCCGGACATCATCGACTATGGAAGTTTGTACAACGCAGGCGACATAGCCGGCGGCTACACGGAAGATCTGCTGGATTGGTTCGATAGTACGGCGGATTTTGCGGCGGAAGATTTTTATGCCAACATCATGGAATCGTACAAATATCAAGGGGCTCTGTATGCCATGCCGGTAAGCTTCAGACTGAAAACACTGGTCGGAACCCAGGACAATCTCGGGAGCGTCAATCATTGGACCGTGGAAGGAATGATGGCATGTTATGAACAATACGCCGATGACAAAATACTCTATCCAGGAGAGACAAAGCTGGATGTCCTGGGCCGGATTTTGTCGGGCAGCATGGGCTACTATATTGACTGGGAAACCGGCATTTGCCGCTTTGACAGCGAGGAGTTTAAACAAGTGATGATGTTTTCCGACCGTTTCCCCGCCCATTTTATGCCCGACGATGATTTCTCGGCCAAGCGGATATTCCTGGACGACGGGGCCTTGCTGTATCCGCTGATATTAAGCAACATATATGACATACGCCGCTCGGAAATAATCTTCGGCGATGCCGACATTGCCTACATCGGATTTCCCGTCACTGGGATAAACGGAACAATGATTATGTCTTACGGCCCAATGCTGTCCATCAGCATCGGGAGCAGTCACAAGGAGGCGGCCTGGGCGTTTATCCGCCAATTCCTGGGCGATGAGTACCAGGACGGCATCGATGACGAGCTGCCCATCCGTAGAGACGCGCTGGAAAAAATGCTCCTGGACAGCCGGGATGTAGAATATGACGGGGCGGGCGAAATAATTGCCCGGTCGGTGGTGATGTTTGAAGGCGAGGATGACGCATACATATACCACCTCCCCGAGCAGCAGGCGGACGCATTGCGGGATCTCATTGAAAACGCGGAACTTAATGCTTCCGTGGATTATAAGCTCTACCAACTGCTCATGGAGGAGGCCGCCGGCTACCTTATGGGCAATAAGTCCCTGGAAGAAACAGTTGATGTCATGCAGGGCAGGGCCAGTATCTATGTGAATGAAAAAATCAAATGAGTTGGGCTGATAGGGTGTTTCGAATTCATCATCTTTTGAAACACCCCTGTACTGCCCAGATGCCTTGTAACAATTTGTGTCTTCTTTAAGTCAGGGAGGATGTGCTATGTATGTGCAAAATGTTATTTTGAAAAAAAAGACTTTCATTTCATTGCTCATTGGCATATGCCTTCTGTGTGCTTGTGGGCAAAGTGTGGATGGCAATGTCGATGGCGACATCTTTGCAGAAGAAGCAGCTGTCAATCATCTTGAAAAAGGTAATCCGATACCTATAAAAACCGGAGACGGAAAAATCAATGATATTGGCGATCCTTCCATGGATTCACCAAAACCGTTTGATATTCCCGTCAATACCACCGCCGAAGAGTTCCATTATCATGCGGTGGGAAATGCTGATCCGTTGTCAGGCACGCCCGGTACTAAATCGGATGGAAAGAACATATATCTGCTCACGGATCACAGTTTTTATGAAATGCCAATCGGCACGGATGAGACAAGGCCGCTTGACATTGAAGTACCCGCAGGAATGGAAGTTTACAATTTTGCCTTGGACGGCCATGGCAGAATACATCTGCTCATTGCACAACGCGACATGGGGGAATACTATATCTGGCGGCTTGACGGGGGCTACCAGGCGGAGAAGACAATTGCGATTTCCGACTATTATACCGATTCGGCGTACGATCGCCCCCGCTGGTTCCTGGTCCTTGATGACGGCACCTACTACATCCAGTGGCCCCTGGAACAGGACGGGATAATCGTTTCAAGCGAAGGGGCGCTCAAGCACAGCTTCACGCTGGAGTCGCTTGGGATTGGCTGGGTGAAGCAGGTCACGGTCGGAAGGGACGGCCATATCCACATCGCCCACGGCATATGGGAGGAGAAAGTGGAAATTGTCATGCTGGACACGGACAGCGGATCAGTAATAAACGAAAATCCGGATCTGCTTTTTCCCTATGATGAAATTTTCTTCGCGATGTCCGGCGGCACCGACACAAATCTGTTGCTCTACAGCATATACAGCGGGGCCTGGGCTTTCGATGCGGAAAGAGGGGTCATGGAAAACCGCGTGTCATTGGCTGATATCCGTTCGGGATTTAGCAGGGAGGCGGAATTCTGGCCCAGGATTTTCTTGCCCGATGGACGCCTGTTTTTGGTGGGGGCCAGCGCAGATGATAACGCGGACAATGCTGCCGCCGATAATGCACCGTTACTTATTAAGTATATTCCGGTGGGTAAGTAAGAAGACAAGTGTGCCCGGATGGCAAACAGGGCAAAGCTTGAAAAGGTAGTGTAAAGCAAAGTATGAAAAACGAGATTGCGGGTCGAGCCCGCAATGACATGGAGCAGGAATGAAAATGAAAAAGCACACCATTCTATTGTTACTGGCGCTATGTTTCCCGTTCGCCGGATGCAATGCGGATTCATCCGTGGCGACAGAGGCAAAAACCCTGGAGCTGGCGGTATTTGAAACCGGCTCTCATTCGGCGGGCAGGGGGTTGGCACAGGCAGTAAATTCATACAACGAGAATAATCCTGCCGTAAAAATCGAAATCGTGAATTATCAGGAGGTTTATTCGGACCCGGCGGAAGCCCTTGACCAGATCAAGATAGAAATTACCGCCGGCAAGGGGCCCGACATGATTGACTTCGGCTCCGAATGGGGTTACTCACCGCTGGTCGTCTCATCGGGGATGATGGCCGATTTGTATCCCTTGATGGAAAATGATGCTTCGTTCGACAAGGGTGATTATTATTTCAATATCATGGAATCATTTGCGGTGGGCGAAGGCCTCTACATACTCGTGCCGAGTTATCTGATACGCTCGTTCGCCACGAACAACAATGATTTATCCGGCCTGGAAAGAATGAATATCCAACAGTTGGTGGAGGCCTATGACAAACTGGATGAAGAAAGCATTCTTTTCCCGGGAGAAACCAAGAAAAGTGTGCTGGCGATGATTTGCCATGGGGGCATGGAAAACTATGTCGACTGGGGGGCGGGCACATGCCATTTTGACTCTGACAGTTTCAAGGAGGTTCTGCTTTTTGCCAATAGATTCCCGCTGACACTAAGCATCCCGGAAGACTATTCGGCCAAGGCTTTTTTCACCGAGGGCCGCGCCCTGCTCTACCCGGTCCATATGGACAATATTTACGTAACGGCTGCCACAAGGACATTGTATGGGAAGATGCCGACATACATCGGTTTTCCCTTTGATTCAGGCAATGGGAATTTGTCGGACATTACAGATGTCGCAATTGGCATTAGCGCAGTCAGTCAAAACAGGGGGGAAGCGTGGGGGTTTGTCAAAAGCCTGCTGGACAGTGATTTCCAGGATAATAGCAAGCGCGGATTGCCTGTCCGTGTCAGCTCGCTCGAGCAAAGGCTTGCGGACGCAATGGTTACCGAATATGATGCAAGCGGCGGAAAAGTGGTGAAGGAGCGGCTCATCTGGGAGGGAGAGGATCCCGTGAACATCTACGAAATCACTGATGAAGATGCCGAAACGCTCAAATCAATCATCCCTAAAATAGAGCATAACGCAACGGTTGATGATGCCCTGTACACCATCATGCTGGAAGAGGCGGATTACCTCTTCAATGATGGCCGGGATGTGGAGGCCGTCGCCGACATCATCCAAAACCGGGCCAGTTTGTATGTGAGTGAGCAGAAGTAGAAAAACCCCGGAAGAAACGGTTGATGTCATGCGGAGCAGGCCAATATCTATGTGAATGAAAAAATCAAATGAGTTTACTGTGTATCAGTTAAGTCACCCGGTACATTTAACAAAATGTGCCGGGTATTGGGTGGGAGTCTTATGACTTAAGATAGAATGATGGAGGCATGGAATGTGTAAACAGCAACTCATTTTGAAAACAAGTATATTAGCCACACTGCTCATGGGCATATTTATTTTATCGGCCTGCGGACCGTTATCCGTTGAAACCAATGATGAAATCAATGATACTGCCATGGCAGAAATGCTTGACGATGGCAGCAACGCAACAAATGATACGAAATTTGCGGAAGCGGATGTTGATGTGAGCGATGATTTACAAAAGCCGCCCGCCGTTCCCGTCAGCAACAAGGCAGAGGATATATATTATTATTACAATGCGGATGACATCTTTTTGGAAAGGGCCCTGCACCGCTCGACGGCCGACGGCAAAAATATTTACCTGGCCTACGGCGAGCCGGATTTATATGTCCTGCCGCTAGGCGCGGATAGACATGAACCGGCGAACATGGAAAACCCGGAGGGGATGGACGTGTTGCGTGTTGCCCTTGACGGCCAGGGCCAAATTCATCTGCTCATGGCGGATTATGATAATGGGATATATTTTATCCGGCGGCTCAATGAGGATTACCGGGTGGATAAAAGCATGGACATTTCCGCATATTTTGAACACAAAGAACGGATCCCAATGTGGTTTATGATAGACAAAGACGGAACGTATTATCTCCAGTGGCCCTTTGATCGGAGCGGCATAATTGTTGATGCCGATGGCACGCTCAAGCACAAGACCACAAGAGAGTCACTGGGGGCGCAGTGGATATATGAGGCCGCGGTCGGAAAAGACGGCCATATTTACCTTGTCCACGGCTACCCGGATGAGAATATAGAAATTGCCCGGCTCAATGTGGAAGAGGGCACCATGGAAAATGTGGATTCGGCCCTGCATTTCCCGGGTGATGAGGTTTTTAGCGAGATGTCCGCCGGCACGGACAGCAACCTGTTGTTATATGCCCCATACAGCGGGGTCTGGGCCTACGACGCGGAAAATGGAATGCTCGAAAACCGCCTGAAGCCATCCGATGTTCGCCCGGACTTCAATGACGAATTCCGGCCGCTGGTCTTTTTGCCCGACGGACGCCTGGTTTTGATGGGGGATGCCGCAAATGGGGATAAGGCCAACGAAGGCCCGGCCCCCTGTTTACTCAAATATGTTCCGGTGGGGTACTGAATATGAAAGTAAACTTCCTTTGGATGTTAATATTGCCCTTTGTCATGCTTGGCGGATGCACCGCGAAGACATCCCCGGCATTGCAAACGGACCCCCTGACATTGGCTGTCTTCATGCATGAAGCGCAACTGCCCAGCTCCGCGCTGTTTAAATGGGTGCAAGCATATAACGCAAAAAATCCCGACGTGGAGATTGAGATTGTCAATTATTACGACTATTACCAAGACCCCTGGGAAGCCATGGACAAGTTAAAAATAGAAATAATCGCCGGCAAGGGACCCGACATGATAAACTTCGCCTCGGGATGGAATTATTCGCCGCTGGATGCCTCGTCGGGAATGTTTACGGATTTATACCCCTTTATGCAAAATGATGAGTCGTTTGATGAGGATGATTTTTACTATAATGTCCTCGGCTCTTTTGCCGTGGGCGACGGCCTCTATGTGCTTGTGCCCAGTTTCATCATAAAATCTTTTGCCACGGTGAACAGCGATCTTTCGGCACTGGAAAGCATGGATGTCTGGCAAATGGTGGATGCGTATGACATGCTGGATGATGAGAGCATCCTGTTTCCGGGGGAAACAAAAAAGGATGTCCTGGCGAAGATCTGTCATGGGGGCATGGAAAACTACGTGGATTGGGGGGCGGGCACATGCCATTTTGACTCCGACAGTTTCAAGGAGGTTCTGCTTTTCGCCAATAGATTCCCGCTGACACTAAACATCCCGGACGATTATTCGGCCAAGGCTTTTTTCACCGAGGGCCGCGCCCTGCTCTACCCGGTCCATATGGACAATGTTTACGTAACGGCTGCCACAAGGACATTGTATGGGAAGACGCCGACATACATTGGTTTTCCCTTTGACGCGGGGAATGGGAACCTGGCGCAAATGGCCAACATCGCAATCGGGATCAGCGGTGTCAGCAAGAACAAAGAGGAGGCATGGGGATTTCTGGCCAGCCTCTTGGGCAGCGAGTTTCAAGACAGCGTGGAAAGGGGATTGCCGATTCGGGTAAGTTCTTTGGAGCAAATGTTGGCAGACGCACTGTCGGCAGAATATGATGCAAGCGGTGAGATGGTGGTGAAAGATCGGATGCTCTGGTATGGTGAAGATCCGGTCAATATTTATGAAATATCCCCCGAGGATGCCGAAACACTTGAGGCAATCATACGCAAAATTGAGTTTAACACCAGCCTTGATTACGCCCTGTACACCATCATGCTGGAAGAGGCGGATTACCTCTTCAATGATGGCCGGGATGTGGAAGCCGTCGCTGACATCATCCAAAACCGGGCCAGTTTGTATGTGAGTGAGCAGAAGTAGAATCAGCCCGGCATTGGATATTCCCGTTTTGGGCTAGTCAAACAGAAAACGATAGGCTTCGCCAAAATACTTATGCCATGCCGATTCAAAATGCGGGCTGCGGGAATCGTAGACCAGGGCCAGCTGTTCTTCGTCCATGCCCGCATCGCGCATGGCTTCAAACACCGTGCGTACATAGGGCCAATTTATGGCATCCAGCTCCAGGCCACCATGAAAAATGAAAACACGGCTTTTCTTTAGCTTAGAAAAATCATATGCCCCTAGCCACCCCAACAGCTCATCCTCGGTGTGCATGATGAAATTGGGCGCAAACACCAGCGCCTTGCTATAAATGTTGGGATATTTTAGCAGCATATACAGCGAGATCAGCCCACCCATGGAGGCCCCGCCGATGGCCGTGTTCGCTACATCCGGCAGGGTCATAAAATGTTCGTCCACGAGCGGCTTAAGCTGGGTGCTGATAAATGCGGCATATAAATGTCCTGTGGGTATAAGTTCCTCACTCAGCCCAAAAACCGGATACATCGCCGGATTTATCGGCATATCAGGGCACAGCTCGGAAAAGCGGGGCAGGGCCGTGTCCACGCCAACGATGATGGCCGGCAATCCGGCTTCTTCCAGAACGGCCATTTCCACATCCAGATACCATTTATAGCTACTGCCCTCGTCCGTGCCGCTAAAGAGGTTTTGGGCATCATGCATATAAAGGACGGGAAAGCGTCTCTTTCCGTCATAGGCTTCGGGCAGCCAGACCCGTATCGTGCGCGGTCTTTTATCGGGGAAGCTGTCCATCTTGATGTCAAAGGTGACTATTTTTCCGTACGCGATGGCGTCCTTGCCGGGGTATTCGTTTGTTTTAATGTTCTTCATGGATTCACCTGTCATTCAATGGTCGTAGGGGCGGCAACCTTTACAGTGGTCGTAGGGGCGGCAATCTGCCGCCCGTCAAGGGTCAGGGGCAACGTCTTCTTAATCTCGTCATTCCGCAATGTCTTTATGCGGAATCCCCTGCGGAGAAAGCAATCGTCTCCCCACCTTTTACTTCTTGAGCCTCGCCGTTCACCCTTATCCATAGGTCCAGGGCCGCCGGATTATAAACCGCATCCTGTCTGGCCGTGAACTTGAGTCCGCGCAAAGCCTTCACATAATCGCATATTTCTATGTTGGTGGCATACCAAATGTCCTCATGCCCGCCCATTTTGGCGCAAAATGCCTCTATCAAATCCCAGTTATTGTCACCGGAAAATTCATAGCTGTGGCCCCAGACATACATGAGCGGATGCCAGCCCTGCGACAAGAACTCATCCCCGCGCTCCAGCAGGCGGTCATTGTGATGACAGGTCCCCTGCCAGCGCAGAAAATCGGCGGGCAGCCCGAATCCCCCCGTGGTCTCCACCACGCGGCCATATTCTATCCCCAGCATCGGCAGCATCGCCAAAACACGCTCATCCACCGAGCCAAAGGCATAGGACATCCCCCGGATCGGCCCGCCCGTCAGCTCCTCCAGCTTTTCGCGGTCTTGCATGATTTCCGCAATTACGCCTGTGTCAGGGATGCTGGCCAGGGCTTGGTGGGTGTAGCCGTGGGCGGATATTTCGTGGCCCGCGTATGTCGCCTTTATCTCGCTTTCCGCTAGCCGCGACCAGTCCGCTTTGCCAAACAGGCCGGCATTTAAGTGAAAAGTGCCCTTGATGCTGTGGCGGTTTAGTATGTCGATGAGCCGGATGTCATCTGTTACCCCGTCGTCGTAGCTCATGGTCAGGGCTTTGGTTCTCCCGTTTGGGAACAGGTTTAGGTCAATTTGCATGTGTGTATCTCCTTTCAGGGGGCCCCGCACTATCCTCCCCTGCGGGGAGGCAACTTTGCGGGGTGACGGTCAGGGGCTTCCCTCCACCCAAACAGCATATCCCAAACCACCAATGCCGTCAACACCCCAGCCCCGTTCCCAGGTGGGGGGCCCGGCCGGAAGCGCCAACTCGCCGACCGTCACGACGGCTTCGCCGCCATTAAACAACGCCGTAATGCCATGTTCTCCCGCCGTCCGCTGGATGGCGTATAGCTTTCCCCCTTTTTCCGCACACAGCACCTTATAATCACCGTGGGTCACGGCGGGGTTTTTGCGTAGCAGCATCGCCTGCCGGAAAAATCCGCCCATGTCGTTTACACTCCCCCAGGGCATGGGCTGGCGATACCCCGCCTCATCTTGTCCCTCCACACCCAGCTCATCCCCGTAGAACACGCTGGGTACGCCGGGAAACATCGCCAGAAATAATACTGCCAGTTGGAAACGGCGCTCATCCCCGCCGCACAAACTAAGGAAACGGCTGACATCATGGCTGTCCAAGAGATTAAGCTGCCCCTGCACAATAGTGCTCGGATAACGCATCCGCATCTGGCTAAGCCGGGCATCAAATGTGGCTGCGTCGATGACATCCAGGGCGAAAAAGTCACGGCAATGCTTGCGGAAGTCATAGTTCATGGTAGAGTCGAACATATCGCCCCGAAGCCAGCTCTCGGCGCCCTCCCATATCTCGGCAATCAACACGCAATCAGGCTTGCAAGCCTTGGCCGTGCGACGGAAAGAGCGCCAGAATTCCCGATCCACCTCATTGGCCACATCCAGACGCCAGCCATCGATATGGTATTTGCTTATCCAGTGGCGGCACACCTCCATGAAGTAATCCCTGACGGCAGGATTCGACGTGTTCATCTTCGGCATCTTCGGCTCATAAGCGAAACAGGCGTAGTTCGGACGTTCACCCTTTTGGGGATAGGCGACCGGGAACTCCAGTTCATAAAACCAGTCCGCATATTCAGAATCCCGTCCATTTTTTATCACGTCCACGAAGGCGAAAAAGTTATGGCCGCAGTGGTTGAAGACCCCGTCCACAATCACGCGCAACCCCATCTCGTGGGCGCGCTCCACCAATTCGGCAAAATCTGCATCGCTGCCAAAACAGGGGTCGATGTGAAAATAGTCGATTAGATCGTATTTATGATACTCGCCGGCGGTAAAAATTGGATTAAGGTAAAGGCAATTAAAGCCCAGCTCCCGGATATAGCCCAGATTGACGGTAATGCCGCGCAACGTGCCGCCATGCCTGGATTTAACAGTGGCGCCGCCTTCCAAGTGAACATTTAAGCCCTCGCCGCTCAGCGTACCTTCACCGCTGGCAAAGCTGTCGGGGAAGATATTATATACCACCGCCTCTTTGAACCAAGCGGGCACATCACTCAATTCTTCACGGCGAATAAAGGGATATTGATAAAGATCCGTGCGATCCGGCGGCACGTCGGCCATGAAACGGTCGGAGCAAAAAAGCAGCCTCTCGTCCGCCGAAAAAAGCTCAAAGTAATAACATAGCCGGTCAAAGCCCGGCGCAAAACTAAGCTCGAAGTAGTCAAACAGCTCATCTTGCGCCACCACCGCCATGGGGGATGAAACAAAATTAAGCGGATTGCTTGCTTGGACGCGGTTGCCATAACATAGCACACAGGCGCTCAGATTATCACGCGCCGCCCGCAGCCGGATGGTCAGATGTAGCTCATCGGGTGCGTAGGCATACTGGGATAATGGGATATGTAGAATTGCTTCGCGATGTATCATGGGTAAACCTCGTTTCTTTCTTATGCCATCGATAACCTGGAAGAATGCCGGTTTTTTCGGCATTCTTCTGCGTGAAGTTAGAATTTCTTAGTCTTGGTCTTTTCAAGACTTAGAAATTCTCTTCACGCTACTCCCCTTTATTCGCCCCGGCGGCCAGGCCGACGATGAGGAATCTCTGAAAGACCATGTACAGTATGGTGATGGGCACGGCAATCAAGATTGAGCCCGCGCAAAAGGCCGTCAAATCCGCCTGTATGTCCTGGGGGTTGGACATATTGAATAAGCCGACCGCCAGTGTCTGGTTATCCGTGCTTTTGATTAGGTAGCGCGGCAGCATGAAGTCCATCCAAGGCACCATGAAGGAGATAAGGGCGATGAAGGAAATGACGGGAATGGACAAGGGCAGCAGGATTTTCACAAATACCTGGAGCTTTGAGGCACCATCGATATAGGCGGCTTCGTCTATGGATTTGGACAGATTTTGCAAGTTCCCCCGGATAAGCCAGATATTCATGGGGATGGAACCCGCCACATAAACAATGACCAGCATATTCAGGTTGTCCAGCATGCCAAAGTTTAAGGCAATCATAAAAATGGCGGTCAAACCCATGAAGCTGGGGAAGGTCTGCAAAATCATCGCCGCCAGCATCCCGGTTTTCCTCCCCCGGAAGCGGAAACGCGCGAACACGAAAGCGGTCAAAGTATTGACCAAGACCGAAAAAACCATCGTCATCACCGCTATATAGCCGGTATTGCGATACCAGTTTAGATATTTCGTGTCCTGAATCAAGCGGACATAGTTTGCGAGGGTGGCGTCCTGGGGTATTATGCTCGTCCGGCCGAGGTTGTTAATCGGGTCAAAGGACGTGCCTATCACCCAAAGAAGGGGATAAAGGATAAAAACCGTCATGATAATCAACACCATATAAATTAGTGCATGTGTCAGGATTTTTTTCGCAATCGACCAGTTATTTGCGTTCTTTCTTTCCATTTCCCAATCCTCCCTGTCTCCAACAACCCGGAAGAATGCCGGCTTTATCGGCATTCTTCCACGTGAAGAGCATTCTATGTCTTGACTTTATTAAACCTTGCCATGCTCTTCACGCCCTTCACGCCTATTCCTCCTTAAATGTCCGCGTCCTCATCAGGTTAATACTGCTCACGGTAGCGACCACAATGAATACCAGAATGGATACGGCGGACGCAATGTTATACATACGGTAGTCGAGGGTAAGTTTGAAAATCCAAGTAATCAATAAATCCGTTGATCCCGCCATTTGCAGCGCCGGGTCACGGGGTCCGCCGCCCGTCAAAAAGTACACCGCGCCAAAATTGTTAAAGTTGCCGGTGACGCTCATGACAATCATCGGAGCCGTGGCCGTCAGGATAACCGGCAGCGAAACGAATCTAAATTTTTGCCAGCCATTGCCGCCGTCGATTGCCACGGCTTCATGCAGCTCGGGGGAGATCTGCGTCATCGCCGCCGAAATCATTGCCATGAAATATGGGAATCCCAGCCATGTATTTACCAGGATAATCGTTATTCTGGCCCAGTTGGCCTCACTTAAGAAAGGAATGGCCTGGGTGATGATGCCCGCATCCAGGAGCAGTTGGTTAAACACACCCCTGTTGCTGAGCATACTTTTGAACATGAGCAGCGAAACCAACGCCGGCATGGCCCAGGGCAAAATGAAAATGCCGCGCCATAGTGGCTTGAAACGGATGCCTTTTGTGTTAATCAAAGCCGCCATCAACAGCCCCAGGCCAAAAGCCACAAACGTGGCGGTAAAGGCCCAGATCACGTTCCATGTGAGAACCCGGATAAACGTAGTGTTCCAAGCCGGAAGCATGATTATGTCGGCAAAGGTCTTAAAACCCGTCCAATCGACCAATTTTAGTGGCGGTATCGTATTGACATTATAATTCGTGAAGGCGACCAGCATGGAAAACAATACCGGTATAATGGAAATAAAGAATACCAGGATGATGCCGGGGGTAATCATTATATATTCAAATGAGTTTTTCCACAGATGCTTGACATAAGCAATGCTGCTTATTACTTCACCCTGCTCAATCTGTACCCTGCCCTTATATGCGTCGCGGATATTCCAGAGCCAAATCAAGCCGAAGAGCAGCAGTATGACCGTGGATATTATTCCGCCGATCATCAGCATGATGGAGTGGTCGTACACCAGCGTGGCGGAACTCTCGCGGGGTGTGTCGCCCAGGGTTATCAGGCCCCATAAGCCTTTTGTGAAATAGCCGCAATTACGAAAACTGGGTTCCACGGCACCCATCAGCACGTCCCATGTACCGGTCGTAAGCTCGACCAGTAACAGGACGCACTGTATGAGAAAGAAGAAGAGCCCCTTCAAATGTTGTTTATTTATGACCTGACCACTACCCCAGATAATGCTGGAGCATATCGCCACGATGATTTTCATGTTATCCCCTCAATCGTACATCGACAAACCGGCAGCATTTAACAGCAGTTCATAGGTTTCCATCGCCTTTTGTTGCGAATCTTCGATGGACAGAAGTCCTTCCCAGGCGAAGGTATGCAGCTCCGTCCACGGCTCCCAGATGTACATGGCTTCGGAGATATTGAGGGCGGGGATGGTATAGGGGGCTTGTGCCGCCATGCCTTGCATTACTTCATTTTCCGCAAAGCCTTCAATGGAAGAGAGGTCTTTACGTGCGGGCAAGGCCCCGAGGACGCTGTACACATGGCCCGCCACCTCTTCCGATGCCATGTATTCAGCAAAGGCAAAGGCGGCATCCAGATTTTTGGCATAACTGGAAACACTAATTAGCCGTGATGCCGAGAAAACATAGGGCTGGTTGCCACCTATGGTCGGCAGCTTGGCCGTACCGAAATTCAACCCGGCTTCCATGGCCCCCGAAGCCGCCCACGGGCCGGTGATGCAGTAGGGCACCTCGCCTCTTTGAAAAGGTGAAACCACGCCCTCCCAGCTGGCATCCTGCGCGGTATAGTCAAACACTGCCTTTAAATTATTGACGATAAAATCCAGAGCCGCAGACATTTCCGGGCTGTCAAACCCGGGATTTTTCCAGTCGGTCCCGTTCGGGCCAAAGGGTCTGTAACCGAAAGTGGAGGTAAATGCCAGGGAGTGGAAGCCGTCGCCCGTCGGCCAGCGCATGGCGTATTTATCGGCGGCGGGGTCGTTGTAGCTGGCGGCAAACTCGATGATTTCTTCTATCGTCGTCGCCGGAGTGTCAATCAGGTCTTTGTTATAATAAAGCGATATGTGTTCAACCGTGAGCGGCACCCCGTATGCCCTCCCGTCATATGTTCCCACGGAAACGGGCGTTTCCAGCAAGACATCCTCTACTATGGTTTGCAACCAGGCGGGAAAAGGTTCCAGTTGCCCGTCCATAATCGAATTCGTGATTGCGCCATCTTGTAACATCAGTACGTCAGGTCCTATTCCGGCCGGGCCATCCAAAGATAATTTGCTGCCGGCTTCCAGTCCGACCATTTCAAACTGGATATTGACATCCGGGTATATGGCGTTAAATCCCGCGATTACCGCTGCGGCAAAAATACCTTGGTCATCCATCCAAACGACCAAATCGCCGCTAATATCGGTGGCTGCGGTGTCGGAGTTGCTGCCATTGTCGGTACTGGTATTGCCGTCGCCACTACTGTCGGTCGTGCCGCCGGATGTGTCTGTGTTCCCGCCGGAACTGCCGCCAGAACAGGCAACGGTAAATACCAGCACGAGCGCCAGCATAAGTGCCAGAAACTTTTTCATGGTGAGTCCTCCTTTTCTCCGTCGATGTCATTCCGCAATGTTCTTAAAACGCTTTGCGTTTTTATGCGGAATCCCCTACGTAGGGGATTGCTGGGTCCTCACGGAGCTACGCTCCGTGCGCCCGCAATGACACGCTCGTTTTTCATAACTCGCTTTACACTACCTATAAAGCTAAGATTTTCGGCTACACGTAAATAGTAAGCCAATTACCCTTATTTAGTCAACACATTTCACGAAAATTACTTGATTTATTTACGAAATCGATGTAGTATTATCGTAGAGAAAACGGTTTTATTTTCGCTGAGGGGATTCCGCAAAAAACGCAAAGCGTTTTAAGAACATTGCGGAATGACGAAAACTTAAAGGAGGGCCAAAATGGCAATAACAATCAAAGATGTCGCCCGGGAGGCGGGTGTCTCTATTTCCACGGTGAGCAAAGTCGCCAACAATTCACATGAAATTTCCGAGCCCACCGCCATGATGGTGAGAGAAGTGATGCAGCGCTTGGACTATACGCCCAATGTCCGGGCCACCAGCCTCAAGCGGCGTCAATCCCGCCACATCGCCTATTTGACGGTACTACGAAAGGGGGAGGCCTTTTTAAACCCCTGGTTGTTCGAGTTTCTCTGCGGCGCCCACGGCGCACTGGCCCGCAAGGGTTACAGTATCGCCCTGGTGAATGTCTGCGACGACGAAAAGCCCGGCGACACGTTAAAATCCGTCATATCCGCCGGGGGGCATGACGGTGTCATTGTCCACGGTGAAGCCCTGGGCCGTGATGTCGCGATGATGCTGGCGCGGAGCAGCTTTCCCCATATCGTCGTCGGTAAACCGGAGTTCGACAGCCCCGTATGCTGGCTGGACAACGACAATGCCCTTGCCTGCGGTATCGCCGTGCAACATCTGGCAGAGGGCGGGGTACGGCATATCGCCTTCATCGGCGGAGGCCGGGAAGACAGCGTATCAAAGAAACGTCTGGCAGGTGCATATGCGATGCAAAACGAACTGGGTCTGAGCATGGAGGAAAACGATGTCTGTTATACAGATTTCAGCATCGAGGGAAGCCGCACCGCCGCCATGAAGCTGCTTACGCGCCCCGACCGGCCCGACGGCATCATCTGCGTAAACAACATAATAACAATAGGCGTTCTCCGCGCTGTGCGTGAGATGGGCCTGAATATGCCCACGGATCTACAAGTCATCACCTTCGACGAATATCCCTTTTCGCGGATAATGGATCCACAACCGACGGTGGTGAACATCGACGTCCACGACCTGGGCGAACAGGTGGCCTCGCAGCTATTAAAAAACATCCGCAACCCAGCCTTGCATGTGCAAAGTTATATCACGCTGCCGGAGCTTATCATCGGGGAAACAACGAAAGCAACTGCCGCACATAAGCCTCACAGCTAAAATCCTCGGCACGCACACTGGCGGCCTTTTGGTATTTTTTTAGTAAAGTCGGGTCTTTTAACAGCCGGACCACCACATCGGCGGCGTGGCGTTCTTCTTTTGTGATGTGATTGGGGTCGAGGTTTTTAGCACTGTCCATCGGCGGCAACAACACACCGTATTTTCCCCAAATGGCTCCCGTTTCCTGATCACTGGCCCTTGATTCCGGGCCTCTGATTGCGGCGCGATGAGGACATCGCGCCCTACGATCCCTACCCCCAACCTCCGGGCTATCTGTCAAAATCTCCGCCGGGCCGGTTGGGCAATCGGTGGCCACGACGGCCAGGCCCAGGGCCATCGCCTCCAGCATGGCATTGGGAAAGCCTTCGGCAATGGACATCATCAAAAATACCGCCCCCTGTTTCAAATAGCTAAAGGGATTATCCAGCGCCCCGGTAAAATGCACTGTTTCCGCAATACCCAGCTCAGCGGCCAACTGGCGGTATTCCGCAAATGTGCCGCCGCCGATGATGGACAGCCTCAGCTGCGGCATCTCCTGTTGTGCCAAATAAAACACCTTCAATGTATGCCAATAGCCCTTGTAGTCGTCCTCGCGGGCCATCGCCATCAGATGGATTGCGCCATCGTCATCCGGCCACGGCCATTTCGCCTCGCCATCGGTGGACAGCCGCAGGATTTCCGCCACGTCGCAGGGATTATATAAACTGCGCGTATTGCTAAAACGATAACGTCGGACAAGCTCCTGGGCAATCGCCTGGGAGCAGCAAATTTGCAAATCGGCCTTGCTTAAAACAAGGCGGTTCGTCCATTTCCCCTCCACGTCCATGAAATGCCTAAACCCGACCCAGGCTTTGCCCTGCCTGATTTTCGACAAGACATTCACGATGTTTGCCCCCGGCCCAAAGCTGTAGGCGGCGTCCGGTATATGCAGACGCTTTAATTGCTTAAGCTTCCGGGCACGGATGAGGATATTCATCAGCTTGGCCGCCTTACCTGGCCGCGCCCCACGGCAGATGTCGATGAGATGGAGGCCGCTTACATCATATGCAACGATGCTGGAATCAAACACCACGACCATCACTTCATAATAAGGCGAAAGCAGCCTGGCCGTTTTCACGCAAATTCGCTCGAAACCGCCCTGCTCCAGGGTCGGGACGATGAGCATGAGCATTTGCTTTGGTTGGGATAAATAAAATTCTTCCATTGTCCGGGCTTGGGCAGGGGCATCGAAACCGGCGGCCCTTATCGTTTCCGCCCGCCCCATGCGGGGATAATCCTTGGTCTTTATGATCTGCTCCGCCCACTGCGGCGCTTCGGCTGTTATACTCATGGCCGTCGCCAGATTGCTGATGATGACCTCGTCTGAAATGCTGTCTGAGATCAGGCACCTAAGCCCGGCGGTCTGGGCTTCAATCACTGCCCCCGGCATGCCTTCGTAATGCGAGGGGAAGACGAAATAGTCGAAGGCCATGTAATAATCCTCTGGATTGTCCACCACCCCGGCATATATTATTTTTTCGGCCACGCCCAGCGCCTCGGCCTGGGCGCGGATGTCTTTTTCACCAGGGCCGCCACCGACTAGGAGCAGGCGCGAATCGGGTAAGACTTTCTGTACTTCATGGAATACTTTCAATAAATAGGGGTGATTTTTCGGATAGAGGAAATTGCCGACATGACCGAGGACGAAAGCATCCTCCAGACCCAGACTGCGGCGGATACTGACCCGTTTTGCCTCGTCATAATCGAAGCGGGCGCTGTCTATGGCATTCGGGATATGGCTTATCCGCCCGTAGCGCCCGGCTTTGCGGCCAAACGCCATAAGACCGGCCCTTTGCGAACAAGCAAAGAGATAGTCGGCCTTTCGATGCAGACCCAGATGCAACAGGCGGGTTAAAATGCCTTTCAAACCAGGATCCACACCGGCCGTGCGGGCATGGGCTATTGTCAGGGGGATGCCCGCCGCCTTTGCCAGCGGCAGATAAATACCCGCAGACGTGGTGATGTGACCGTGGACGGCGTGGAAGCCGGGATGTTCGCGGAAGAAGGCCGCCACCGTCCTGCGGTAAGAAAAATAATTCCACAGCCGGAAACGAGGAATCTGATAAATGCGGCCGCCCAGGGCCTGTATTTCCGCCGCAAAATGACCAGCCTCGGCCACGTTCACCAGAAAATCAAACTGCACTTTCTCGCGGTCGATATGGCGATAGATGTCCATCGTGCGGCTTTCGGCCCCACCACGGTTTACCGAAGCAAAGACATGCAGAATACGGATAGGGTCGCTCATGTGGACACCCCTTTTAACAGTGGTCAGTGGATAAACGTGCTTACTCTAAAATATCATTCACTAAAATATCCACGTCACAATCATAACGCTCGATGATAAGCGAGCCGTCCACCGTGCGGACGATCAGCTTACCATCGAATATATCCACCACTTCGCCGGGCGCGTAGGCGGAAAAATCAATCATTTCATCGAAGGGGTGGGCCGCCCAGACGGTGATTTTCTGCCCCGACCCACGCAGTAGGGCCCAGGCACCGGGGAAGGGTGCCGCCACGCCGCGGATTAGATTATATATATCACGGGTGCGGGCGCCAAAATCTATTTTTCCGTCGGCGGCACTACGTTTTTCATACCAGCTGTCAAAATCTTTGGATGCGGTATTTATCGGTATTTCACCCCCGTTTTTGCCGGCCTCGGCATAGGCCGTAAGTAGGCGGCCAATCAGCCTTTTGGCGCAAATCATGTTTTTATATTGGGCCGTGCGGATGTCATCGTGGGGGGTCAGGGAAAACATTTGACTGGCAAAGACATTCGGGCTGTCGGCCTGTTCGTCGTAGCGAAAGAGATTTAAGTTGAAGCGGGTATCACCCAAAATCAAGGACCAATTTAGCGGCGAGCGTCCCCTGCCAAAGGGCAGGTAGGCACTGCTGCCGTGGAAGCCGAAAATCCCACGGGGGAAGGCACTAAGCACCGCCGCCGGCATCAGCCGTTGCCAGCCCATGGAAATACCCAGGTCAAACTCATTTTCTGAAAAGAAGCCCTGCGTCCTGTCGTCCGTCATCGCATAGCTATTGACCTCGAAGACGGGAATACCCAGCTTTTCACCCAGCGCCGCCAGGCCCTTGTAGCCGGAAACGGCGTTTTTCTTGGTGACCGCCTCGCTGATGGTTACGACCAGGCTCACGGGACGGATGTTTTCGTGGATGTAGGTGACGATGGTCTCGGTCGTGTCCTTCACGCCGAAGAGGGTTAGGTCGTATTTCATGGAATTCCTCCGTAGGGCAGGGGGCTTGCCCCTGCCGTTCTTCATAACCTCCAATACAGGTATTCGCTGTCCACAAAATCCCCGCGTTCATACAGTCCTTTCAGGTCCAAGAACACCTTTACGGCATTTTCCGGTTTGAAGAATGCATCGACTGCGCTCTTTTTCAAACCGGCGAAGTCGTCATGGGCGACGGCAATCAACACGGCATCCATGTGTTTTATCTCGCTCATGGCGGCAAAGTCTATGTCATAAAACGCCTTCGCCTCGGCGGCATCGGCCACCGGATCAACGACAATGGGGGTCACGCCGTACTCTTTCAACTCATTGTAGACATCGATGACTTTAGTATTGCGGCTGTCGGGGCAGTTTTCCTTGAAGGCAAAGCCCAGGATGGCGACCTGGGCATCCGCCACCGATATATGGGCCTTAATCAAGTTTTTAATCAGGTTTTCGGCGACAAACTTACCCATGCCGTCGTTTATGCGGCGGCCGGCGAGGATAATCTGCGAATGATAGCCCAGCTCCTCGGCCTTGTAGGTCAAATAATAGGGGTCAACGCCGATGCAATGCCCGCCAACGAGGCCGGGATAAAACTTCAGAAAATTCCACTTCGTTTCAGCGGCGGCCAGCACCGCCCGGGTATCTATGCCCATTTTATTGAAAATGATGGACAGCTCGTTCATGTAGGCGATGTTTATGTCGCGCTGGCTGTTTTCGATGACCTTGGCGGCTTCGGCGACGCGGATAGATTCGGCGCGGTAGACCCCGGCGTGGGCGACCAGCTCGTAAACTTTGGCGATTATCTCCAAGCTTTCAGCGTCCATGCCGGCGACAATCTTGATAATCGTCTCCAGGCGATGAACATGATCGCCGGGGTTTATCCGTTCCGGGGAATAGCCGACTTTGAAATCGACGCCGCAGCTAAGGCCGGATTCGGCTTCCAGAATAGGCACGCAAACATCCTCGGTCACACCCGGATAGACGGTCGATTCATAGACGACGATTGAGCCTTTTTTTAAATTTTTGCCAAGGGTGAGGCTGGCGCTCTCCAGCGGCCTAAGATCCGGGGTATGATCGGCATTTACCGGGGTCGGCACGGCGACGATGTGGAAGCGGGCATCCTGCAAGCAGGCGGGATCCGCGCTAAAAGCCACGCTGCTGGCGCGGATGGCGGCGTCGCCCACTTCTTTGGTCGGGTCCATGCCGGACTTATAGAGGGCGATTTTTTCTGTGTTCAGGTCAAAACCGACAACCGCCGCATGGCGGGCAAAGGCCACGGCTATCGGCATCCCGACGTAGCCCAGGCCAATCACGGATATTTTTTCTTTTTTTTGGATTATTTGCTCGTATAGGTTCATAATGTTCCTTTCATTTTAATTCGTCATTCCGCAATGTTCGTAAAACGCTGCGCGTTTTATGCGGAATCCCCTTCGTTTGGGATTACGTTCTTTATCTCCTCCACATAGGCCGCGACCACCTTCTCGCGGTCGAACTCCTTACCCATTTTCTCCCGCCCGCGCCGGCCCATCAGGGCGCGCTCAGCCAGGGTAATGGCCATAAAATCCTCTAATGCGCGGATTAGGTCATCTGTATCGCGGGGCCTAAAACCCAGCCCTGTGGCACCCTCATCAAAGGCTTCACGGCAACCGGCGATGTCCGAGGCGATGACCGGCCGCCCGGTCGAAGCCGCCTCCAAGAGGACATTGCTCATGCCCTCGTGGTAGCTGGGCAGGACAATGGCACTGGCTCTTTCGTAAAATTCAAGGACATCCGCCATAAAGCCCAACTGCTCTATCACCCCGCGTCCTTCCAGTTCATTCAAACGCTCCTGATAGTCATCCTCGCAAAAACCCAAGACTTGAAAACGGACATTGCCGCCATGCAGGGCTTCTGCTGCCGCTAAAAATTCATCGATGCCCTTGTCTTTCATAATCCGCCCGATAAACAGAAAGCAAAAATCTGCCCCCTGCGGGTATGGCTGCATGGGAAAACGTTTTAGGTTCACCCCCGCCCCGCAGACCAGGCGGCTTTTTTGCCCGTGGATACGGTATTTTTCAAAAATGGCCATGTTTTCAGCGTTTTCAAAAAAGAGGCAGGAGGCTGCTTTCAGACCCCGTCGCTCCAGCAAGACAATCAGCCATCTTTTCACAAAGCTGCCCCAAAAAGCACTGCCCAGGCCGGTGACGACGCTGATATAGGGAATCTTTAGCCGCCTGCAAACCATGCCGCCATAGACATTGGGCTTGATTGTGAAGGTCAGCACCATATCCGGCTTTATCTCCTTGCAAATCTGCCGATATTCGTGGTAAAGATGTAAGTCCTCGTGCGGATTCATGCCCCGGCGGCTCATCGGCGTGATCAGGGTCTGGCAGCCCAGGGTGCGAATTTCTGCCTCCTTGGTTTCATCGGGAATAACACAAATAATCCGAAAATCACGCACTAGACGCTCCAAAAGCTCCGCCCGGAAATCGTATAATCCGGCAGAAAAATTGGCCAATATTAAGATGGTTTTTTTCTTATCCGACATATAAGCTCACATTACGATATTTGATAAAACATGTGCCTTCCTTTGTTAGTGGCTCTCCCAAACCAGCAAACACAGCGTTTCTACATGGACGGAGTGGCAAAACTGATCGACCGGACGGGCGCGGGCTAAGCGAAAGCCGCTTTCCTTTAATATACGTAAATCCCTGGCCAGCGTCGCGCTGTCACAACTGAGATATATAATCCTCTCCGGCTTTGCCTGGATTATCGCCTCCGTGCATGTGCTGCTAAGACCCTTTCTGGGCGGGTTTACTATAACTATATCCGCGCTTTGGCATTTTTTTACGAAAATATCCTCTACCCGGCCTTCCAGAAAGTGGATATTAGTCGCATTGTTTTCCGCCGCGTTCAGGCGGGCGTCGCGCACGGACTCCGGCACGGACTCCACAGCGTATACCATCCCGGTGTATGGCGCCATATAGATGGATATAGTGCCTATGCCGGAATATAAATCCCAGACCGTCTCGTTGCCTGACAGATTTAGCCAATCCAGCATGAGACTGTATAGTTTCTCCGCCTGCTGCGCATTTACCTGATAGAAGGACTTGGGTGAAATATGGAAATTAAAGCGCCTCCCGCTCTTTTGAAAATTTGCCTTCACATCCAACACATGCAAGCAGTCTGCTATTGTGGCCTTGCCCCAAATACATTCCGTGTCTCTTCCCATGATGACATTCGTGCGTCCGGGGTTATAGTTTATCGATATGCTCGCCATGCCGGGAATGACGGATAAGGCCGGGACAAGATTCTTCGCTGCGCTCAGAATGACATGGCCAATGGAGGGCGCATCCGCTTTCGCTGCGACATGGTCAATGGGAAGTGCATCCGCGTTCGCCGCGATGTGGCTGGGCGGGGGCGCATCCGCGTTCACCACCAAGCATAGCATCAGCTCACCGCTATAATGACCCGTCCTCACCAGTATATGCCTGATATGACCCGTGCCACTTGCTTCATCATAGGCGCTGATGGCGTTTTCTTTCATGTATGATAGGACTGCCGCCAACACCGCTTTGTTGCGCTCATCTGTCAACAGACAGTTATTCACCGCAATTATATCATGCGTGCGCCCGGCATAAAATCCGGCAATCAGATTGCCCTCTTTGTCATGGGCCACGGGATAAGCCGCCTTGTTACGATATCCAAAAGGCTGTTCCATGCCGATTATCGGCTCCAGTACTGCCTCTACTGCTTCATCCGAAAAGCCGCCGATGCGTTTTAGGTTATTGTATACCTTGTTTTGCTTATATTCGAGCTGCTTTTCGTACTTTAGCGCCTGCAACTGACAAGCACCGCAACTGCGGTGAAGACGGCATGGCGGCTGTACACGAAAGGGAGAAGGCGTAAGCACCTCCTCCAATTTAGCAAAGACGTGCTTAGGCTTTACTTTCATTACCTTGGCCCGAACCGTGTCGCCGATAAGGGCATCTTTTATGAAATATACATGGCCGTCATGCTTGCCAATGCCCACTCCGTCATCGCCAATATCCACGATGGAGACGCTTAGTTCATCCCCTTTTCGCATCTACTCCATCCTCGTTACGCTGATATTCGACTCAAACAGGCGGTTGTAGCCGATAAATCCTGAATCTTTGGCATTTTCCAATATTTCGCTGAATGCCTGCAACTTGGCATCGACATTGTCGGCAAAATTTAAGGCCACCGCCTCGATGATGGCCGGTTTTTTCGGCGAACCGAACTCAAACTCACCGTGATGGGATAAAATAAGGTGCTTTAGCTCCCCCGCCAGTACCGGCGGAAAAGCGGCGATTTTCGCTATTTTTTCGCCCAGCATCTCCGAGCCAATCACGATATGCCCCAGAAATTGCCCTTCTTCCGTATAATCGTTGTGGGGGAAGGGACTTAGCTCCCGTACCTTGCCGATGTCATGGCAAAGGGCGGCACTGATGAGCAAGTCTTTATTCAGGCGAGGATATGCGTCGGCGTAGTGTTCACACAGCTTCACGACCGCGAGGGTATGTTGCAACAGACCGCCGACAAAACCGTGGTGTATGCTTTTGGCGGCGCTGGATTCCTTAAAGGCGGCGGCAAAGAGCTTGTCTTCGATAAAAATAGCCTTCATTAGCCCTTTAAGGTGGATGTTGGTCAACCCTCCGACATAGCCTAGTAGCTCCGCATACATCGTTTCGATGTCATAGGGGCTAATCGGCAAATAATCCGCCGCCGTGTATTCACCCTCCTGGGCGCGGCGCACCCGCTTTACGCTGATTTGCAAAGAACCTTGAAAGCTGGTTACCTCTCCATATACTTCGATATAATCAAAAGCCTCGAATTCCGCAATGCCCACACTGCCCAAATCCCAAATTTTCGCCTCGATTTGGCCGCTTTTGTCTTGCAAAATAAGCGTTTCGTATGCCTTGCCGGTCTTGGTCATGGCCGATTGCTTTTGCTTACACAGGTAGATGTCGAAGACGCGGTCGCCTTCTTTGTAGTCTTTTAGAAATTTCATGTTTACCTCACAATTACTTCACACTCAAACTCCACAAAACCCTCCGGGCCCTGACGCATCGCCGTAATCTCTATGCCCTCCCCGGGCTCGGTGTCAAACAGCACATGGGCAAAACCGTAGAAGCTCCTAATCTCCACCTCGTTCATTTTCACGATGACATCGCCACTTTGCAGGCCAGCGTCCATGGCCGGGGTATCCAGCCGCACTTCCGTGATATATACCCCAAACGGCACATCCCAATTCTCGTTTGCCTCCGGCGTGACATCCATGCCGACAATCCCAAAGTATGGCTTTTCCATGTTGTTACACATGGTCTCTATCAGCCGCTTTAGCTCCGATATGCCGATGGCGCTGACAATATTGCGGGCATCCGGGGCATTGAAACTATTATCTATTATGCCAACCACCTGCCCCGCCATATTAACTAAAATGCCAGAGGCGTTTACGTTGCCATATATATCAGTCGTCAGCAAACGATACGCGGCATCTTCCTTGTAAAGGGGCGCAGCCGCCGATGTAATGTAGCCATGCGACGCGGAATCCGTGTTCCCAATAACCCTGCCAATCGCAATCACGGGCGCGGAAGCCATCAAGACCGAAGACGAGTTACCCAAATCAATAACCTTTATCTGCCGCAGGGTACTCTCGTCCAGGACGCCCGGACGCACAGTTAAAATACCTAGGCCCGTTTCACTGTCATATTGTTTAAGGTTCGCCGTAAATTGCCTGTTGTTTATGAAGGTCAGCAGTATTTCATCGGCATCGTATATGGTCCGCAGATTTGCCAACACCATTATTTCCAGGCTGGTCGCCCCGACTATCACGCCGGTTGTGCGTCCTTCGTTTTCAAAAACATGGTTAATCCAGCTTACGTCCGAGGTCTGGCCCGTCACCGTTACCAGCGCCCGGCGGGCCTCGTTGCTTATACTGGATAACGCCTCGCTTATGGCCAGATATTCGTCTATGCCGACGATGCTCATTTCGACGATTTCTGCGGCAATTTCACGGATATGGTCATCGTCCACGATGAGTACGTCCGGACTGTTTTCCGCTTCTTGTGCCTGATAGAGTTCAAAAAGCCCTCTTTCATCGGCTATCATGTCCTCGGGCAGTATCTCTTCTTCGATGATGTCTTCGGGGAAATTGATGCGTTCCGCAACCGGCTCCTCTTCGGGGTACATACGCTCGCTGATAATGGGCTCCAGCAGCAGGATGGTGGCGCTGGCAACCACACCGAACAAAATCGCCAGCAGCACCGTAATCAGCATCCGCCAAAGGAGCTTTCTTCGGTTGAGCGGCCGCCTCTTTAGCCTTTCGGTCAAAAATTCATTGTCTTGGTTGTTATTTTCCATGACGCTTTCCATATATCATTACAACTCACTCCACTATACGCCGCCGCCCGGCTTTTGTCAAACCGCGTTAGCACCTTGTGGGAAACGCCACAATCTGCTATACTAAACCATAGGAAATCCATAGGATATGGCGGAGCATTGGTCAAAGAAGGAGGCAAGACATGACATTAGAAAACGTAATCCAAGCAGTAAAAGAAAAGACTGCCGATTTTAAGGAGGGCAGCCATGACGGCTTTTTGGCGGTGCAGGTGACACTGACAGACTTAAATGAGGTCTTTTACGTCGAAATCAAGGACGGCAAACTGTCAATCGAGCCCTACGAGTACCATGATCGGCAGGCCAACTTAATTATCACGTCTGACCGATTCATCAAGCTGATTAACAAAAAGTTAAATCCCGTGCTGGCCTTCACCACGGGGAAACTAAAAGTCGAAGGCGACCCCGGAAAAGCCTTGGAGCTGTCAGGCCTGTTCGAATGACGCAAGGCTTGCCCCACCCATCATCCCGCGCGCTCAAACTGCGACTCATAGAGCTCGGCGTAGAAGCCGCCGGCGCTAAGCAGCTCAGCGTGCCGCCCCTGCTCGACGATGTCGCCGTTGTTCATCACGAGAATACGGTCGGCACCCTGTATGGTAGAGAGGCGGTGGGCGATGACGAAGCTGGTGCGGCCGCGCATCAGGTTGGACATTGCTTTTTGGATGCGCTCCTCCGTGCGGGTATCAACTGAGCTGGTGGCCTCGTCCAGAATCAAAATCGGGCGGTCGGCCAGTATTGCCCGCGCAATGGTGAGCAGCTGCTTTTGCCCCTGCGAGACATTGCTGGCATCGTCGTTTAATTCCATCTGATAGCCTTCGGGCAAGGTCATAATAAAGCGATGGGCATAGGCGGCTTTGGCGGCGGCCACCACCTCCTCGTCGGTGGCGTCCAGCTTGCCATAGCGGATATTTTCCATGATCGAGCCCTTGAACAACCAGGTATCCTGTAAGACCATGCCGAAATTTGCCCGGTGTTCAGGGCGTGGCAGGCTGCAAATATCGCGGCCATTAACACATATCGCCCCGCTGTCAACATCATAAAAACGCATCAGCAGCTTCACCATCGTCGTTTTCCCCGCCCCGGTCGGCCCCACAATGGCAATCATCTGCCCCGCCTCCACCGTCGTGGAAAAATCCTGGATAACGGGCTTGTCGGCCACGTAGCCGAAGCGGACATGGTCGAAGACGATTTGGGCCGGGGGGTTGAGGGGATTCCGCAAGAAACTCAGGGTGCTTTTTCCCTGGGTTTCCGAGCATTTGCGGAATGACGTATGGGGAGCGCCCACTCCCGGCACCTCTACCTCCTCCGCCTCCGCCAAAAACTCAAACACCCGCTCCGCCGCCGCCACCGTGGATTGCAACATATTCGTCGTCTGGGCGATCTCTTGCAGCGGCTGGGTAAAATTACGCATATACTGGATAAAGGCGGGAATGTCGCCTATCAAAATCGTGCCATTCAGCGTGAGCAGCGCACCGACCACCACCACCGCCACATAGCCCAGATTGCCCACCAGGGACATCACCGGCCACATCAGGCCCGAGATAAACTGCGACTTCCACGATGCCCCATAGAGCAGCTTATTTGTCTCGGAAAATTCGGCGGCGGTCTCCGCCTCGCGGTTAAAGGCACGGATGATGTTATGGCCGCCATATACTTCCTCAATCCTGCCATTGAGCTGCCCCAGGTATTTTTGGTGGTCGTTGAAATGATGCTGCGAATGTTTCACGACAAAGACCATCAAAACGACGGTAATCGGCATGATGACCAGGGCAATCAGCGTCATCAGGGGACTGATACTCAGCATCATTATCAAAATACCGATAATCATCGCCAAGGAAGTGATCAGGCGCACGATGCTCTGGTTTAAGTTTTGCCCGATAGTATCGATGTCATTGGTGATGCGCGACAAGACATCGCCCACCGTGGCCTGCTCGAAGTAGCTCATCGGCATGCGGTTTATCTTTTCCGACAGCTCACGGCGGAACTGAAAGCAGATTTTCTGGGAAATGCCGGCGGTGATGAAGCCCTGGACAGCGTTCAGGCAGGCACTGAGGACGTAGAGTATCAAAAGCAACAGCACAATCTCAGCAATCAGGGCAAAGTCTATGCTGCCGCTGTCGGTGATTTGCGCCATGAAGCCATCGTAGAGGGCGGTAATGGCCTGCCCCATGATACGGGGCGCCAAAATGGCAAAGACCGTTCCTCCCACGGCAATGAGCAGCACGCAGAGCATGGCGTATTTGTAATTGCCCATGTAAGCCATGAGCTTTATCATCGTGCCCTTAAAGTCCTTGGCTTTTTCGCCGTGCATATGGGGCGGGCCACTGCCCGGGCCCATGCGGCGGCGTGGCGGGGGTGAGGAGGTTTTTGAGTTCATTTATGGTCATGCCTTTCTTAATTCATAAGTCAAGTAACAGATTGCGGCTCACTTCCGCGAAGCGGAAGATTGGGCCGCAATGACGAGTTTTCGGCCACCCCCTGCCCGCCCAACTGCGAGCCGGCAATCTCCTGATAAATCCCGCAATGCTCCATCAGCTCCTCGTGCTTGCCAATTGCGGCAATTTCTCCCTCATCCAGGACAATAATCTGGTCGGCATGCAGAATCGTACCCACCCGCTGGGCGACAATGATGACCGTGGAATCCCGCATTGCTTCACCCAAAGCCCTGCGCAGGGCGACATCGGTTTTATAATCCAGGGCCGAAAAACTGTCGTCAAAGAGGAAAATTGGTGTCTGGCCGGCAATGGCACGGGCAATGGAAAGACGCTGCCGCTGTCCGCCGGAGACGTTGCTGCCGCCCTGCGATACTATGCTGGCGTATTGCTCTGCTTTTTCGGCGATAAAGTCCTCGGCCTGGGCGATATGCGCCGCTTCCCGCATCCGCGTATCGTCTATGTGATCGCCGGCAAATGCTATATTAGAGGCAATGTCGCCGGAAAAGAGCAGCCCTTTTTGTGGCACAAAGCCCATCTGGGCGCGCAAATCGCTCTGTCTAAGCTGGCGGATGTCCCTGCCGTCCAGGGTGATTTTACCGCCACTCACATCGTAAAAACGCATGAGCAAATGCAGAAGCGTGGATTTCCCGCAACCGGTGGAGCCGATAATCGCCGTCGTCTCGCCGGGGCGGGCCGTGAAGCTGATGCCGGAGACGGCATCCTCGTCGGCACCGGGGTAGCGGAAAGAGACATCCTCAAAACAGACGACACCCTGCGTGGCGCTTGTCGCCCCGTGGTAGACGGCCGCCTCCTCCGGGTCGTGGATGGAGCTGTCCGTCTCCAAAATTTCATTGACCCGTTTTGCGGAAACGATTGCCCGCGGCAGCATGACGGAGATTATCGTCAGCATCAAAAAAGCCATCACTATCTGCATCGTATAGGCGATAAAGGCCATCAAATCGCCGACCAGCAGCCGCCCCATGTCCACGCCCTGCGCCCCAAACCAGACGATGCCCAGGGTAATCAGATTCATGATCATCATCATCGCCGGCATCATAATCGCCATCACGCGGCTGGTGAAGAGCTGATTATCCCGCAAATTGGCGCTGGCTTGCTCAAAGCGTCCTTCTTCATGCCGCTCACGGCCAAAGGCGCGGATGACACTCACGCCGCTCAAAATCTCGCGTGAAACGAGGGTCAGTCTGTCCATCAATACCGGGGCTTGCTTGAATTTGGGCATCGCCACGGCCACCAAAACGACAACGATGGTCGTAATGACGCCCAGGGCCACGCCAATAATCCAGCCCATCCCGGACTGCGTGCCGCTCACCTTTATCACGCCGCCAATCCCCAGTATCGGCGCAAAAAAAACAATCCGCAAGACCATGATGGCCGCCATCTGCACCTGCTGTATGTCGTTGGTGCTGCGGGTTATCAAGGATGCGGTAGTGAATTTGTCTATCTCGGCATTGGAAAAAGAAAGGGTTTTTCTGAAAACCTTGTCGCGCAGCTGCAAGCCCACCTGCGAGCCGCTGCGGGCGGAAAGTAAGCCCACCAGCGCCGCCGCCACTACCATCACCAGGGTAAAGAC